>OIZP01001680.1_pt1 | contig 10871 bp, 14 predicted proteins | sample 1588531 | NCBI WGS metagenome assembly OIZP01 (sample SAMN03283283) | human gut metagenome | biome: human-associated habitat; material: feces | host: Homo sapiens | place: Peru | collected 2012 | reverse complement strand
GTGCGCAGCGGGCTGTATCTGGACTTCCGCTTTTTAGACCAGGCCCTCTCGGCCCTGACGCCCACCGCCGACGAGCGGTGCGGTGTGCTGGCGACGGATGGGACCATCCTCTGCTACCAGCCCAGCGCCCTGCTGCGGCTCTACCAGAAGAACCCCAAATATCTCAACCGGCTCTACCTCCACACGGTGTTCCACTGCATCTTCCGCCATCTCTGGCTGCGCGGCAAGCGGGACAAACGCCTGTGGGACCTTGCGTGTGACATCGCGGTGGAGAACGTCATCGACGGTCTGGGGCGCAAGAGCGTCCATCGCCCCCTGACGTGGGTGCGCCAACACGCCTATGAGGAGATCATCGCGCAGGAAAAAGTGGCTGCTGCAGCCCCCATCTACCGCTGGCTGGTGCGGCAGACGCCCGGCGTTCTCCGCCAGCTGGAAAAAGAATTCTACACCGACGACCACCGCCTCTGGCCCAAAGATGCCCCCGAACAGCCCCAGCAGATGCCGACGCCGCTGCCCCAGAAGACGTGGCAAAAAATCGGCGAGCGGATGCAGACGGAGCTGGAGCTCCGGGACAAAGAGGCCGGTGAGGGCGCGGACGCCATGCGGGAGCAGATCAAAGCTGCAAACCGCAGCCGCCGCAGCTACGGCGACTTCCTGCGCCGGTTCTGCGTCACCCGGGAGGAAGTCCACCTCGACCCGGACGAGTTCGATTTGAACTTTTACACCTACGGCCTGTCGGTCTACGGCAACCTGCCCCTCATCGAGCCGCTGGAGACCCGGGAGAGCAAGAAGATAGAAGAGCTGGCCCTCGTCATCGACACCAGTTACTCCACCTCGGGCGAGCTGGTGCGGGCCTTTCTGGCCGAGACGTACACTCTGCTGAAGGGCAGGGAGAATTTCTTCCATCGGATGAATCTCCACCTCATCCAGGCCGACAACGCGGTGCGGCAGGATATTCCCGTCAAAAACGAAGACGACCTCATCCGTGCCATGAACCATTTCGAGCTGCGGGGCGGCGGCGGCACCGACTTCCGGCCCGCCTTCGAGTACGTCAGCCAGCTCTGCGCCGAGAAGAAGTTCTCGAACCTCCGGGGCCTGCTCTATTTTACCGACGGCATGGGTACTTACCCGGCCCGCCGCCCGGCTTACGACACCGCATTTCTGTTTCTGGGCGACCGCTTCGACGACGCCAATGTGCCGCCGTGGGCGATGAAAGTGGTGCTGGACGAAGAAGAATTTACCGGTGAGGCCGCCCGCAGCGCCTCGGCCCTGTCCGAAGCGCTGGCGGAGGAAGACGACCTCTACCGTGACCTCAACAATTCGTGATAACGAGGGAAAGAATATGAACATCAAACGAGCCAAAGAAGAGATCGAGCATACCGTCAAAGCGTACCTCGCCAAGGATGCTCTGGGCGAATACGCCATCCCGGCCATCCGCCAGCGCCCCATCCTGCTGATGGGGCCTCCGGGCATCGGCAAGACCCAGGTCATGGAGCAGGCGGCGCGGGAGTGCGGCGTGGCGCTGGTGGCCTATACCATCACCCACCACACCCGCCAGAGCGCCGTGGGCCTGCCCTTCATCCGTCAGCGCAACTACGGCGGCCGGGACGTCTCTGTGACGGAGTACACTATGAGCGAGATCATCGCCAGTGTCTACGCCAAGATGGAGGCCACCGGTCTGAAAGAGGGCATCCTCTTCATCGACGAGATCAACTGCGTCTCCGAGACGCTGGCCCCCACCATGCTGCAGTTTCTGCAGTGCAAGACCTTCGGCAATCAGGCCGTGCCTGCGGGCTGGGTCATCGTGGCGGCAGGCAACCCGCCGGAGTACAATAAATCCGTCCGCGATTTCGATATTGTCACCCTCGACCGTGTCCGCCGGATGGACATTGAGCCGGACCTGCCGGTCTGGAAGGACTACGCCCGCGCAGCCCACATCCACAGCGCGATCCTGAGCTATCTCGAACTGCACCCCCAGAACTTCTACCAGATAAACGCTGATGTGGACGGCACCCAGTTCGTCACCGCCCGCGGCTGGGAAGACCTCTCCAACCTGCTCAATACCTATGAGTCGCTGGGTCTGCAGGCCGACGAAGAGCTCATCCGCCAGTATATCCAGCACCAGAAGATTGCAGAGGACTTCTCGGCCTACCTCGACCTCTACTACAAGTACCGTGACGACTACGGCGTGGAGGACATTCTGGCCGGTCAGGCCAAGCCTGCCGCTTTTGCGCGGCTGCTGCAGGCCCCCTTCGACGAGAAGCTGAGCCTCGTGAGCCTGATCCTGTCCGGCCTCGAGACGCGCTTCTCCGCCTCCCGGCGGGCAGACGCTGTGGCCGACAACTGCTATGCCTTCCTGCGGGAGACGAAGAAAGCCTTTGCCGAGATGCCCGCAGAGCTGGCGCAGGAGCCGAACTGCCGGGCGCAGCTCTTTGGCCAGATGACCGCCGACTACGAGGCCGAGACCCAGAAAAAGCGCACCGCCGGTCTGCTGGATAAGCCCACGCTGGAAGCCCGTTTGCAGACCGCCAAGACCCTGCGCAGCTGGGAGAAAGAACTTCTGCGTGCCGCTGCGCCGGACGCAGACGCCGCCTTCAAGGTGCTGCGCACCCAGTTCGGCACCCTGTCGGAGGCCCGGGACACCGCCCAGCAGACGGCCAGCGCCGCGCTGGAAGCGGCCTTCGACTTCATGGAGCAGGCATTCGCGGAGAGTCAGGAGATGGTGGTCTTCGTCACCGAGCTGACCCTCTCGCCCGCCGCCCATGCCTTCATCGCTGAGAACGGCTGTGAGCGGTATTTCCAGTACAACAAAGACCTCCTGCTCGACCACCGCAAGGCGGCCCTGAATCAGGAACTGGAAGCCGAACAGCGTCGGCACGGGATGCTGTAAAAGATATAAACGCAAAACGAGAGGCCGCACAGCTGTGCGGCCCCTCGTTTTGTATGCAAAAATAAAAGAAAAAGCATCTTGATAAAATCAAGATGCTTGGTGGTTGCGGGGGCCGGATTTGAACCAACGACCTTCGGGTTATGAGTGCGTTCTATTTGTCGTTCTGATTTTGCAAGATTTCATTTTACTTGCGTTTTATCGACATAAAAGCAAATTTCACTTGATTTTAGTTTGTCGCACTTTGCATTACTTGACGGCATTTCAACGGACAAAAAACGGACAACGAAAAGCCCCGCCGGGGCTGTTCTCTGGCGGGGTTCTGTGGTCATTTTTGCGGGGCCGTGATTTCGTTCAGGTACTTCCGTGCGAATCCAATTCGGTTGTCGTCCCCTTCAATGGCTGCTGTTAGATCGCGGTCAAACTCCATCAGCTCGTTCAGGATAAGCCGCAACTGTGAACACACTGCATCATAGTGAAGATCAAGCCTTTTAGAACACTCTGCGCGGCCGTCCTCGTTCAAACTTGCGTCAAGATATTCAATTGCCAAACCTTGCAGGGCTTCCACTGCACAACCATAGTCAAACATTCTTTCTTCCAGAACTCTCAGAAGCCGGGTTGCTGCTGCATCGTCCGTCCAGTTATCACAAGTAATCATTCTTTTTCCCTCCTATTACTTTCTGCAAATAGCGTTCAGAAGTTCGTTGAAGTAGTCCGGGGCGCAGTTAATAGCGGCCTCTGCTTCGTTCAGATAATCGTTGAACTGAGTTTGCATAGCTGCAAACAGCATACAGAACACGTCATATTCTGCGGCGATTTTCTTTTTCAACTCCGCTTTGCGCTCTGCGTCTGCATCGGGTTCAAGGTATTCTGTGCGCAAGTGATACATCAGATCGCGGATGTTGTCCAGCTCCGGCCCTCTGTATTCAAAGACTTTCGCCAGCTTTTCGGCTTCCTCTGCACTGTAAAGATTCATTGTATGTACCTCCGTTGATTCCCGCCCGCCGTCCTCCGGCGGGGCTGTTCTGTTGTGTTACTGTGCTTCCAGCGGCTTCACCTGCGACCGTCCAAAGAACGATGCGCGGTAAGTTTGGCCGTCGCCCTTGCTGCTGTGGATAAGTACCACTTGAAACAGGGCCTTTGCACCGTGCAGGACTTCAAACCCGGCGGCTTTCCAGCCTGCCCACGTTTCCACCTGCTCAGTGATTCCGGCGTTCTGCTGGGCCTCTGCAATGCGCTGAGCGTTGACCGGCGCGGCCTTTGCGCTGTTCCATGCCCTGTGCAGGCACTCGGCAAACGTCCCGGCCTGCTTTCTGAACAGCTTCCACGCCTTGTGCATGATCTCAGAAAGGTTGTATTTCATACTCCGTCCTCGCTTTACTTCGCGGGCCAGCCCTGTTATAATGGCTGTGGCCCTGTTTTGGGGTTCGGCTCTGCGGTTGGTTTGGCGACTGGCGCAGGGCCTTTTTTTTGCGGTTTGGTTTCCCGCGACCCCTTGCGGGGTTTCGGTTCGTGACCGGCGAACCATCATCAGGCGGGCTTTACAGCTGCTTGTAAACAAGATAAATAGCGGTGCTGAGTGCTTTATAGATTGCGGTATCGCGGGCCTGCCATTTGTCAAGGCCCTTGGCCTGCATGATGTTGGAATACTGAGCGCGGGCGTTCATCAAGGTTTCGTACAGTTCTCGCATGGTTTGTTCCTCCGTTGATCGTGATTGTTTGTGTAAAACAGCTTTGGGGAAGTGGGTTACTGACTTAGCTAACTCTAGGTTTTGCGCTCCCGGTTCTTACTTCGCCCTGTTGCGTTCCGGTCTTGCTTCCCTTGCTGTGATTATAGTATACACCAATATTTGTGTATAGTCTATTGACGGACTGCACAAACATACACTGATTTTTGTGCACATATTGTACACTTGATTCTTGTGTATGACTGCTGTATAATACATATTATAGGGAGGTGCGTTTTAATGCCAATCAAATATAAAATTGACGTACTGGAAGCACTGAAAGCAGCGGGGTACAGCACTTATAAACTCCGCAAAGATAAGTTGATCGGTGAAGCAACCATACAGCGGATTAGAGGCGGTGAACCTGTTTCGTGGGAAAACATTGCGACCCTCTGCGCCTTGCTGGACTGCCAGCCCGGTGATTTACTGGAATACCAACCGGGGGCGGGGGAAAAGGGCCGGGGGTCAGCTCAGGCGGGGTAAACCCGAAAAATACCCGGACAAAATAAAAAGGCTCCTATATTGACGAGTTCGTTAATATAACAGACCTGCGTTATTTCCCGGCGGGTTGCTTGTGCTGTGTGCCCTCTGCGGGCCTCTGTGCAAGGCTTTTGACGGTGGTTTGTGAAACTGCATTCTAAACACAAGTGGCCTCTGTGGGGCTTCCTAGCGCGTATGATGAAAGGTGGTATTTATGACAAAAGACAGAGCAGCACTGTTTCTGATTCAAGCAGGCTTTCGGGATGTGCGGACGCTTCCACCCCGCGACCATGCAGAGGCCGACTTGCTGGCTAAAAATCCGCGTGGCTGCTGGGTTTTCTCATGTCACACAGGAACGGACTATGAACAGCTGGCAGAGTGTCGCAAGCAATACGGCGCACAGTATGCGGGCCTGATTGTGGATAATCAAACGGGAATGCTTGAACGAATGAAAGCCCGGCTGTATGGCGTTGAAGTCCTAAGCATATAACAAAAGCCGCCAATCTTGCCCACGTTGGATTGAATGTGATGCAGGAAAGGCGGTTTTCTGTTAAGTCAGTGACGGTGGTTGTGCTGAACCTCCGGCGTTGACCGACTTATTAAAAAGTCAATAAAGTACTATTTGATAGCATAATATCGTTTCTGCTCTGGCCCGGCGGGTCAGGGCTTTTTGTTTGGCTCTGGTACTCGCACCAAACCGGCAAACAATCTGCGCTCAGGGTGCCGGGCTTGCAACTGATCGACCGCGCAACCGGCTTTCTGATCGTGCAGGCGGCAGGCAGTGGAGCAGGCGCAGGCTGTCCGGGTGTAGGGGCAAGGGCGTTTCTGCATTGTCTATTTACCTCATGCCGTGGCGTGGTTCTTCCGGCTCATAGCTGCGGCCATACTCGCAGCACTGACTTCCACACTGGGCGGGGTTTCCATAGCCTTTGCAATTCTGGTCAGCACAGCGGCTGTTTGCTGCTGGGCCTCTGCTGATACTTCCAGAGCGCACCGGCCTGCCGGGGTGTGCAGTGCGCAATAACTCCAACATTCGTGATCGGTCTGAAACGGGCAAGTTTTCATTTTACATTCTCCTGTTCTCTGCTTTCTGGACGTATTGGACGTATTTTACCAATTTTCTATAAACTATCCATATATACGCGCGTATATAGGAAAGTTATAGCGAAACGCCTCTAATACGTCCAAACGTCCAACTTTTACGCTAATTTCAAGCCGTCATAATAATGTTGACCGCTTTTTTTGGTTTTGATTTCCCATCCCGGACACGCTTTTATATCGGTTCCAAACTTTCTTTTACTCATTACGGCATATTGACTATCATGGCACCAGAGCTTGAACCGGTTGTAAACGTCCGTGCAGGGTATAGAACTAGAGGCATCCGGCACATAATTTTCAGATAAAAATTGCAGCACAATATTACAATCTGTTTCATATTGCTTATTCGCATTTTTGACGGCATCCGGTTCCCGCAGACCGATTTTGCAATAATTTAGATACCCTTCAATCAACCATTGCATGATAGCATTTGCAGCCTCTGGGGTTCTGAATTGCTCTTTCAAGTCCTTGTTTTGCTCTTGGTTTGCGAAATGGCGGTTGAATTCAATAACACGCATTCTGCTGGAAGCAAAGATGCTTTTATCTTCAACGTGGGGTAAGTCGTTGCAGGAAAGCCAAATTGTAAACTGTGGAAGGAACGTGCAAGGACTTTGATAGAGGCCGCGCGCCGTGATTTCTTCGCCGCCGGTGTACTGCTTCAAAACAGCTTCATCAATTTTTCCGCGTTGATCGCTTTCGGCCATTGTAACAAATCGGCGGCCTTTGAGATTTGCCAATACCGGGTTCGCTGCCTCTGCGGATTTCTTCTGTCCTTTGCAAATCAGTTCAACCGGGGCTTCTGTGGAGTAGTCGCCCAAAAGATGATTGATGGAGTCAAGCAACGTACTTTTTCCGTTGCGGGTACTTTTGCCATACAGGACGAACATACATTCTTCACGGGCCGTGCCAAAAATAGAATAGCCTAGTGCCCGCTGTAAATAATCGGCCTTGTCCTTGTCGCCCTCCGTTACCTCGTCGATGAACTGTTCCCATCTGGGAAAACTGAGCTTGTCCCGAAACGCTTGGCAGTTCGCTTTGAATGTGATGAAATCATCAGGGGAGGCGGGACGCGCACGGCCTGTTTTCAGGTCATACGTTCCATCTTGGCAGTTGATAAGATAGGGATTCTTGTCAAACTCGCTCAGTGAAATGCGCATGGCTTCTTTTGCATCTTCTAACATCTTGCGCCTGAAATTGTAGTCACCAAATGCAGATACACGCTTTTTGAATGCCACGTTTTTTTCATCGGTCAGGAATGGCCGTGCATAAAGGTCTAACAGCTCTACAAACTCTTTTCCCAGATAAGAAATATTTAAGTTGTCTATATCCTTTACCCACGCCGCGCCGTCATAGATATACCAGCTTTTATTGTTTGCACAGTACCGCGCTTGCGCTCTGTAACATTCATCAAAAAGTTGAGCCATTCCGATTTCATTCCATGAATATCCGTCAGGCCGTTTCTTTTCCGGGTGTTGAGCCTGAATATAATACAGGATAGCAGACTGCCGAACACTATCTAAAAAACTATCCCCGATTGGATAGTATGCACTGGTATCACCTTTTTCAACAGCTTCTGCTATCGCTGCTTCAATTTCTTCACGTTTCATGCTTTCATACATTGAAAACAACCCTCCTTCGTGGTATAATGGAGGCAAGAAAACATTCCTCCATCTTTCAGCCGCTCCCGGTACGCACCGCCGGGGGCGGTTTTCTGTTTATAATAAAAAAGGAACAGGCCGCGCGGTTTTCCGTGCAGTCTGTCCCTTTGGACGTTCACCGCGCCTTTGCTACGGTTCACATGATCTTCAATTCTCCCGGCGGATTTATTCAAAATCCAAATGATTGGGCGAAACGTGCAGCACATCACAGATAGCAAGCAACTCCCGCACTGTCATATCTTTGTGACCGTTCAGCTTCTTGTTTAGGGCTGCTTGGTCAACGTAAATCCGGCGGGCTACTTCTGTTTGGGTAAAGCCCTTTTCGACGATCAGGTTTTTAATTTGGTCAAGGTACATCGTTTTCCTCCTTTTGATTAAGCACTTGCGTTCTGTTCGGCCGCTGCCTCCAGCTGTGCAAGGGCTTTTTCTACACAAATCATTCGTTTTTGTCCGACCTGCACAAACGGCAGGCGGTTTTCTCGGCACATCTGCCGAATTAACTGATAGCTCAGGCCGGTGCGCCGGGCGAACCGCTGCATAGATTCAAACATGGTTAAACCTCCTGCACCAGCTCGGCCACGTCAACGCCTAAAAAAGCAGCGATACGCCCGGCGGTTTTCGCACAAATGCGGCGACCCTTGCAGGCAGTGACAACGGTCTGAGAGGAAATACCGCACTTTACAAGATCGGTTTGGTTCAGACACTTTCGCGCAAGCGCAATCTTGACTTTATCGGGATTAAGATACATGAAAGCACCTCCTAATTTTGAGTTAATATATTAACCTGAACTTATTTTCTAATTCTATTATAGCACTCGCATTTATTAAGTCAAGCTATTTTTAGAAAGTTATGCTTTACTTTTTGATAAAGTTGTGCTATCCTATTGTTAAGGAATGGAGGTGCGTACATGACAACCGGTGAAAAAATAAACCAGCTCCGCAATCGGCGTGGACTCTCTCAACGTGAACTTGCTAACCTTTTAGGCGTTTCACCTGTCAACATTTCACAGCTCGAAAATGATAAGCGCGAACCGCGTCTTGAAACCCTGTTGAAACTGGCAGAGGCGTTAAAGTGCAACGTGGATGATCTAACGGATGTAGAGGTTCTAAAAAATCAAGTGCCCGCTGCCGAATATGCGGTGCAACGTGGGCGCAAGTTTTCAGAGCTGAAAGAACTGTTGCTTGAACTGCTGGGGGACGCTGGCCCCGGTGCAGTGGAATTGATTCAAACTTACTATAACCTAACACCGGACGGTAAAGCAGAGCTGTTGAAGCGTGCTGACGAACTGACCCGCCTTGCACGGTATGATGAACAGTATCAAGAGTATCTAGCGAACACTTGGAAAGAACAGGACACATAAAAAGAAGCCGCCCACGGCTCGACCCCGTGAACGGCTCAGATATACCCCACAACACACTATTTATATTGAGAGGGTACAGGCTTATTATACCCTGTTCGTCCTCTCTGCGCAAGGGAGGCGCGTTTTTATGGCAACAATACGCAAGCGCGGAAACTCGTATTTGTTCCGTTGCTATGACGGTGTGGACGAAAGCACCGGCAGGCAACGCGAATTTACAATGACTTGGAAACCGCCCGCCGGAATGAGCGAAAAGAAAGCCGATCGTGAAGCACAGCACGAAGCCGCACTATTTGAAGAACGTGTGCGCACTGGGCAGGTTTGCGCAGAGCGGTTGAAGTTCTCCGAATTTTCCCGGCGGTGGTTCGATGATTATGCAGCCGTTCAGCTGCGCCCGCGTACAGTGGCCCGCTATCGGGAACTCATGGACAGGATAACGCCCGCGTTTGGTCATTTGCAAATGGACAGAATTCGACCGGCGCACTTGGTGAATTTTTACAAGGAACTGAGCAAGACGGCCAAACCGGAAAGCTACACGGCAGCAATCAACCTGAAAGCTGCTATCAAAAAGACAGAACAAACACAAGCGGCCTTTGCAGTATCCGCCGGGGTTTCCGGCGCAACGCTCCGCGCTGCCTTGCAGGGAAAGAACGTTGCAGCAAAGACGGCTGTGCAGATTTCCGCCGCACTGGGCGTTCCTATTGAAAAAGCATTCAAGGCGAACCCAGTCAAGCAGCTTGCGGGCAAAACTGTTTTACACTATCACCGGCTGTTATCCTCTATGTTTCATACTGCTGTTGAATGGCAGATCATCCCGGCAAACCCGGCGGAACGTGTCAAGCCGCCAAAAGTGCAAGCACAAGAGGCCAAATATCTGGACGACGAACAAGCCTTGCACCTTTTAGACCTGCTGCAAGCACAACCCATTCGATACCGCGCCCCGGTTCTAATTCTTCTTTATACCGGTATGCGCCGGGCTGAACTGCTGGGGCTTGAATGGCGGGATGTGGATTTTGACCACGGCACGTTGACAATCTCCAAAAGCTCGTTATACTTGGCTGATCGCGGTGTTTTTGAAGATGAAACAAAGAACCGAAGCAGTAACCGCGTTATACCGATACCGGCCACGGCCTTGCAAATACTGGCCGATTTCAGAAAGTGGCAAATTTCGGAACGGCTGCGCCTCGGCCCGCTCTGGCAGGACAGCGGGAAGATTTTCACGAATGCAGTTGGGAAGCCTCTGCACCCGGACACGTTGACCGGTTGGTTTCACGATTTCATAGCAAAAACCGATCTTCCGCCCATTCACCTGCACAACCTCCGGCACACCAACGCAACGTTGATGATTGCAAACGGTGTAGCCGTTACCACAGTAGCCGGGCAGCTGGGCCACGCAAACGCGGCGACCACTGAAAAAATCTATGCCCACGCAATCAAGAGCGCGGCGGCTGCATCTGCTCAGATCGTGGACGACCTGTTAAAGCCTGCACAGCGTCAAGCCTAACGGACAGAATTTCAGCAACAACGGACAAATAACGGACAAAATGCCCGGCGGGATACCAAACAAAGAGAAAAGCACGGTAGTTCTTTACGAACCATCGTGCTTTTTGTGGTTGCGGGGGCCGGATTTGAACCAACGACCTTCGGGTTATGAGCCCGACGAG
>OIZP01001677.1_pt1 | contig 10877 bp, 10 predicted proteins | sample 1588531 | NCBI WGS metagenome assembly OIZP01 (sample SAMN03283283) | human gut metagenome | biome: human-associated habitat; material: feces | host: Homo sapiens | place: Peru | collected 2012 | reverse complement strand
TTTCAAGTCCTTTCTATTGTTTTACTCGTCCTGCACCGATTAAGTGCTGTTGCCAATAACTACTATTTAAGTCTGCATATCCTATCGGGTCGCCTGCGTGGTACATCTGTGTTGGCGAAACAAGAATACCGACGTGTGTTACATACGAACCAGCATTATAGGTGGAATGGAAAAACACCAAATCGCCTGCTTTTGCCTGCGAAAGTGGAAGATGTTGGGTTGCGTCATACTGTGCTTGTGCCGTTCTCGGTAAGGAGATACCAGCTTTTCCATAGCACCATTGCGTTAGCCCCGAACAGTCAAAGGAAGTGTTGGGATTGCTACCGCCATACACATATTTCCAGCCTTGATATTTCAACGCTTCATTCATAACCTTTTGTGCCAGCTCTCCCGACACCTGCGGAACAGTTAGATACTGATTGACTAATTCCACATAGAACATATTTCCATAGCCATACCGCCAACCCCCGTTTTTCGCAACGGCTATCGGGTTGGTGTAGGTTACTTTCTTTCCACCCGATTTCTCACGGGCGAAGCTCTCTGCAAGATTAAAAGTATGTTTCTTTCCTTTTCCTGCCACATATCCCACATAGCCACCGCCATAGTTATAGGACTGTATCGCTACATTCAAGTCGTCAATACCTTGATTTTTGCAGGAAGAAAGCAGGGACGCAAAATATTTACACCCCTGCTTGATTGAGCTTTCCGTATCTAAAGAGTTAGGCGGTAAACCAAGACTTTCCGAACTCTGCATAACATCTTCTGCCGTACCGCCACTTTCTACTTGAATGATAGCAAGTAGCACATTGATATACTCGGAGATACCGTTTTCTCTAGCGTATTTTTCCACCATAGGCTGATGTTTCAAGACTTCTGCGGATAAGTTCATACCCGTAATGCCCGAAGAAAAGTTGCTGTTCTCGTCGTCGCTGTCCGCACTAATCAAGACACCAAAGAAAAGCACCAGAGAAAAGAGGATAGGAAACAGACTGCCAATGAGAGCGATATGTTTCAGTTTCATTTTTTCTTCTGTCCTTTCTTCGTTACAAGGTTACGGGTTTTCTCTGTGGTCTGCTGGTTCTTCTGGACGCTCTGCGTCTGCTGAACCTTTGTCCTGCGGTCTTTTGTGTAATTCTGGCGTGTTTCCTGCGATACCACTTTTTCTACATTTTGTCTATGTACTGGCTGTGCCGACTGGGTCGCTTTTCTATCAGAAGCACCAGAAGATAACGGACGCTCTTTGATAACATTCGTCTTGACTGGTTCACTTGCTTTTGAAGTGGTCGCTGTGGCAGGACGTTTGACTTCCTGCATTTTTTCCGCACTCGGCTTTGAAGCTGTGGCTGGTCGCTCATGGGGACGGGTAGCTCCCGTTGTCGCTGATCCGTCAGCCTTTCGCTGTACCTGCCTTGCTTCTTGTGCCTTTTGAAGCTCCATACGCTTGTCAGCGATATTTTTCTTATGCTGTTCCTGCTTTTCCAATCGTCCCGTCTGTCTGGACTGCTGTTCCTGCACCATGCCACGCTTAAAGTCAGACACGCTGGACTTTACCTTTTCCTTTGCGGAATACACCGCATAAGCGGTCTGTGTCGGCATATCCTTGATATTCTCTTTGACAGCGTTTGCCTTGTCTTTCACTTTATTTTTCGTATCTAAGACAGCACCCACCTTTGAGCCTGCACGCTGTCCCATGCTGGAAGTGGTATTGCCCCGATTTTCTTTAGAAGCTGTATTTTTTCTTTCAGCTCGTTTTCCAGCAACGGCACTTCCAGCCACCGCACCAGCCACACCACCCGAAATACCGCCAGCACTTACTGCCCTTGCAATACGGTGTTCCATACGCCTAGCCCTATGTCGCATAAACAGATACGGTCTGCGGAAAATCCTGCGTCCCATGCTTTGACTGTCATTAGCATTCAAAGAGAACATACTCATTAAGTCGCCCAGCTTCATATAGATACCAGCGAAACATACTATCTGCAAGAACGCCACCATAAAGAACGGATAGTCCGTGGAAATGTTATAAAACATACTGGAAATACTGAACGCCACCGTTACAATGAGCGTTATTCCTGCCCGTGTCATTATGGTATTAAATACCCTTACGATTGCCTGCTTTGCCATGCTTTCATAGCTCGGTATCATAGAGAGCAAGAAACTAATAGGCAGGAACATAGCGAAGATAATAAAAAGTATCTGGCTAAATAACATCATGCCCGTAAGCAAGAATACAAATATCGTGATACCTAAGTTGAAGAACAAGAGGAAAAACACCATACCTAAACGGTTTACCACCTGCGGTATCGTCAGATTGTTATTGTCGTTATCCTCGATTTCTGTTTTCACGACTTCCTCTCTGGTCTTTCCGTCCTCGTCCTCTGGACTTACTGATACCAGAGCTTCCACACGGTCTGCCCCGATTTCTTCTGCGTTGCTGTTCCCGAATTGTAAGAGTAACCACGGCTGTTCCACTTGAATAGAAAATAAGCTGTCCCGTATCAAGTCCACGCTGTCCTTGCCCTCGCTGTCAGAGTTGGGGAGCATGATTTTTGTTCCCAAGTCCAAAGAAGCGGTACTGATGTCTGATGAAAATTCATTTATCTTCTTGATGTAATCGGGAGCATAGGCGATAAACGAAGCGGACAGTACGAACACCACTACAAAGTTGATAACGGCGTGAAGTGCCTTGCTGGTTTCCCGTTTGATAAGTCCCGTATAGGCAACATAAAGTCCCACCACTAAGATAATGAGAAGCAGGAAACCAACATAAAAGCCCGTAGAAGAAAAGCCGTTCTGTGTTACGCCTGCAAGGGTCTGTATGCTCTGCCCGATACTCTCTGCCATATCGTTAATGAAGTCCAGCTTATAGGCTTCCTGCACCACATAGCCCGTAGCATTGCTTAAATAAAGGCTTATCGTCCAGACAAAGTTGGTAATGCAGTAAAGCCCGTACTGCACCGATTTTCCAATCCCGTCCAGCCAGTTCCACGGCAACCACGACCAGCTATTATCCACATAAAAATCAAGCTGGTAGTTGGAAAGGGGATATTTTGAGTAAAGATTTTCTGCGTTTATGGTATCGTCCACAAGCCCCGTTGCATGAGCCACCGTCCCCAGAAGTGAAAGCAGGATAAGGGAGAGTGCCACCACGAACAGAGCCATTTTGAGAAAGTGGAAAATCTTCTTTTTTGTGAACGCACCTTTTATCCTTTCTTTCATCACTCCACCTCATTTCTCTGTACGGGCGGTCTGGTATCAAAGGCGTGTAGCAGTTCTTCAAAGACGGGGTGTATCTGCACCACACCGACACGCCCGTATAAGTCCTGCAATAAGCATTGTCCGTTCTCTAAATCACGCAAGCGTTTCTGGTTGTTCTCGTCGTCCTTGTCAATGCCGAAAAATTCTAAGGTCTGCTTTATCTCGTTAATGTCAGTAGAACGAAAGGCAAATTTCAAGCCGATATTGTTTTTCAGACTTTCCTTTGACACGTCGCCAGAAGATTGTGTAACAAAATAAACGCCTGCCTGCATAGCTCGTCCAGCACGCACCAGCTTATTTGATAAGGTTTCTCCTTGTGCCACATTTAAGAACGCCCACGCTTCATCAAGGTCTACAATCTTGAAAATGCTTCTGTCCGAATGGATAAAGTCTAATGCAAAGGTACTAATCACAATCAGCATAGACACCGACAATAATTCAATGGTCGTGTATTCCTCAAAAGTGGTATCTTTATCTGGTAGTACAAGGTCGGCTACTTGAATGATATTGAGCTGGTTATCCAGACTGATAGCATTTTCCACCGTACCGTCCGAAAACAGCAGGTGTGCAAAATCGTAGTCCGTGAAACTGTCGATATGGTCTGCGATATTTCTTGATATGGGTGTATCTTCTCGGCGTAGCTCGTCTATCACATGGAGCAAGCCCCGACTGTCGCTCTGGGTAACGGAACGCACCGCTTTTCGTAACACGGGAAATTTTTCGCCGTCCCTAGAGGAAATACCCGTTAAAAATGTCAAGATGTCGATTGCCAGACTTTCAGCGTCTTTTACATTCTTCATAATCACGAACGGGTCAAGAAGTCCTGCATTGTCTTTGTCGCTGGTAAGATTTACGATATTGATTTCATGGGCTATCTCTGAGAGCGTTTCTTTCCAGTTGCCACGCTCTGATTTTGGGTCTAAGATAACCGCTTGACCGCCAAAGAGAACAGAGTAGTACACAAGAAGATTGTTGCAGAACGACTTTCCACCGCCAAGCGAACCGACAAAAGCAGAAGCAAGGGCGTTGGTAACTGTACCTTTCACACCTTGACTGGCAAGGGACGGTTGCAGGTACACATTTCTTCCCGTATCAACGGAATAGCCCATATAGATACCCGTAGTTTCCCCTAACTGCTGTGTCGCACCAAAACCAAGCCCTGCCAAGAAGTCTGATTTTACATACTGCACATAATCATTGATATATCGCTTGCTGGCAGGAAGAAATTCAGAATGAAGCCCCAGCATATCCCCAGCAGGACGTACCAGCTTTACATTAAGGTCGTCGTAAAAGTCCTTGACCTCATCACAACGGCGTTTCAGCTCGTCAAGATCGGGTGCAGACACCCGTATCACGTAGCTTAACTTATACATACTTTCTTTTGTCTGGTCTAAGTCCGTTTCCAGTTCGTCCACGCTGTCTAATGCGTCCACCACATTTGAACTGGTTTCACTTCCTGCTTGATAAGCGTGATTGTCAAGGTCTTTCAATTCCTTTTTCTTGTTGCGGACTGTTGTTAATGCTTTTCGATTTTCCACGATTTCTACATTCATAGAAGTATCAACGGGGAATGTGAATTGCTGTTGCTGGAAATAGAAGATTTCACTTGACGGAAAATCAAGCTCGCCTACAATCGCATTGACGGTAAAATAGGATACATAGCTTTCCTTGTCCTCATGTTCCAAGCGTAAATATCGCTGGCTTTCCTCAATCACACACCTTGTCGGACGGATAAGGTCGTAGTATTTTATCAGCGTTTCTTTCTGCAATTTCTTTTTTGGTAACTGATATTCGTAATCTTCATAGGCGATACCGTCCCTGCCGTAAAGATGTTCCATGAGATACCCAAAATCATTGATTTCCAAGCGACGTACCTTAAAGCGACGGGAGATTTTATTTTCCAGTAACTTTTCCATTTTCATGTAACGGTTGATTTCATCATTCGGCATGGAAACAAAGTCATTCATCAGCGTGTGGTTCACTTCATGGAGAAATTCCGCAAACGTCAGCCATGCCGATTTTTTGATGTTCTTCAGATTGAACTGTTCTTCCGTAACCATGAGCTTAAAGCCAAGAAAAAAGCGGTAGTCCACTTGATTGTCCCCAATCATTGATACTAACGCTTCAGTCTGTTCGTCTATTTTCTGGACTGCCACCTCACGAAGTTTGCCCGTTACCAGTTTCTTTGACTGTTCCTGCATACTTCGGATTGAGCTTTCTGTGGCAATCTGCAAGGCATGAATTTTACCCTCACGGGACTGTGCGATAAGCTGTCGAAAACTGTCATGCACGATAAATTTCTGCTCTGCGGATAAGAAAGAATAGTTGTACGGTATCAGCTCATAGTAGGCGAACACCTCATTGTCCTTGTTCCAGACAAGGTTATTGTCAATATATTTTATCGGGAACATAGTTCACACTCCTTACTGCCGTGATTGTTTCATTCAAGGTCTGCTTATGCAGTTTTACGGCTTTTCCTGCATAAGTGATTTTTGGTCGCAGGGCATAGGTTATCTGTGATTTCAAAAAGCTGTACGGCTTCTTTCCGTCAAAGGTTTTCTGCGACATAAACCAAGTGAGAGCAACTGGAATACCGAAGTATTTGAGAAATGCTCCCTCAATCATGGAAAGTGGGGGCATATCCCCAAACAGAATGATGATAAATTCTGTAATCACAAACCATGTAATCTGTGTAAAAGTAACGGGAAAAGGCAGGTTAAAGTCATTGATTGCATACAAGACTTTTTCCACGTTCCAGATACCCGTGTAGCTTTTAATCTTTTTCAAGTTCTTTCAGCTCCTTTCGTAAGTTTCTAAATAGAAAAGGACAGCCATGTTTCAGACTGTCCCTTAAAAGAGAAATACGCTGTCAGTAGCAACAATGCTTGTTGCTGATCTTTCAGCGTTAATATGGTATCTCGCACATACCTCGGCTTGTTTCAATAAAGCAACCGCCCATATCCAAATCTCGCCCGTAGGCTTCATAGTCAATGTAGTTCTGTAAGCTGGGTGGAATATCCCCTAGTGCCTGCAATTCGTCTATGTAGTAGTAGGCAACATCTGTCATGGTTTCACAGTCGGGATAATAATAAATATCGTCCTTATGTTCCACGACTTCTTCCAGCGTCCCGTAGTGGCTGATAAATTCGTCCAGACATTCTACGATATAGTCGGGAAGTTCCTCTATCATTTCATACATCTCGTTGAGTTCATCAATGGAAACATACTCGCCAATCGCAATCGGGAAGTTATCGGTATCATGGATAGCGTATTCCTCATACTGTTCATTCAAGCCGATTTTTTCTTTCACATCTTCCTCGTCAATGGGAAACGTGAACCACGCACCGACTAAATAGCCCTCATTGTATTTGCCAAGATTAGCAATATAAACCGCCATATCATCAATCATAAGCACCACCTCATTTCCTACTCTGGCAGTTCAAAGATACCGTGTTCTGTTACTAAAAATTTCCCGTGTTCCTGCAAGTGAGAAGCGTAGGCTTCAAAGTCAAAGTAATATTCTTGACAGTCCTCGGATAAATGTTTGAACGTCGGGTCGTTCATCAGCTTTTGCCTTGCAACATCTATCATGCTTTTGCAGTCGGGATAAACCGTAATCACGTTCCTACAAATATAAAGTGCTTCTAAGTTTTCATACACGGAAAGAAGTGATACATATTCTTCCTGCATATCACTTGAAAGCTGGCGGTACATAAAATCTAATTCGTTGAGCTGATACACGCTGGTATGTTCGTGGACTTCATCAGCATAAGGCAACACCTTTTCGATAATGCGGTAATTCCCACTTTCTGCACCGATACCTAGCTTTTCTTCAAACTCTGCAACATCTATCGGCAGGTCAAACCAGTATGATGTTGTTTCTTCGCCAGTTGTTCCTCTCGTTTCCACCAGCACCCTTGTTTCCTGCATTGTTCCTCACGTCCTTTCTGTTGTTTTATCACATCTTTTAAGGTCTGGTACGACATACCAAACACATATTTTGAAAAATCTTCTAACTGTCTTTCTTCATAATCGGCAGGGTTCAGCCGTTTCATTTCATGCCACACCTTACGCTTGTAAGAGGGCAGGTCAGAAAGATAATCGCAACCGACTTTTGCCTGCATATCCTTAAAAATATCGCTCATTTCATCACTCCAATCTGAAATTTTGGCAAGAAAAAAGCAGTCAATCCTAAGACTAACTGCTTTGTGTGTAGGAATAATCTTATTGAACAGTTCTAAAAGTACACCTTTCACACGATAACTATTCTTTATTTAATGTATCTTCTATAATCTCAATGGCACCATTGATAAAACTGATTTTTCTTTTGCTAACAAGTTCTCCATTTTCTGAAATAGATACATAGGCTATACCTAACTGGTCGTCCTTTGTTGAAATAGGATTTCCCATTAGTGTCGTCCATTCTATATCAATATCTTCTTTTGTGATACTTGTATCAAGTTCAAGCTCATATTGTAATGGTTTGAAAAATTCAGAATTAGATTTTGAACTAACCAGAATCGCATTATCCTTGTCTTGATATACTTCTACAGTATAATTAACAATATCTTCTTTTTCGACAAATTCTTTATTTGGGGAAATTGTTTCTTCATATATCAATTTCATATTTGAAGTTGTTGTTAAATCATCATTGTTTTCCGTATTTTTTGATGAACAACCAATCAAGTTAAATACCATTAAAAATGTAGCAAATACAAAAAATATTTTATTTATTCTTGCCATTATTAACACCTCAAATTTTCATTATCGTTGCATATATTATATCATTCCCATATCAGCACCACAATATAATTTTATGCACCGATAATCTTATTGAACAGCTCTAACAGTACATCTTTTACACCGCCAGCATTGAACACCAATCCGACAGCAACAAGGGCAACTACCAAGAAGCCGATAAGTTTTGAAAACTCACGCTTGAACCCTAAGTAGATACCGATAACCACAATCGCCATAAGCACTAAGCTCTGTGCGTTGCTTAAAAACCAAGTGTAAAGATTTTGTCCGAAATTCATTTAATTGTCCTCGCTTTCTTTTAATTGTTTCATTTCATAGTCAGCTTCTTTGCCGACACTTAAAATACACATCAAGACTACGCCGATACCCATTCCCATAGATACCAGCAGGAAGTCTTTCACTAATTCCCACATTTTTTTATCACTCCTAACTTTCCACTAAATCTTTTGCAGGGGTCGTCTGCTGTTTGATTATCATTTCATGCTTTTCTGTGAGCTTTGCCTGCTTCTCAATCGTTTCCATATAGTCAGTCCCGTTTCCTTTATCAATCTTTTTCAACATTTTCAAGGTCGGTGCTACCTGCCTTTGTACCCAACGCAATGTACGGTCTAAGGTGTAAGGTTCTGGCTTTGTCGTCAGCTTCAAACTCTTTCTGTTGTCGCCGATAAACCAAGCCCAGCGGTCATTAAGTTTCCAGTCATTTTTCCGTTTGTCGGGTTCTTCATCAACAAACCGCACATACTGGTTGATGATAGAAAAGGCGGTCTGTTCTGCGTCATAATAGGTCAGCAAATCTCGTACTGCATAATAGGCTCGTTCATTCCGAAGCCGTATCTCAAAACGGTTGATAATGTCGGCTTCTTCCAACGGTGTCCCTAACTTGACGTACTGCTCATAGTCCTTTTCATAGATACAAAAATACACATCAGATTTCAGTGAACCAAGATAAAGGGTACGTCCCATATATTCTCTGTCGTCCTCTCTGTGCTTGATAAGCTCGCCCGACTGGTAAAACTTATAACTTCTGGACTTTCCGATATATTCTCGTTTCCTGCATTTTTCCGCAAGCTCTGGAATATCCAAAATGCCCGTATGGTCGTTGATAGCAAGGTCGATACGCTTCATCACGCCACCGTCTATGAGTGCGTCCATGAGGAAGTCATACCAGCTTCTTTGCTGTGCCAGCAGGTAACTTTCAAACTGCCTGCAACCACGCCCCTTTAACTCTAAAAGGACACCTTTTTCTTCGTCAGCCGACGTATAGATAAAGATGTCCCCTAAAGAATAATGCTCCGTATAACTGTAATGTCCGTAATCTTCATGGAGCATATAGTTGATATTCAGTTTTAATATATCTTTGATGATGTGCTGTATATCCAGCGTGGGAAAACGAATTTTCACATAATCAAACAGCATGGTAAGCGGTGCTTCTGGATTGAACCTTGCCAGTTCCTTATGCAAAGTTTTCAGAAGTTCTTTTGACGGCTTCATTTTTCCGCTTTCTATCTTGTTGAGATATTCCCTTGTGATACCAGAAGCCACCGCCAGCCTGCCTTGTGAAATACCGTAAGCAATCCGTTTCTCCCGTAATTCTTTTATCCATTGTTCTTCATTCAGAACCATACCCCCAATCTGTAAAGTGTGAAGTTTTTTAAGGCGACTTCACAGCCGATTTTTACTAGGAAACCATGCCAGAAGCCTTATGTTTCCTATGTTTTTCGTCTATTGTCTATTTGTAAACGTACCCCTCTGTTAGATACCGAGGGGTTTTACCTGCTGGCGTGGCTTACGCCACACCAGCAACGGCTAGTCCGTGCCGTCGCCTTTCGCTTCGCACGTCGCCGTCCCGTCCTGCCTTGCTTGTGCAAGAGAGCTGATAATCTGCAAAAAATCATGCCCTTTCGGCACTAAAGGCGTGTAAAATTCACTGATGACGCTTGTTCCCACATCACAATAGCCACGCCCCTTGATACGCTTCTGGAAAAACTGCTTTTTCACATCTGAACCAAACAGCATACCATAACCTAATTCGCTGATACGCCCAAGTCCCACACGGAAATTGAAGTTATCCCTTATCCCGTCCGAGAAATACTTTGCGTCTGGACGCTGGCAGGCGACGATAAGGAAATATCCAGCCTGCCGTCCCAGCATAACGATTTTCTTTAACTGGCTAAGTAAGCCCACGCTTTCTTTTGTCCCCAGCATTTCAAAAAACGCCACATATTCATCAAAGATAAGAAAGCAGGGTGGCAGTCCCAGATAGGCGTAGTTTTCGCCCGTTTTATAGTTCGGGTGTCGCTTCATTTCCTCGCTTCGCTGTACCATGCCCTCATAAAAGGCATTGACGCAGTCTACCATTTCTTCTTTGGTATGGTAGACGTTTGGCATGACCGTTCCTAAGTCCGCAAGGTCGCTATTCTTCGGGTCTAAGATGTAAAGGACAGCGTCGGTATGCAGTAGGGCTTCAATGAGCGTCAGCAGAAAATAAGTTTTACCGCCACCCGTCCCACCAGCAATCAGAGCATGAGGAAGTGCGTCATATTCCCAGACAAGATTTTTCATCAGTCTAAGACAGCCGTTCTCTGCCCGTACTTCATCAATGGTAATGCGGTTCGCTATCATATCATAAAGCAGGGTATATTCAATATAGCCGTCATGCAGGGTCTTGTCAGTCAGCTCGCAATACAAGCCACTTTCCAGCTTATCCTCTAACCGTAAAAGCTGGTCTTGATATTTTCCCAGCGTGATTTCACAGCGGATATGAAGCAGTCCCTTTTCCATTTGATAATAAATCTTTGGAAACCAGACGATTTTTTCCCTTGATCTGCTTTGCAGGTCAGTAAAAAAACCGCTGTCTTGTA
>OIZP01001676.1_pt1 | contig 10886 bp, 22 predicted proteins | sample 1588531 | NCBI WGS metagenome assembly OIZP01 (sample SAMN03283283) | human gut metagenome | biome: human-associated habitat; material: feces | host: Homo sapiens | place: Peru | collected 2012 | reverse complement strand
GGATGAAGAGCTCACTCCCTTTTTTATGTCTCAAGACCCGGAGTTTGATATTTATGAGCATTCGGTGAAGATTGACTCGTGGAATAACATTGGAAAATATGTTGGAGTGCGAAATGCCTTCTTTATATTTGACGAGCAGCGTGTCGTCGGCAGTGGAACATGGGTCAAGGCTTTCCTGAAAATCACGCAGGCAAATGACTGGATTCTGCTCAGTGCAACGCCCGGTGACTGCTGGACGGATTATATTCCGGTGTTTATTGCCAATGGATTCTATCGGAATAAAACAGATTTCAATAACCAGCACGTAGTCTATAGCCGGTTCAGTAAGTTTCCCAAAATCGACCGATACCTGAACACACAACGCCTTGTACGTTTGCGAGAGAGAATCCTTGTTGATATGGACTTTGAACGGCAGACGGTAGCTCATCATGAAAATATCTACGTGGGTTACGATAAGCCACAATATCTGGCAATATGCAAAAACCGCTGGAATCCTTGGGAGGGTAGACCGATAGAGACCGCCAGCGAGTTTTGCTATTCGCTGAGAAAGATAGTCAATACAGATAAGTCTCGCCAGCAGGAAGTCCTTGATATTTGCATGACCCGGCCCAGAGTCATTATCTTCTATAATTTTGACTATGAGCTGGACATTTTGCTGAATCTGCCCTATGACCACGGCGTTGAGGTGGCGCAGTGGAATGGGCATAAGCATCAGCCAATCCCGGAAGGTAATCGGTGGGTCTATATGGTGCAGTACAACGCCGGTGCTGAGGGCTGGAACTGTATCAAGACCGATACGATTATATTCTACTCGCAGAACTACTCCTACAAAATTATGGAGCAGGCTGCTGGGAGAATCGACCGGCTGAATACGCCTTACAAAAATCTATATTACTACCATTTGAAGAGTAGAGCAGGTATTGATTTGGCTATTAGTCGAGCTCTGAATTCGAAGAAGGCGTTTAACGAAAGGAAATTTTATGGAGTGGGCTAATTTTGAAGAGCAGCTTGCTGATTTGATTCGTTGTTGGGAGTCTGCGGTAAATGCGGTCGAGAAAATCACAAAGAAAGCAGAGGAAGATATTTATATGAAAATTGCAAATGACCGGAGAGCTGCTAACGGATTCCGTCCGAAGTATCCGAAATGCAAAATACCCAAGTCTACGATGACCAACAAGGTTATGCAGGGCAGGATTCATAAGCACTGCTAATAGAAAGGACTGATATTTCATGATCAAAGACTCTGGAGACCGCACCGAATTTGAAACTGGTGCCAAGCGCGACATGCACGCAGGGAAGGGACGTATGGATCTTCTCCCTTGGTACGGCATCATTGAAGTCAGCAAGCACTGCGAGGACGGTGCTCTGAAGTACGGCGAGCACAATGTGGATAAGGGTATCCCGCTGCACTCGCTGCTGGACAGTGCGGCGCGGCATCTGGCCAAGTACATGGTCGGTATGGACGACGAGGATCACCTGCGCGCTGCCTGCTGGAACCTGCTATGGGCGTTGAACCAGCGGACTACTCATCCGGAGCTGGATGATAGATGGAAACTGCCGACGCCGGATGCAGAATCAGAAAGTATTGAATTCGAGGATGATATTCGCGAACCGGCTATATGCATCAGTTGTAACACGTGCGGTGCTCAATTTATTATCACCCAAAAACAATGGAAGGCCGCTATGGAAAAGTCACCGGTTATTGATTCCGTTCTTGGACGGTGCAGTCATTGTATGAAAATTACCGGCTTTACGGAGGTAGGAACAAATGAATAACTGGATGCGCGAAGTGGACTATGCGACCTACTGCCCGAAGTGTAAGAACTTCAAGGTACTGGAGACGGACGAGCCTTGCAATGAGTGCATGACGGAGTTTGCACGGGAGGGAACTGTTAAGCCTCTGAAATTTGAGGAGAAGACGCGAAAATAACAGACTCCTTTATGAGGTGAACTCATATTTGAAAGGAGATATTTACTATGAAAAAAGCATGGAAAATTGGTATTAGCACTATCGCTAGTGTTGTTGGAGCATGTGTATTGATACGTATTCATAACGCAGAGGTTTGCAAAGTTTATCGCGAACGCTATGCGAAAGGATATGATAAAGGATATGCACTTGGACTTTATCAAGGGAAGTTGATGGGTGCCAAAGACCTGTATATGAATGCTCATAATGGGAGCGAATATTTCAATAATTATATGATGGAAGCTAAAAAAGAATTTGTTGAGGCAAATACAAAACTCAATAAATAAGAGAACTGGGCCGTGGAGAAATCTGCGGCTCTTTATTTTTACAAAAATGGAATAAGAAATATGATTCAGAAAATTATCGCGTTCGTTATCAATTTCCTGACGCTCAGCTCGCCCCGCGGTTGGATGATGGATATTCTCAAGGATACCCGCAAGTATAAATTCTACAGCCCTCTGCTGGAACTGGAAATTGCGGAGAACCACTTTAACTTCTGTGATCAGGAGTACGCATCGGAGGCTATCTTCGAGCTGTGTGCTGCTGAAAGTAGAGTTGAGACACTAATGGGAGGTGTGCTTCTGTGACGTATTATCATCAGATTTATTGTTGTCGCAAATGCGGGAACGAGTTCTGTCCGGTGACGGTGTATACCGAGGACGCTATGTCTCGTGAACTGAACAATTTTCTAAACAGAGTCAATGGCGAACTTGAGTGGGACCACAAAGAAATGCCTTTAGCACCAAGGCTATATAGGGTGCATACCTGTCCGAACGGCGACATCGGCGTCGGTGACTTTACCGGATACCAGAAGGAGGAGCAATGAGTATGTATGAAAAAATCGGCAAGTTTATTGGTGGCGTTCTGGCGGTGACTATCACGGTCTGCGCGTGGCTGATTATCATTGCGTTCACCCTGAAGTGTCTGTGGTTTATCATCTTTAGGTTCTTGGGGTGAGGTGAATGACATGTCAATATTATGGTCACGCGATTATGAATTGCAACGTGATGTGGTCGTGCGAGAAAATCCAACGATTACAGAGGTTGCATTTTGTCTCAAAAATGGCGATGTAAGTTTCAATGATGCACTATGTTGGTGCAGAGCAGAAAACATTTCTGCTTCTGAATTTGTAAAAGCTCTGGAAAGGATGAATTGATCATGAAAATCGTTGAACCCAAGTACGAAATCCTCACTGAAATCTCGGAGGGCGGTATCAAGGAACTCCAGCAGATCGAGCGGGTGGCCCGGGTCTGCTACAAGAGCGAGGGCAAAATCACGCCGGATGGTGAATCGGCAAAGAAGCTGGTTGGCTTTCTGGTGAAGCAGGGGCATGAGGCTATGCTGGAGCATTCGCAGTTGAGTGTGCTGTTTACCTGTGACCGGGGCGTGGCGAATGAGCTGGTGCGGCACCGCATTGCGTCCTTTGCACAGGAGAGCACCCGGTACTGCAACTATGCAGGAGAGAAGTTTGGCGGGGAGCTGAGCTTCATTCGGCCGTATTATATTGATGTGACCGACACTGACAAGAAATGTGAAAGCGCAGAATATACGCCTGGCAGTACCTGGCTGGATTCCTGCGAATCTGCGGAAATCCTTTATAAGGATATGATTGCACTCGGTATGCGCCCCGAACAGGCCCGTTGTGTGCTTCCGCTGTGCCTGAAGACCGAGATCGTGGTCACTGCCAACTACCGTGAGTGGCGCAATATCTTCAAGCTGCGTACTCCTGTTGCGGCCCATCCTCAGATGCGTGAGCTGATGTGTCCGCTGTTGCTGGAGGTTCAGAAGAAGATCCCGGTGGTGTTTGATGATATTTACACGTTCTGGCCGGCGGATGACCAGATGCGGAAGGGGAGTATGGTGAAAGAGTGAGGCCTACATATGAGAGAAACAATGAGCGTTTTTCTAAAGGATTTGGGCGTACCTGATGGGACTGTAGGTTTTGAGATGCTGGGAGAGGCGCTTGAGAAATCGATGGGTTTTATCCAGCAGCGCAGGCGAATCAATCTGACGGTTCTATGTGCCACACTCGGAGATAAATATGGCCAATCGTCGGAATCTATCGATAGGGCCATGCGCAGAGCGCTCGACTTTGCTGTTTACCGTACTGGGCAGGCTCCGAATGTGCTGATGTCTGAAGTAATAGGCTATGACTGTTACTCGGCAGTATCACTTCGGAGCTTTTTGTATGCTGCCGCAGGGTGGCTTTTGAAACATGAAGGAGAGATTGAGATATGAAAAATCGTATTATTTGCTGGGTGATGTGCCTGGTGATGCTGGTGGGCTGCCTGTGTGGGTGTTCAGAGGCTGAAAAGGTCAACAAGAACATCTCGAAGCAGGCCAACTACTTTGAGACGGAGCGGCATATCACTGTTTACAACGCTCGAACGGATAAAGTCATTCTCGAAGCGGAAGGCCTGATGTCCATTACGAACAACTCGTCCAACGAGCTGGTGTGTACCATCAAGACCGGGCCTAATACATATAAGAAAAATTATATTTACCTGAATTCCTATACGATGTATGTCGTGGAGGACATTACCGGTACGATGACCGACCCGTACCACTATAAGCTCTACTTTCATACTGATATTCTGCCTGATGTGGAAGTGAAGCCGTGAAGTTGGCGCGAAAATAACAATCTCCTTTATGGAGGTGATTATTTATGAATAAAATCAAAAACTGGTTCGATGACATTCTGTGGATTATCAAGGACGTAATTATCATTATACTTTTTATAATTTGGTTGACGATTTTTATTTGTATCCCTTTGATGATTTTAGAAGTGCTATGCAAGCTGAAATTATTATCGGAATCCAAATATATAAGCGTGGCTAGAAAATTATTAAAATGGTGGAAAAAGTTAATTATCAGCCCGGAAGATGAAGCAATGTTTAAGGCAGATTATGATTTAGCCAAAAGGTTGGAAAAAAATAATTGAGTTTGGAGCCGTGGAGAAATCTGCGGCTCTTTGTTTTTCTATTCTAGGATAAAAATTAAAGGAGGTGATGCCCTATGTAAAGATGGAAAAGTCCGCTTTTAACACAAAATTTTGGAGGTTGAACAATTATGGAAGAAATCAAATTTGCAAAAGGCTCTGTTCCGGTGCGAGTAGCTGCGAGAGTTTACGGTCGTGACTCTGCGTGGGTACGGGCTGGTATCATTGGAGGCTGGCTCCCGATTGGCAAGGCCACGAGAAACGGGGCAGTCATCACGGACATCAAGCAGATGGACTCGCGGTATGGGCGGATTTCCTACTACATCTCCCCGAAGCTCCTGTATGAGCAGACGGGATATGTGTGGGATGGCGAGAAAGCGTAAGTTCACAGGTGTGTTTTGTGCTTCAGAGTTAAGTAAATAAAAAGGCCTCACATTCGTGTGCTAAGCGAGTGTGAGGCTTTGATTTTTTGTGAAGTTAAAGGAGAAATTATTATGGAAAAGAATACTGAAAAGAAAATCAACTGGAAGAAGGTTGCTGCATTCGGTGGAGTGTTCGTGCTTGGTATAGCAACAGGCGTCATTGGTGGAAAGAAGGCACTTGAGTACATCATCAATAATGAGGACATTTGCCTTGACCAAACCAGATGCATGTTTAGAGGGAAAAGTGGCATTAAACTGGTTATGAAATGTGAAAAAGCCGGGATTGCATTGCCGATGAAATTGCCGCGAAGCAGCGTTGAAGGAATGCTTGATATGATCGATGGGAAGCCCTTTGACTTGGAAAAATTCTTTAGTGAGGATTTCTAAGGAGATGTCGTAAATATGCGAAAAAAGTACAAAATTGATACAAAGAAGGTTCTTCTGTATTTATTAACCCATGCGATTGATGCAGGAAAAACGTATATGTTTAGTTTAGCGTTACTTATAGGATACTGGCAGGTCTGTAAGATTTACTATGAAGTAGATGATGTGCTCTATTGCGTAAAAAATGATTTCTATTATTACAAGCGGATTATTAAAGAATCAAAGGAGGCAAAGAAAAATGCATGAAATCCAAGAAAAAGCCATGAATCATAAGGTCTTCATGAAAATCCTCCGTCCGTGGCCGGGGAGGAACGGATATTTGGAGAAGTTTTCGAATTTGACCTCGAATGGCATGGCGAGATTCCGTTTTGAGGGCGATAACTATGATACTGTTTGCCATGTGAGCAATATCGAATATAAGGTGCATGATTGAGGAGGGAACACGGTTATGGAACTCGAACTGGACTACAACGATTTGGCGAAGGCGGGTAAACTCTGGGTGAGGTGCAAGACATTTGCCAAGGGAGATGACTCGGCGGTGAAGAGTGGGTTTGTTGAAATGTTCGCCATTTCACATGTTGATCGGCTGGCTATCATGAGATTCAAGGGAGAGCGGAGCAGGACTATTGTGCCGCTCGAGAATGTGTATGTGTTGGTGAAGGATTAAATGGTGAAAACTGCAGGAGGTGATGCTATATGTAGGAACTGGTTTACGTCCGTGTTTTACATTATATATGATTTTGGGAGGTTGAACGATTATGAGTGCAAATGTTACTGAGAAGAAGACTGTGGCGGAGAGGGTTGAAGAGCATGACGCAAAATGTGCTGAGAAACAAAAGCTTGTTTCGGAAGTCTGGAAACTGCATCAGAATGGAGCTTCTATGGAAGCGATTGCTGATAAGCTCGGTGTTCACGTATCAACTGTAAAGGCTCTATATTCACTGCGGAGGAAAGTAGCTCCTACAGTTAACAAAAGGGTCTACGATAAAATTACAGCAGACAATCTCGACCCGGTCGTTGATAAAGAAAAAATCAAGGAAATTGCCGATGAAATTATGAAAGAGGAACTTGACAGGTCTGTCTAAGCATGTTAACCTTAAACCATGAAAGGATGTGTTCTGGATGGCACGAACGGTAAAATGTCCTAGCTGCGGTGCTGAACTTACGGTAAAAGACGACAATCGTGACTTCATGTTCTGCGAGTATTGTGGAACGAAGGTAAGACTGGATGACTACCAGGAGACGCATCGGTTCGTGGATGAGGCGAGAATCCGGGAGTCGGAGAACGAGAAAGAACTCGAACTCAAACGGATGGAGTTTGAAGAAAAGAAGCGGCATGAAGACCATAAAATCGGTCTAATTGCGTTTGGAGTGGCCATTGGAATGCTTGCTCTCTGCGGGATTTTGATTGTATTTGGAGTTGGAGCTTGACAAATCTGCCCAAAAGCCCACTTTCTGCCCACTTTTGAAAATATTTTTGGCCACAAAATTTTACGTAGATGCGTTAAAAATGCGCGAAAGCCCAAAAACCCACTTTTTTCTTCAATTCAATAAAAATTTTAATAAAATAATATAATAAATAACGATAAAAAGTGGGCTTTTGGCCACGACATGAAAAATTCACATCTTGTCCATAATGTGGACTTGCGTAAACTTGGCAAAGAGTGTATATTAAAACCGCCCGATGATTCGACATGTTTTTTCGAGAGGTAAACAGTATGGCTAATTCTTATGTGGATTATCTAGTGCCGTATGAGGCACGAGTTAAACTTCCTGATGGAGACGAAAAATGGTCCACCATTGGAGACTGTGACATTAACATACTTTGGACTAGACACCATGAAGACGGCTTCATAACATACGAGGTACTCCATACTCCTGGATGGGACGCCGAAACGGGAAAGCAGTATTGCTGTGAGTGCCATTCTGAAATGCTTCTCAATGAAGACGATGTTTGGCAATGTCCGGAATGCGGTAATAATTATCCGCAAAGTGACGTCGATGATGGCACTGTAAATTGTCCCACCGAAGAAGCAAGTTATGATTGGGAAAATATTTATCCTGATTCATACTGGGACGAGGACGATTAAATTAACTATATACTCTCCGGCCTCTGCGCTAACCACGCAGGGGCTTTTCTTTTTGCCCAAAACCCATCTCGCGTGAATTTTTCACGCGAAAAAATCTGCCTCTTTTATGAGGAGGAGTAGAATGCGTCTCAGACGTGCTCTACTCCTTTTTATTTTGGAGGTTGACATGTTAGAAAACACATTCAAGACCGGTTTGGTGAAAGAGTTAAAGTCTCGCTTTCCCGGCTGCATTGTGCTCCACGCAGACCCTAACGAGATACAGGGTATTCCTGACCTTGTGGTTCTGTATGAAGACACATGGGCCGCACTGGAAGGCAAGAAGTCAGCAAGAGCATCTCATCGCCCGAATCAGGACTACTACGTCGAAAAGATGAATGGTATGAGTTATGCGGCTTTCATCTATCCGGAGAACAAGGAGGAGATACTGAATGAACTGGAACGATCATTCCAGGCTCGTAGGTCAGCACGCCTTTCTGGGCGCGAGTAAGTATCATTGGATAAACTATGATGCTGCCCGACTTGCTGAGACCTATGCCAGCTATCAGGCCAAGGAAAATGGCACAAGGCTGCACGCATTTGCAGCAGAGTGTATCGCCCTTGGTCAGAAGTTGCCGAAGAGCAAAAAGACGCTCAACGCCTATGTCAACGATGCCATCGGCTTCCGTATGACACCGGAACAGGTGCTCTATTATTCGGGTAACTGCTTCGGCACGGCAGATTCTATCACTTTTAAGAACAATTTACTGCGAATCCACGACCTCAAAACCGGAGCTGTTCCTGCACATATGGAGCAGCTCTTTATTTATGATGCGCTTTTCTGTCTGGAGTACCGCGTACACCCGCAGGACATCCAAATCGAAAACCGCATTTATCAGAACGATGATGTCTTTACGGTCAACCCAACCGAGGCTGAAATCAAGCCTATCATGGACAAAATCATCGAGTTCGATAAAATCATTACGGAATTGAAGTTAGGAGAAGCAGCATGAATCCGATTGAAAAAGACATTAAATTCTTCTATGACGTAGACGATGACGAGACCGACAGCCTCGAACACTACGGCACTAAGCGCCATTCCGGCCGCTATCCTTGGGGCTCTGGTGAGAATCCTTATCAGCGTTCCGGTGATTTTCTTTCCCGTGTGGAGGAGCTGAAGAAGACCGGCAAGTTTACCGAGAAAGAGATTCTCGAACAGATTAACGCAACGCTGCCTGACGAGTACAAGATGGGCACGACCGAGTTCCGTGTCGCTCAGCAGAAGGCTCTTCATGAGCGGAAAGCGCTCCAGTACGACCAGATTCGCGCTCTGAAAGATGACGATCTGAAGTGGACTGAAATCGGCGCGAAGTTAGGTCTTTCTGAGTCTACTGTCCGATCCATGTACAACAACGGTATCGGTGAGAAGGCAAATCAGGCTCAGAAAATCGCCGAGACGCTGAAGGTGGAAGTCGATAAAAAGGGCATGATTGATGTGTCTGAAGGCACTAATCTGGTTCTCGGTGTTTCTGAAGGCAAGCTTGACGAAGCTATTTATATCCTCGAGGCTGAGTATGGTTATCAGCGCTACGGTGTTGGTATTCGTCAGCCCACCAACATCAACCAGCAGACGAATGTGACAGTTCTGGCTAAACCCGAGTTCGACCAGAAGTATGCATACCAGCATCAGGGTGACATTCAGTCTCTGGGTGACTATCATTCGGATGATGGCGGTGAGACGTTCCAGAAGCTTCAGCGGCCATCCAGCATGAGTTCCGACCGCGTTGCGATTCGCTATGGCGACGAAGGCGGTCTGGACAAAGACGGTGTCATCGAGATTCGGCGCGGTGTAGATGACCTGAGCCTTGGCAACAGCCATTACGCACAGGTTCGTATCATGGTGGATAACAGTCACTACCTCAAGGGTATGGCTGTTTATTCTGACGATGTGCCTGATGGATATGATGTCATTTTCAATACGAACAAACCCTCTGGCACGCCCAAGATGAAGGTCCTCAAGCCCATCAAGGACGACCCGGACAATCCCTTTGGTGCAGCACTGACTGCAGCAGGTCAGAGCGAATACATTGGCGCTGACGGCCAGAAGCATCTGTCTCCCATCAACAAGCTCCGTGAGGAAGGCGAGTGGGATACGATGGCAAAGAATCTGTCCTCTCAGTTCCTCTCCAAGCAGCCCATCAAGCTTATCAAGCAGCAGCTCAATCTTACTCTGGCCGACCGCAAAGCCGAGTATGAAGAAATCATGCAGTACGACAACCCGACTATCAAGAAGAAGCTTCTGATGGACTTCGCGGATACCTGCGAGGGCAACTCCATGACACTGAAGGCATCCTCTTTTCCGGGTCAGTCTACTAAGGTCATCCTTCCGCTGACCAAAATCAGCGAAAAAGAGTGCTACTGCCCGACGTATGAGAACGGTACGCAGCTTGCTTTGATTCGCTATCCGCATGCAGGCACCTTTGAGATTCCCATTGTCACGGTCAACAACAAAAATGTCAGTGGCAAGCGGAACTTCGGTAACATTCAGGATGCAATCGGTATCAACTCTAAGGTCGCCGAACGCCTGTCAGGCGCAGACTTCGATGGTGATACTGTTGTTGCCATTCCTATTTCCAGCAAGGTGGCTGTCAAAGCGACAGCTGCACTGAGAGACCTGAAAGACTTTGACCCCAAGACTGCTTATGCTGTCCCTGAAGGCAACCCGAACGGTGTTCGCCTGATGAAGAAGGAAGAAAAGCAGAAAGAGATGGGCATCATCTCGAACCTCATCACCGACATGACCCTTCGCGGCGCGGATGAGAAGGAGATTGCCCGCGCAGTTAAGCACTCGATGGTTGTCATTGATGCCGAGAAGCACAAGCTGGACTATAAGCGGTCTGAGCGGGAGAACGGCATCCAAGAGCTGAAGAAGAAGTGGCAGATTCGTGTAGACGAGGATGGAAACGAGAGGTTCGGCGGTGCATCTACACTGCTGTCTCGCCGTAAGCAGACCGTATATGTCCCTGAACGTAAGGGTAGTGCCCGCATTGATAAGGAAACTGGTGAGCTTATCTACAAAGAGTCTGGCCGCCGGTATTTCGATAAGAAGA
>OIZP01001672.1_pt1 | contig 10920 bp, 8 predicted proteins | sample 1588531 | NCBI WGS metagenome assembly OIZP01 (sample SAMN03283283) | human gut metagenome | biome: human-associated habitat; material: feces | host: Homo sapiens | place: Peru | collected 2012 | reverse complement strand
TTAAGAACAAGTAATAATAAGATAGAAATATGAATCAGATTAGTCCATTAGCGTTTGTTCATCCAGAGGCAAAACTCGGTGACAACAACATTATCGGTCCTTTCTGCTATATCGACAAGGACACCGTTTTGGGCGATAACAACGTATTGCAGAACAGCGTTACCATCCACGTGGGCGCTCGTATCGGCAACAATAATGAATTCTTCCCAGGCGCCAGCATCTCTACCAAGCCTCAGGACTTGAAGTTCAAGGGCGAGGTGACAACCTGCGAGGTGGGCGACAACAACAGCATCCGTGAGAACGTTACTATCTCTCGTGGTACAGCCTCTAAGGGCAAGACCGTGGTAGGCAGCAACAACCTCCTGATGGAGACTGTTCACGTGGCTCACGACTGCGAGTTGGGCAGCGGCTTGATTATCGGTAACTCTACCAAGTTTGCCGGCGAGGTGGTTGTAGATGACAACGCCATCGTCAGTGCCAACGTTCTCGTTCATCAGTTCTGCCACATCGCAGGCTACGTGATGATCCAGGGCGGTTGCCGTTTCTCTCAGGATATTCCTCCTTATATCATTGCCGGCAAGGAGCCAACCCGCTATTGCAGCATCAACCTCATCGGTTTGCGTCGCCGTGGTTTCAGCAACGAGACCATCCAGAACATCCACGAGGCTTATCGCCTGCTCTACAGCAAGGGCATCCTGAAGGAAGGTATCGAGGAAATCAAGAAGAATCTTGAGGTGACTAAGGAAATCCAGTACATCATCGACTTCGTAGAGAGTTCTCAGCGAGGCATCATCCGATAATGAAAACTTTAATTGTAGTGCTCGGTCCTACCGGTGTAGGTAAGACCGAGCTCTGTCTTTCTCTGGCAGAGCATCTCTCTATACCCATTATTAATGCCGACTCCCGCCAGATCTTCGCAGAACTCCCTATCGGAACCGCAGCGCCTACTGCCGAACAGCAGCAGCGGGTGAAGCATTATTTCGTAGGAAACCACCACATCGAAGATTATTACAGCGCAGCCCAATACGAGGCCGATGTGATGAATCTCCTGGAAGAAGAAATCTTCAAGAATCACGATGTGGCGCTGCTTACAGGCGGCAGCATGATGTATATCGATGCCGTATGCAAGGGTATCGACGATATTCCTACCGTGCGGGATGACATCCGTACCTGGATGAAACAGCGCCTGGAAGACGAAGGTTTGGAGACTCTGGTAGAAGAACTCCACAAGATGGACCCGGAGCATTGGGCGATAGTAGATAAGAAGAATCCACGCCGCGTGGTGCATGCCCTGGAAATCTGTCACCAGACCGGCAAGACCTATACTTCTTTCCGAGTAGCCGAAAAGAAGCAGCGTCCTTTCCGCATCATCAAGATAGGCCTGAACCGCGACCGTGCCGAACTGTACGACCGAATCAACCAGCGTGTGCTGATGATGATGGAGGAAGGCCTGGAGGCAGAAGCCCGCAGCGTATATCCTCACAAGGGTCTCACCGCCTTGAGAACCGTGGGCTACAAGGAAATGTTTGCCTATTTCGATGGCGAGATAGATAAGGATGAAGCCATCCGCCAGATACAGTCGCATAGCCGTGAATACATGCGCAAGCAGCTCACCTGGTTTAAGCGAGATGCAGAAATCCACTGGTATCATCCCGACCAGCAGGATGAAATCATCCGATTTATCGATGAAGAGATATAAGCGTAAATCGCCCGATAGCATATTCTTTGATGCTATCGGGCGATTTTCATATCATAAAATCCTACATCTCCACCTGATTCACAATCTCACCATCAAACATATTGATGATTCTATCGGCATAATTGGCATCATGCAGCGAGTGGGTTACCATTACGATGGTGGTACCTTCCTTGTGCAACTCAGAAAGCAGTTCCATCACCTCCTTGCCATTCTTGGAATCCAGGTTTCCCGTAGGCTCATCGGCAAGAATCAGCTTAGGATGCGGCAGGATGGCACGGGCGATAGCGGTGCGCTGCTGCTGACCACCCGAAAGCTGCGATGGGAAATGCTTGGCACGATGGGATATCGCCACGCGCACCATCACATCCTCTGCACGCTTACGGCGCTCCTTGCCCGATACTCCCATATACAGAAGTGGCAACTCGATATTCTCCACCACATTCAACTCATCAATCAGGTTGAAATTCTGGAACACAAAACCTATCATGCCTCTTCTTATCAAGGTGCGCTCGCTCTCCTTCAGCGTGCTCACATCCTTGCCGTCGAGCAGATAGCTGCCGCTTGTAGGATTATTCAGCAAACCTATTATATTAAGTAATGTGGATTTGCCACATCCCGAAGGTCCCATGATGGCAACAAATTCGCCTTCCTTCACCTCCAGACTGATATTACGCAAAGCCCAGGTCTCCACTTCCTCTGTCTGAAATACTTTCTTGATATTATTTAATTGAATCATAATCTTTATCGTTTCTTTAAATTCGTATTATACTTTTATACTTTCAAATTACACATTTTATTCCTTAGCCAGAATCTCCGAAGGATCCACCTTCATGATCTTGCGTACCTGACAAGCAATGATAGCTGCAATGAAGCCAATGACTATCACGACACTCAAACTAATAGGAAAGGCTGGATTGATTTCTACCATATCGAAAGTCTGACTCAGAACGATATGGAACATCAATATGGCTACCACCGCAAATACCATAGCGATGAGCGTAATCACCAGATAGGTTCTTCCGAAGAGTTTGGTAATATCCTTTGTCAGGGCACCATTCACCTTGCGGATAGCTACTTCCTTCTTGCGAGTCTGCGTATCCAGCATCACCGTACTGAAGATGCTTATCAGACAGATTGCCAGACTCACGATAGCCAGGATCCACGCAATATTTTGCAGTATTTCCAACGCAAACATGCTCCTTGCCATATAGTCACGCAGACTGGATGACATCGGTTTTACCACAGCAGGCTCCAATTTCTGTATCATTCTATCTACAGCAATCTGCATCTCCTTATATTCACCCGGCTTTGCCACAAGAATATAATGTGTGGCACCATAAGCCTCTTTGGGATCAATGACTATGAATGAGTATATATCAGTTTTCATACTCCCCTGATAAGGTATCGACTGGAACGTTCCGGCTATCTGATAGGAATCCATCTCATCTACGGTCAATATATCATTAGGAGCAACATGATGCTGGCGCATCTGCTTATACAACTCCTCATTTACCAGGATGCATTTCTTCCGGTTTGCCTTCGGCTTCCAATTCACCTTGATCTTGAAGAAATCGAGATAGGAGGTATCTGATGTAATCCGAATTTTATAACTCGTCACATTATTATAGCTAGCATAAGGATCGCCTTGCCAAGCCGCCTTGCTGAACTCCTCGTTCTCAGCCAGCTCGTTAACTTGCAAAACTCCCCAGCTATAAGGAATCCATCGTTCCACCTGCGGCAAATGGATGAGCTTGTCTCTAAGGCGCTGACCATTTTCTGCCGCATTTGTCTGCAGAAACAGACTCTGCTTGTATGCACGCTCGTCATCAGGAATATGGTTGAAATCTGCCATCTTGCCCACCCAGCACAGGAGGCAGAAAGTAACACCCAGGAAGAACATACTGATCATCACCTGCACACCCAGCATCGTATTGCGGAACCAATGGTTATGGCTTCTTCTCATTCCTGATTCGAGTGCTTGCGTACACTTGCAAATGCGACTCAGCACAACCCAGATGATGGCGAGACACAACATCATAACCACCAGCCCGATCACCAGACTATAGAGATACAGATGACTGATGGTTCCTAACTCGGAGGTGATTTCTGCAAACTGAGGCCTTGCCAGATAATCACAAATCCAGGATCCCATCAATACTGCTACAAAATAAGCCCCCAGCACGATCATCACCACCTCGGTAGCAAACATAGAGAAGAGTTGGAGGCGTGTGGCACCATTGGTAATTCGAAGCGAGATTTCACGTCTGCGCATCCAGAACAGCTGCGTCTGCATCCTCAGAAAACCGATGATGGCAGCCAACAGGATCAACGAGCCTATCAGATAAGTGATGGAACGAGCAATAGCAACGCTTGAATACTCTTCGCTTAACCGATCTTTCAGCTTTTCTGTTTTTACCTTCAGCCCCAATGGTTTCAACCTGCCGTTCACCTCTGCTTTCAACTGTTGTGGCGTGCATCCCTCTTTCAACACCACATACAAATTCCCAGCATTAAATTGATCAGAATCCATATCTTCCAACTCACATGGCGAGTAAAAGAGAGCGGAAATGGATATGTCTGGCTCAGTCAATGATAAGTCTTGATAGACATCCACCAATCTCAACTGATAATTCCCATAGTTCTTTGTCAAACGAATGCTTGCACCCACAGGATTCTTGTCACCAAAGATTAGCTTTGCCTGCTTTTCGTTGATAATGGCATCATGAGGACCCAGCACCTTTATCTTTTCTCCCGTAATAGCAGAACGGATACCTATAAAGTTGGGATAATGACGATCAAGGGGAACTGCATCCAACTGCATCTTTCTCCTTGTCTTGCCGCTTAGGGTAAACTCAGCCCAGCCGCCTGTTAGCGTACCATTAGGAGCATAAGGTCCCTGCTCTATGCAACGAGGTCCTCCATTCGCCTTCACCGCCCTTACGATATCACCATTGATACGAATTGAATTTTCCGATTGACGTTTTTGGATGGAATCGAACCGGAGGTTATAAACCCTGTCATAATAAGGTTCATGGTTAATGGAAGCCATGCGGAAATTCTGCAGAAACGAATGCACCGTGGCAAGCGTCACCATACCGATGGCAAGCGACAGGATGCTGCCCAGAGTCTGCACCTTGTACTTGAGAATGTTGCGCAGGGCAACCTTCAGGTTGTGTAATAACATGCTCATGTTTTTTAGTCTTTATAATTTATTTACGTGAAATATTGAATTTTATTATCTATGATGGATGATGATTTTTGATAATCCAAGATAAAAGTCTATCTCAAATCTATCTCTTTTTCACTGGCGATTTGGGAATATCCGCTTACGATAACCTTGTCGCCCGGCTTCAAGCCGGAAGTAATTTCGAATTGCTGCGGATTCTGTCTGCCAACATTGATATTCACCCGCTGCGCCTTCTTGCCATCGTCAGATACCCGGAATATCCAATATCCGTTGGTCGTTTGGAAGAAATCACCATTCGGAATCACCAAGGCTTGTTCCGGCTTGCCCAATTCCAACAGCACCCGATAACTCTTGCCCAAACGGATATTGGCGGGAGTCTTGCCGCAGAAAGTTAATTCGCAGACAAACTGATGATCTTTCACCTCAGGAATCACCCGCGATACACGAAGTGGAAACTGATGACCGTCATACTCAATATGGGCAGGAAGTCCGGCGATAACGCGGTCGATGTAATACTCAGCCAGCGAAATCTGCAATTTAAACTGGCTCATCACCTTAATCTGTCCGATGCTCGCCCCGGACGAAACCTGCTGACCTTGGGTTACCCCCAAATAACTCAGTTGTCCGCTTACGGGAGCCCGAACCACCAACTGCTGGGTGCGGCCCTTCATTCTCAATAATTTCTTGTTGGCTTCCATCCGGTTGGCAGCAATCATCTCGCGCTTCAATCGGGTAGATACGGAATCATGCTTCAGGTTTTGCATCTGCAAGAGCACCTTCTGCCGCTGATATTCGTAATCTTCCTCAGCCACTTCCAGTTCCGCCTTACTCTTGATGCCCATACGATATTCCTCCCGGCTCTGCTTGAGCGATTTCTTCAAGCTCGCCATCTGATGCTGGGCATCCAAGGCTTGCTGGCGCAGGTTGATGGTCTTCTGCGTCATCTCAATTTCCTGTTCCTGACAGTTGCGAAGCTTACTGCTCCATGCATCCTGCTCATCATCGATAGAATGATAGAGTTCCGGATTCTGAAGCACCAGGATGGTATCGCCCTGCTGCAGCATGGCTCCTTCTTCAGCCACCACCCGTTCCACGAATCCATTCTCCATCGCATTCACCTGGATGGTCTTGAAGGGATACACCAGTCCTTCTACGTCCACATACTCCCAGAAAGGAGCCTTCTTCACTTCGGCTATCACCACGCTATCCAGATCCACCCTTCGGGTTCCCGAAGTAACGATCAGGAAAAGGGCATAGACCAGGATGGCAATGCCTGCTACACCCGACAGGATTGAATATCGGTAGCGGATATACCACGGTTTCGGTTGTTTCTTTATATCCATATTGTTCTGTTTTTATTCATTTCTTTATTCTATAGGAAGTTCTTCCTTCAATTCTTTATTGTGTTCGAAATCAAAACCCGTCATGCTTCGGAGCGTATAGTAAAGACTCCAATAGGTCTGCATGGTCGAGATGTAATTGCGCCGGGCAGCATCTTTTTCGCTGATGGCTGCATTCAGGTCGAGTATCGAGTTGCGGCCCATGATGTAGAGTCGGCGCGCCACCACATGCCGCTTCTCGGCACGCTGGTCGGTAAGCGATGCCACATGCACCTTTCGGGCTTGCATGTTAAACTGCAACACCAGTTTTTCTACGTTCTGGTAGAAATCCCTCATGCCTTGCTCCACCTGCGTCTGGGTAAGCGCCAGCTGCGATTTGGCTTCTCTTATCCTACCCTTTCCCCGTCCCCAATCCAATATCGGAAGGGCGATGGTGATTCTTGCCGATTGCTGACTCATCGGACTGCGATAGGCGGCACCGATATCTGCTCCCGTCTGCGAGAGTCCGAACTGCATATAGAGATCCGCCTTCAATCCGGCATTGGCACGAGCCTGAGCCAACCGGCTTTCGCTCTCCTTCTGGATGCGACGGTAATAATCGGGATCCGGACTGTTCAGCAAAGCCCAATCTATCGCCCGCTGCAGAGGAACCTCAAAGGCAGGCACCTCTTCCGGCATCACCAGACTGATGTCCTGCGATTGTTCCAACCCCAGAAACGAGCGGATGGTCTGCATCTTCTCCCGCAAAGCCACCTGAGCATCCATCACATTGGTCTCCTCGTTCAAACGGTTGATTTCCAGCTGTAGCATCTCGTTTTCCGAAATCGTTCCATTCTCATATCGCCCCTTTGCCATCTGATAAAGCGTATCAGCAGAAGCAAAGTTCTGTTTTGCCATCTCCCATTCTGCCTGCGCCGAAGCCAGACCGAAGAAATGTTCACAGGCTTTTGCCGAAACAATCTCCAACGTTTCGGCATATCGCTTTTTGGATTCCCGGAACCGGATAGGTTCTATCCGTCGATTCCATTTCAGCGAGTTATAGCCAAAAAGACTCTGCTCATAACCCACGATAAAGGGTTGACTGCTATAGGCTGTTATCTTGTTGTGCAACTCATCCAAGCGGTTGAGCGAACTCTTCACAAAAAGACTACCACCCGTCAGGGAGATATTCTGGTTGATTTTCAGAGTAAGGTCGGCACTCAACTGATCTTGCTTCAGAAAGAGAGCCGTACCATCCGACTGGGTTATCTTGTTCACCTCCTTATTAATATAAGGTGAAGATGAGAGGGAAAGCGAAGGCAGATAGTTGGCCTGATGATACCGATAAGCCCAGTAAGCAGACAGAAAAGTATTGCGGGCACTCTGCACCGATGGCGACTGCCGCTGCGCCATCGCAATGGTAGCTGCCAGGTCGAGCTGCAAAGTGTCGGCTTGAACATTCAGGGCTGCAAGCGCCCATACTATGAATAGATAATTCTTTTTCTTCATGATGATTTCTTTTGCAAAAACTAACACAAAAGCTATGCCACAAAGATAAAGATATGATTATCAAGAAGATAAGAAATTTCGGATATAAAAAAAGCGTGCGAAACCGTGCGAAACCGCACGAAACGTGTGCGATTTCGCACGGTGCGCACATCCTCAATATGATAGGCATCCGTCTCTATCAGGCAGGAAGCACCACGCTAAAGGTGGTTTTATCGTCTGGCTTCGAAGAAGCGGTGATGGTTCCACCATGCAGGGTTACTATCTGCTTGCAGATACTCAACCCGATGCCCGAACCACTCGTCTTGGTAGTAAAGAACGGCACAAAAATGCGCTCCATCACCTCCGGCAATATTCCCTTACCATTATCAGTAATGGAAATGATGAAATCGCGCTTGTTGCTCGAAAGATGAGTGGTAAGACGGACATAAGGAATCTCTTCATTCTCCACGGCTTCCTGCGCATTCTTCAGCAGATTAATCAGTACCTGTTCTATCTGCGAACGATCCATCTGCAACCTCTGGTCTTCGTTTTCTATCTCATAATGGAATATCGAATCCGGATAAAGATGCTGCAAATCAGCCACCAGATCACCAATCCTCACATCCTCAAACTGAGGTTTCGATATGCGTTGCAACTTGCGATAGTTCTCCACAAACTGCAGCAAGCCATTGCTCCTTCGATTGATGGCTTGCAATGCCATCAGCAGATCATCATGCTCCAGCGTATCCTGCTCCACCCCTTCACATAGTGTATCAGCCAAAGAGATGATAGGAGTCAGCGAGTTCATGATTTCGTGGGTCAATACCCTCACCAGCTGCTGCTGCGCATCCGTCTCATTCTTCTGAATCACCGGTTGCACATTCTGCAAGGTATAAAGGCGATAGGCAAAGCCCTTATTAAAGAAGTTGACCACGCTCAATACAAAGTCAGCCTTCCCCGCATGCTGATTTCCAGCATCCAAAGCCTTCTTGCCAGCAGCCCCCTCGCTGGTCTTGGTCTCCAACTGTACCAGTTTCTGCAATCCCGGCTTCAGCTGCATCATCATTTCCGGCAGCGTCTCATCCAGCACCTGCAAGTCGTGCAAGTGATGAATCGAAAAACCGCAGAGTCCCTCCACGGCAGCCCGATTCATCCAATGCACCTTTCCCTGTTCATCCGCCACAATGAGAAAGGCATTGATGGTATCGAGCATCGTTCCGAAATACTGGTATTTCGCTTCCTGCAGCAAAGTGGTTTCCCGAAATTCATTCACCACTTCGTTAATCTGCTCTGCAAGATTCCGCTCTTCTCCCCTCAGATGATCCAACGAATACTGAAGCGAGAAGTCACGGGTGCGGATAGCCTCAATCAGTTGGCGCATCCGCTCATTGCTCTTATGATTGAATAAGTTATTGACGATTGACATAGTTTCAAAAATTTCCGAAGCATTAAACCCCGAGCTTATCGATTTTTCTGTAAAGGGCGAAACGGGTGATACCCAGCAACTCTGCGGCCTGTGTAAGATTTCCATTACTCAAGGAGATGGCGCGCTTGATGGCTTCACGCTCCAAGGTCTGAAGATTGAGCGAATCAACCTTTATGGAACCTGAAGAAGTCCTCAATGCCACCACAGAATCCTCCAATCTGATATCCTCGGCAGCCAGTTCCGTCTTATCCCCCAACACAATCGCCCTCTCTATGCAATGCTGCAATTCTCTTACATTACCCGGCCAGGTATGTTTCAACAGCTTCTGTTTGGCAGATGCACTCAGCACCACATCACCTACACTATATTTTCCCGAATAAATCTTCAGAAAATATTCTGCCAGCAGAACGATATCCTCTCCACGCTCACGCAGCGGAGGAAGATGCAACTCGATGGTATTCAGTCGATAGAAGAGGTCCTGTCGGAAAGCCCCCTCGCCCACCTTCTCACGCAAATTAGCATTCGTAGCCGCCAGAATCCTCACATCCACATGGCTCACCTTATTGGAACCAATGCGCTGAGTTTCACGCTTCTCTATCACCGTTAGGAGTTTCTGCTGCATCGGCAGGTTCAGATTTCCAATCTCATCCAGAAAGAGAGTACCGCCATCCGCCGTCTCAATTCGTCCTTCCTTCGCATTCCTGGCATCCGTAAACGCCCCCTTCTCGTATCCGAAAAGTTCGCTCTCGAAAAGATTCTCAGGGATACACCCCAGGTCGATATTTACAAACGGCTTCCTTGCTCTGTCAGAAAGCAGATGCAAGGCATGCGCCACCACATCCTTTCCCGTACCATTCTCTCCAGTAATCAATACGTTGGCATCCGTAGCCGCCACACGCATCATCTGCGCTTTCAGTTCCTTCATGGCAGGGCATTCGCCAATCATTCTCGCAAACACATCTTCAGAAGAAGCAATAGACTTGGACTCAGAACATTGATTCATATTCAGATTCTGATACATATTCTGCTCCGATTCCTTTTCCTGCGAATCCGAAGAATCCAGCTTCCTTTCCCTGCTCAATTCCACGGCACTCTTCACCGTATCGAGCAGTTTATTCCTATCCCATGGTTTCGGAATAAAGTCGATGGCTCCCGCCTTGATAGCCCTCACCGCCTTCTCCGTATCCACGTAAGCCGTGATAAACAGCACCACGCTCTTAGGGTTATGCGCCAGAATCTTCTTCAGCCATTCATACCCCTCTTCGCCACTGATGGCATCCCGATGGAAGTTCATATCGAGCATGATGACATCAGGCATGAACGAATCCATCATTCCGATGATTCGTTCAGGCGTATTGATAACTCTGATACCCTCCACGTATGGTTTCAAAAGCATATTGAGCGACAAGAGAACATCCTCATTGTCATCCACTATCAGTATCTTTCCATTTTTCTCCATTGCCATCATTTTTAATTATTTTGCCCACAAAGTTACTGCAAAAAAACGAGATAGCTTCGAAAAAAACATCATTTCTTCCAAAATTCTAAACAAAAGCGGTCTCCCAACCGCTATATTCCGATATTTTAAAGAAATAACGAAGAAATTTCCGAAAATATTTGGTGATTTCAAAATTTCGCTTTATCTTTGCACTCTAGTTATCAAGAAATCTCGGGGTTGACTGGATTTGACGGCGAGATGAAATGGTACGTAAGCATGCGGAGGCTCGTTGGCTACCTCCTAAATCCTAGTGAACAAAAAATTAATTGGCGAAAATAACTACGCTCTCGCTGCTTAATCGAA
>OIZP01001664.1_pt1 | contig 10997 bp, 8 predicted proteins | sample 1588531 | NCBI WGS metagenome assembly OIZP01 (sample SAMN03283283) | human gut metagenome | biome: human-associated habitat; material: feces | host: Homo sapiens | place: Peru | collected 2012 | reverse complement strand
CGGAAGGCTCCAGATCGGAGACCTTCACGATGCCGTTCTCGTCAGAGAAGGCGCGGTAGATGGTCTGGATCGCCAGATCGAAGTCCTTCTCCTCCACGCCGATGATGATGTTGATCTCGTCGCAGCTCTGCGAAATCATACGCACGCTCACGCCAGCCTGGCCGAGCATGCCAAACAGGTGGCCGGAGATGCCGGCACGGCCGCGCAGGTTACGACCAACGGTGGCGATGAGCGCCAGGCCCTCGACAACCTCGATCTCGAGCGGCTCGACTTCCTTCTGGATGTCGCCCACGAGCGAGTACAGCGAGTCGTGCACATCCTGCTCCTGCACCACGGCGCCAAAGCGATCGACACCGGTGGGCATGTGCTCGACGGAAACGTCATAGCGCTCGAACACCGAAAGCGCGCGGCGCATAAAGCCGACGCGGGGCTTGGTGCGGTCGCGGGCAACGTTGATGGCGACAAAGCCGCGCTTGCCGGTCACGCCGGTAATGATGGGCTCTGCCTCGCCCTCGTCAGCCGTCTCGCTAATGATGGTGCCGGGGTCCTGCGGCGCATTGGTGTTCTTGATGACCAGCGGAATACCCGCCTCGCGCACGGGGAACACGGCCTCCTCGTGCAGGACGCTCGCGCCCATGTACGAAAGCTCGCGCAGCTCCTCGTAGGTAACGCGCGCAATGGGCTGAGCCTCGGGAACAATACGCGGATCGGCAGAATAGAAGCCCGAGACGTCGGTCCAGTTCTCGTACAGGTCGGCGCCCAGGCACTTGGCCAGAATGGCGCCGGAAATGTCGCCGCCGCCACGGTCGAGCAGCTTGATCTGGCCCTCGCGCGTCGCGCCATAGAAGCCAGGCATGACAAAGCCGCCCTGCTGGCCGTACTCCTGCACCAGCTCGGAGGTGCGGTTCATGCTGAGCGAACCGTCATGATGGAACGCCACGACCGTCGCGGCATCCAGGAACGGCAGGCCCAGGTACTCGGCCATGAGGCGGGCGGTAAAGTACTCGCCGCGGCTCACGAGCTCCTCGGTGGAGTAGCCGCCCGAGCGGGCGCGCTCGGCAAAGGCCGCAAACTCCTCGCGGATGGGATAGGTGAGCTCTAGCTCGTCGGCGATATCAAAATAGCGCTGGCCGATATCCTCGAGCAGTTCCTCGCACGACACGTGATACTTGACGTGCGCGTTGACCAAGTAGAGCAGGTCGGTCACCTTGGTGTCGCCCTTAAAGCGGCGACCGCAGGCAGAAACCACCACAAAACGGCGGGCAGGGTCGGCGTCGACAATGGCCTTGATCTTCTTGAAGTGTTCGGCATCGGCGACCGACGAGCCGCCAAACTTGGCAATCTTAATCATGGGCTTGAGGTTACCTTTCTAAAAAGCCTCTGCGAACCTACTTTGCGCGCTCTGATACCATGGGTTCACCGATTGGGACCAAGGCATCCGAGGAGCAGTGTTATATGGGAACTTATCATAGTACACGAGGACGCACTTTATCGTGCTCAAGTAAGGTGGCAATCCGCACCGGCATCGCTCCCGACGGGGGTTTGTTTGTCTCGGACGAGCTCGGCACCCAGCAGGTCGATATCAGCTCGCTTGCAGATAAATCGTACTTTGAAATCGCTCAAGATGTGTTGGGAATGTTACTGAATGATTACACGGCCGAAGAAATTTCGGCGTGTGTCGACGAGGCATACCGCGGCACGTTCGCGAGTGAGGAGGTTACGCCGCTCGTCAAACTCGACACTGCGCCGGGCGCTGACGCCCCTCAGACCTATGTGGTGGAGCTCTTTGGCGGCCCCACGAGCGCCTTCAAGGACGTCGCCCTGCAGATGCTCCCCCGTCTGATGGCCCGCACTTCCGCCAAGGACGGCGGCGCCGAGCGCATCATGATCGTCACCGCCACGTCGGGCGACACCGGCAAGGCCGCACTCGCCGGTTTTGCCGACGCGCCGGGCACGGGCATCACCGTCTTTTATCCCGAGGGCAAAGTCAGCCGCGTGCAGAATCTGCAGATGTCCACGCAGGAGGGCGATAACGTCGCCGTCTGCGGCATCCGCGGCAACTTTGACGACGCCCAGAGCGCCGTCAAGCGCATCTTTGCCGATAAGGAGCTTGCCGAGCGTCTGGAGGCTGCCGGCACGGTGCTTTCGAGCGCCAACTCCATCAACGTCGGCCGCCTGGTACCGCAGGTCGTCTACTACTTTGCCGCCTATGCGCAGCTGCTGCGCGCCGGCGCCATCGAGGCCGGCGACGCCGTTGAGTTCTGTGTGCCCACCGGCAACTTTGGCGATATCCTGGCCGGCTACTACGCCAAGCGCATGGGTCTGCCCGTCGCCAAGCTCGTCGTGGCGAGCGACAAGAACAACGTGCTTGCCGACTTCCTGACCACCGGCGTTTACGACCGTAACCGCCCGTTCTTCACGACCATCTCGCCGTCGATGGACATCCTCATCAGCTCCAACCTGGAGCGCATGCTGTACTTCCTGTCCGATGGCGACTGCGAGCTCGTTGCCGGCCTTATGGAGCAGCTGGCGCAGACGGGTCGCTACGAGGTGCCCGCCGAGCTGCTGGCCAAGATTCAGAGCGTGTTTGGCTGCGGCTGGGCCAGCGAGGACGAGGTCCGCGCCGCCATCAAGAGCTGCTGGGATGCAAATGGCTACGTGATCGACCCGCATACCGCTTGCGGCTATCATGTCTTCGAGCAGGTCGCTCCCGCCGAGGGCGCCAAGGCCCGCGTGCTGCTTTCGACCGCCAGCCCCTACAAGTTCCCGCGCGCCTGCTGCGACGCTCTGGGCCTCGACGTTCCCGAGGACGACTTTGGGGCCATGCGCGTGCTCGAGCAGGCCACCAACACGGTCGCCCCGACCCAGCTCGCCGAACTCGAATCCAAGCCCGTCCGCTTCGAAGACGTCTGCGACGTCGATGAGATGGCAAGCTACGTCGAGTCCGCAGCAAAACGAATGAGCACCAACTAGATCCCTCATTAAGCGCCGGCGAAAGCCGGCGCACCTTCTTTCATCAGATAACCCCCGGGATGATGACGAACGCGCACAGCGTGCCTGGCTGTTTAGTTCGTCGCGAGTTCCGCACGCAAAGGAAAGCACTTAATGTGCTTTCCGTCTTGCGCAGGACTGCCCGAGCAGCGAGCTAAACGGCCAGGCACGCCAGGAGGACCCACATGATCAAAATCACCGTCCCAGCAACCAGCGCCAACCTAGGCATCGGCTACGACACCCTCGGCATGGCCGTCAGCCTCTACTCTCACTTCGCCTTCGAGCGCGCCGACAAGCTCACCATCACCGGCTGCCCCGAGGAGTTCCAAAACGAGAATAACCTGGTCTACGTGAGCTTTGTGGATGCACTGGCCGCATGGGGCGAGCCGGCCTTCCCCGTCGCCATCGACATTCAGACCGACGTGCCCGTCGCCCGCGGCCTGGGTTCCAGCTCAACCTGCGTCGTCGCTGGCATCATGGCGGCCGCCGCGCTGACGGGCCACACCGTCGACCGTGCCGAGCTCGTCCGCATTGCCACCGAGGTCGAGGGCCATCCCGATAACGTCGCCCCCGCTATCCTGGGAGGTGCCGTCTGCTCCTTTACGCCGACCGACTCGCTGCCCCAGTGCCTGCGCTACGAGGTGAGCGATCGCTTGCGTTTTATTACCGTGATTCCGCCCTACGAGGTGCATACGAGCGAGGCGCGCAAGGTTGTGCCGCAGGAGATTCCACTCTCCACCGCCGTATGGCAAATGGGCCGCATCGCCGGCATGACGCGCGGCCTGGAGACCGGCGATCTGGACCTGATTGCCGCCGCTAATGACGACCGCATTCAGGAGCCCTATCGTCGCCGCCTCATCCCCGACTACAACGCTGTGCGCGACACCTGCCTTAACGGAGGCGCCAAGACCATCTGGATCAGTGGCTCCGGCTCGACCCTCATGGCCGTGACCGACGACACCATCGTGGCAAAGTTCCTGCAGGTCAAACTGCGTGAACAGTTCCCCAAGTGTGACACGCATATTCTGACGTGCGACACCGAGGGCGCTCAAATCGAATACCTGTAGCGCCCTGCCTCATTGCTCTCACCGGTCCCCTTGGGGCTTCCCCTGAAAACGTCCTCGATCATGAATTGCCCCGTCGTGCGCTTCGCGCGACGGGGCAATTCGATCTGCGGATTGTTTTCAGGGGAAGCCCCAAGGGGGCCTGCGCAGCCTCGACAGGATATCGCATTCGCTGATTTAATCTTGCGTTCCTTCGGAGCAGCGAACAAGGAACCCTTCACGATACGGAAAGATTTGGGGGCAAAGCCCCTGGCCTCCCCTACGTTAACTTCGCTGGCAGCGGCTACAGGAACCTACGCTCTGGAAAGTCGCCGGGCTGATTTTTTGGCTTCTATTTGATAAAGACGCACTTCCCAACATCTCATTCGCCCTATAGCTCTGTTTTAATTTCTAATTGATGATCGATGCGTGGCGTCATCTAATTATCTTCGCTACTCAAAACAGCCCCAAGTTTACGTACTAGCGTCTCAACAGTAATTCCGAGTGCATCCGCATAGACAAACTGCTCATAAACCCTAAGGCTACGTTCCCCGGTCTCGACCTTTGAGATGAACGACTGAGGTACCCCCAGTTTCTTTGCGAGTTCAACCTGAGTGATACCTTGCTCCCGACGAATCTGGGAAAGGCATTTTCCGCATGTCCTGTTAGCATCAACGTTCATGCCGTTTACGCTATATTCCATTTTGATATATCCCAAACTGGGATATATTTATGTCACCAGCCATTCCGCTTATCAAAAATGCCCATCGCAGATTCATAGCTAGGAAGGAGCCTCGATAAACATGAATGACGAGATGAAGGAGCCCGACGAGGAAAAGGCGCTCAGCGAGTCCGACGAGCGGAAGCCAGATTTCAAAGCCGAGCAGTTTTCTGATAGTGCTAGCGACACCCCCTCCTCTGAAATTCCGCCATCAAACAAAGATGACGGCGCACGCAAAAATGAAGAAAACGACTCACTTCTAACGCGGGCCATTCATAAATTAGGCAATAAAAAACGAGCGGCAATCGCAGCTGCCGTGGCAGTTGTCATCATCTTCAGTTTGCCCATGCTGTTTCCTCAATTGTTTTGTAGCCACAAACTATGGGACAATGCAACCTGCACTAGCCCTCGTGTATGCAAAAGTTGCGGCAAAACCGAGGGAGAACCTCTCGGGCACGAATGGGAAGAAGCAACTTGTACGACACCGAAGACCTGCCAGCGTTGCGGCGAAACGAAAGGGGAGCCACTCGGACACCAACCGGGCTCGTGGACCAAAGAAGTCGACTACGTAGATGCCACTTCGAAGGAAATACGAGAATGCGAGAGATGCGGAGAGGTCGTTGACACCCGCAACGAGAAGGAAATCACATCTTTTCTTGGCGACGGAAAGTTTTCAATTTCACCTGAAGGCTTTATTGATCGACTTAACGAGGAATTCTCCAATATCCCCAATTGCAGCAGCATGAAGGCGAGTTACGAGCTAGACGATAGCGGCACGGGACTCGAGCTTCAGATAAAAAATGGCTCTACGCTTGCCGGTATTGGAGGCTTTTTCTCGGACTCGAGCAGTCAACTACTATTCAGCTATCTTGGATCCGAAAACTGCTTCAAAAACATAGTCATGTACTTCGAAAACTCCGACTATGCCGCGGCGACAGCATTGGCAACTATACAAGCAATCGATCCAACACTTTCGTTTTCAGACGCCAAGGAAGTTGGTGCTGCCTGCGTAGATACGCCAACTGTCAAAAATGGAATTACGTACGCAATCGTAGCTTCGAATGGAGAGTACTGGCTAAGCGCTCGAATTGAATAATTTTCTTTGATTACTAAATTCAGACACCTCTTACTCGCGACATATTAAAACTCAACCCCTGGCAGCATTGTCAATCAAAAATTGCCCCGCCGAGCACTTTAGCTTGGCGGGGCATTTTAATATGAAAGCGGATTTAAATATCAACAAGTCCTGCACGCTCCAACGAGACAGCCGGCTTCGCTGTTCTGATTGCTCGAAGTGCATCTTGAGCAATCAGCGGCTTGCATCTCTTTTAGGCTGCGCTGGTTTCTTTGTATTCGAAGACTGGCTCTAGGAGATCTTCGATGTTGCAGTGGAGGGCTTTTGCTATGGCTCTTACGCTTGTTACCGAAGCTTCGTTGATGTTTCTCTGGCGCTGCTCGTACATTTGGATTGAGCGGAGTGACACACCCGATTCGTATGCTAGGTCTTGTTGGGTTTTCTTAAGCTTCTTTCTTGCTAACGCAAGTTTGGTTTGCCTGGACGCTTTTTTCGCCATATCGCAGACGAGGCGAGCCACGCGTTCCTCCGAGGCTTCGTGCCAGGGATAGTACAGACTGCACAGTGCGTCAAACGAAACGACATGCAGCAGGTCTTCGAAAGACTCCCCTAAACGCCACTGCAGATATGCCAGTATCCAGCCTGTCCAATACTCTGGCGTCTTCTCAAAACGATAGGTGCGATCCGGTATAGACCCGCTCTGATAGCCGGACCTTTCAGCGATAAGCGCGAACAGCTCAACGCCCGATTTTCCCGATACGACCCATGCGTTGCCGCGTTCGAACTCGCGAGCTACGCCGCTCAGGCAAAAGAGTTCAGCAACTTCCGATCCTTCTGCTCCATAATCGTTAACGGCATAGTCAAAGCAGTCGCCGAGGTTGTTCATTGCATCCTCGAGGTAGTAGACGGGGTATGTCCTACTCGGCCCACAATCCGTTAACTCTTGGATCATTTAAATCAACCCTCCCTGCCATCAAATCCCTAATGTCAACACCATCAGAGTCAAATCCGTTTACCGTATCCAGGTACTTACGTCGAGCGTTCTGTTCTCGCTCAAATCGTTTGGGATAAAACTCGGCTCCCGAGGCCTGTTTCCAATCGCGGAACCTGATCGCCGAGAACGCGCGCTCACTCATAAGCGCATATTGAATGCCCAAATCGCCCAAACGCATAATGCGCTGCAATTGCCTGAGCGAGATCATGCCGCTGACAAACTGTCTTGCAAACGAAAAATAGGAGTCGTCGGCGCGATAACCTCGAATTACGTCATAGGGAGAAATATCAATCAGGCAGTCATCCAGCAGATAGCGAAGTCCTTCGCGCGCCAGCGGTGTCGAAACATTGAACTCCCTATTGTTAGCCAAAATCGCAAGCCAATTGAGAATTGAAAACTCCCCGGACTCCAAATCCAAGACTGCGAGACCATCCATATCGAGCTCATATCGATTTGCAATGCCATCAGACTCAGTCCGACATGCCCACTCCATTGCCATTTCCTCATGTGGCGTGCAATAAAACCCACACCCATAGTCATTGAATTGTCTGCATTTATCCAACGACGGATGCTCGACAACAACCTCCGACCCATGCCAAAGCTCCATATCGACCTCCAAACAAAAATATCACCCCAGTGATAGTGTACCAATAACTATCACTGGAGTGATATAGATAGATGCAAACTATTGCCTGCCAAGAACCCTTACTAGAGGCAGGCCTCGGCGATGCGCTTTTTGAGTTCGTCGATACCCACGCCCGTCTGGGAGCTTGTGATGATCACGTTCTCGGCAGGAACGTTGAGCTGCTTTTTGATGGCTGCTGCCTGGCGGGCCTGCTGGGTGCGGCTGAGCTTGTCGGCCTTGGTGAGGCAGACGATAAAGTTGAACTCATTGCCCTGCAGGTAGTCGATCATGTCATGGTCGAGCTTACTCGGGTCGTGGCGAATATCCACGAGCGACACGACGAGATTAAAGCTGCGCTCGGAGTCGAAGAAGTCGCCGATGAGCTCTGCCCATCGATCGCGCTCGGCCTTGGAACGGCGGGCGAAACCGTAGCCCGGCAGATCGACAAAGTGCACGTCATCGGCCTCAAAGAAGTTGATGTTGCTCGTCTTGCCAGGTGTGCTCGAAACCTTGACCAGGTTCTTGCGGCCAAAGAGCTTATTCATAATGGACGACTTGCCCACGTTGGAGCGGCCGACGAAACTCACCTCGGGGCAGGTGGACTCGGGAATCTGCGAAACCTTGCCGTAGCTGGCAACAAACTTGGCAAGCTGGTAATTAATGGAATCGGCCATGGACACTCCTTGGTCGTAGGTTCTTACAAAATGGGCGCGCTACTGCGCAGCGGCAATGCGTCGAATGATATCGAGCGTGATATCGCTCGCGGCACGCGCGTACTCGAACAGATCGAACTCGCGGTCGCAAATCGCATCGTACGCCTCGTCACAATTATCGCTGATAGCGCGCAGCACCAGGCAATCGACACCATTTTTGGTTGCGACATGGGCAATTGCCGCGCCCTCCATGCCGACACAATCGGCATGAGTCGCCTCGATAGCGGCATTGCGCATGGCGACGCCCGTCACAAAGCGGTTACCCGTGGCAATCGTGCCGACCAGGAATTGTTTGGCTCCCTCGTTCGAAGCGGCTGCATTTGTCGAAGCATCGACAAACCCACGCTCAGCAAGCACGTCGGCGGCAATGTCGACCAGCGCAGGCGTCGAGCCAAACTCCTCGAGCCCCGGTGCGGACTCGGCGATAAGCGCCGTATCGGTATCCAGATAGCGCAGGCGTTTGCCGATGACCACGTCATCGATATGGAGTTTGGGGTTCAAACCGCCCGCAATACCCGAAAATACAACAGCCTGCGGGGCATATTTACTAATGAGGTGCTGTGTTGCGGCGGCGGTGTTCACCGTGCCCATGCCCGCCGTTGTGGCGACAATCGTCAGGCCGTCGAGCTCACCGCTCACAACGGTCAAACCAGCCTCCTGTGCCTCGCAAACGTCGCTCAGCTCTTCTTTAATCTGCATGATCTCTTTTTCGAGCGCACCGATAAACGCGATGGTAGCCATGCCATTCCCCAAACCTATACGAAATTCTCAACCACGGTATGGTACCAGCATTTTGTTTGAGCACGCCAAACGAACACGCTAAGCCAACGCAGCCCGTGCATCAAAGAGAGCCTTTGCGATCGCGGCCGTCAGCTCGCTCGAGCGGTCGTTCCACGGCATCGATGTCATCATGCTCATGACATACGTACGGCCGTCTATATCAATAAGGCCCGCATCGCATGTCGAATAGCAGTCACCCTCGCTGATCCACCCTGCTTTGTTACGCACCAAGACCTGGTCGTCCGCGATTCCGTCGCGGATAAACGATCGAGTCGTAGAGGAAAGAAGACCCGACAACCACTGCGAGGTTTCGGTATCGCAGCTCAAATACTCACTCATCTTGCGCCACAACTTGGCGGAGCTACGCGGGCAATATGTGGGGAAATCACTCGCGGGGTCAAGCGCGGTCTCGTCTTCGACGCCAAGATTGGCAATCCAATTCTCGTAGCCGGCATGGTCAAACGCCTCACGCAGCGCGATAAACGAGTCATTATCGGAGTTGACGACCGCATTCTCGATAAGATCGCGCACCGTCTGCCATCCCATGCTGTAGCCACCATAGGTCTCCAACGAATCGTCGAGCGAAACCTGGCCTGTCTCGACCAGCGTCTCGCAAATGTACAGCGCATACAGCGCCTTGTAGCTGCTTGCGCCGTACACCTCGGCATCGGCGTTGTACGTTACGCCCTTGCCGCTCGATAGATCGTAGAACACCACGCCCACATCGCCCAACTCCTGCGCCTGACCAAGGGCATCCTGGAGCTCTGCGAGTGCATCGTCCGCCAAGGCAGGACTCTCGTTGTCCACCAAAGAAAACGCCTGAACGGTATCGCCCGAGGGGATATCGTTAAAGTCCGCCTTCGAAAGCCTCGTCTTGAGACTTGCCGTCGAAAGGGCTTGATTTGCCTCATCTTTTGATTTTGAGACCTTGTCGTTTTGCGTCTGTACCGTTGACGCATCTGAGCGTGCCGTTCGCTCCGACGCGTAGGTTTTGGCGGTAATTCCGAGGATAATAATCGTCAACGTTAGCATCCCAATGGCAGCAATCTTCGTCACGCGGATGCGAGCGTCAGCGAGGCCACGCGAAGACGTGCCCTTCGTCTCATATCTGCTGCCATGCTGCGGCACATACTCGTCCCGCGATGCGTTGTTTCGCACGTGGTCTCCTGATTGCTACCGTTCATATACGAGCAGCATAATACCGAGCAGGCAATTCTTTCCAAAGATATTCAGCGGCGTTTAAGGCGTCTTTAAAGAAACCACAAGCGTTTCTATGCAAATACACCGATTCTGTTGCGCATCTCCGCCCAAAACGCAGTTGCGGTGGAATAGTTCCTGTTTGGGCGGCATAAGCCGAAAAACAAGAACTATTCCACCGCAACTTGACGGGGCTCTTTGGCAATCAACTTGGTGCCCAGGGGTACTCATTTAAGTCTGTCCCAAATGAGTGCCCTTGGGGGCGAAAATGGCTCGCTAGCCGATGGCGTTTTTGAGTTCCGAGCGGCGCTTTTTCATGCCGGTCATGACGGCGTTGCGCAGCTCGGGCATGCGCGCGGTATCCATCTGTGGAACGCCATCAAGCTTATAGGGAATCCCCAGCTGCTCATACTTGACGACGCCCATCGTGTGATACGGCAGCATTTCCAGGCCGACCACGTTATGCCATGGAGCGATTAGACGACCGAGCGCCTCGCACTCCTCCACTGTGTCGGTAATGCCCGGCACCACCACGTGACGAATAACAACCTTGATCTTGCGACGCGCGAGCTCATCACCAAACGCCAGAATGCGTGCGGGATCGCGACCGGTCAGCTTTTTATGCTCGACGGGATCGGCGTGTTTAATGTCGAGCAGCACCATATCGGTCTCGTTGAGTACGGCATCGAACTTCTCGGGATGCGCGGGATCGAACGCATAGCCGCAGCTATCCAAGCAGGTATGCACGCGACCATCGGGGTTATTGTGCATGGCGCGGAACAGGTCGGCTAAAAACGCGGGCTGCAAGAGCGGCTCGCCGCCGGATACCGTAATACCACCGCTGCGATAGAACTCGTG
>OIZP01001660.1_pt1 | contig 11006 bp, 8 predicted proteins | sample 1588531 | NCBI WGS metagenome assembly OIZP01 (sample SAMN03283283) | human gut metagenome | biome: human-associated habitat; material: feces | host: Homo sapiens | place: Peru | collected 2012 | reverse complement strand
GATAAAATGGTGCTTTTTTGATTTAAAAAACCAACACGGTGCAAATGATGATTTTATTTATTTAATGAGTGATCTATTAGTGGCTGGAGATGAATCAGCATTTACAGGAGATGGTATTTCTAAGACTGTTTATGACATGACAATGGGTACATCTCAGATGCTTACATGTATGGAAGAAAGATTAAAACAACTAGATGCAGATGCGGATGTTACTGTGTTTGGTCAGGAATTTAATCCTTTTACATATGGTATTGCGAAAGCAGATATGCTTATTCGTGGAGGAGATCCAAATAATATGCAGTTTGGTGATACTTTGTCTGATGATAAGTTCAGCGGATATAAGTTCGATTATATTATTTCTAATCCACCATTTGGAATTCCTTGGAAACGTGAATTAGATGCAGTTATTGAGGAAAATAAGAAAGGTACAGCAGGAAGGTTTTCACCAGGCTTACCACCTAAAAATGATGGACAGTTGTTGTTTATGCTGAATGGTCTCGCAAAACTTAAAGATGATGGTCAAATGGCAATTATTCAAAATGGTTCTTCTCTATTTAATGGGGATGCTGAATCAGGCCCTTCTGAAATTCGAAGATATCTAATTGAAAATGATTGGTTAGATGCGATTGTACAACTTCCTAATGATGCATTCTATAATACAAATATTGCGACTTATATTTGGATTGTAATGAAAAACAAACCTGGAACTCATCGTGGAAAAGTGCAGTTGATTGATGCTTCAACATGTTATTCAAGTAGACGTAAGAATGTTGGTTCAAAGAGAGTAGATATCACTAAATCTTGTCGTGATTTGATTATTAAAGCATATGGTGCTTATGTGGATGGTACATATAAAGATGTAGACGAAAATGATAATTCAATTACTGTAAAGAGTAAGGTGATGGACTCTGTGGAGTTTGGTTACAATAAGATTACGGTAGAAACACCACAATTTGATGAAGATGGCAAAGTCGTTATGAAAAGAAATAAGCCTGTGGCTGATGCATCAAAACGTGATACAGAGAATGTACCACTCTCTGAGGATATTGATGCTTATTTTAAACGTGAAGTTATTCCATATAACCCACTTGCCTGGATTGATAAGAAAAAAACGAAAGTAGGATATGAGATTCCATTTACTAGAACATTCTATGAATATAAACAAATTGAACCTTCTGACGTGATTGCAACTCGCATTGAAGTGCATGAAAAAAGTTTGATGGAAAAACTTCATGATTTGTTTGGAGGTGAATAAGTATGCTTGGAAATGAAATGTGGTATGCATCATTACCCGTTGAATGGAGTGTAAAAAAAATCAAATATGTAGCGTCGTTATATACAGGGAATAGTATAAAAGATAGTGAAAAAGACAATTATACGGATAAAAAGGATGCAAGACCATATATTGCTACAAAGCATATTGATGCAGTTAGCAACAATATAAATTATAATAATGGATTATATGTTAAACATAATGATACTTCTTTCAAAATTGCAAAATGTGGTTCGACTTTGATGTGCATTGAAGGTGGTAGTGCAGGTAAGAAGAAGGGATTTTTGGTACAAGATGTTTCTTTTGTAAATAAACTGTGTTGCTTTGAACCTATATCTGGCATTAATTCAAAATATTTGTTTTATTACTTAATGTCGCCTAATTATGAAGAAGATTTTAATATGCGTATTACAGGTCTAATTGGCGGTGTAAGTATTTCAGAGTTATCGAATATGTTAATAATTGTGCCACCATTATCTGAACAGCAAGCTATTGCTGATTATTTAGATGAAAAATGTTCTAAAATTGATGAGATTATTTCTGATTCTAAGGCAAGTATTGAGGAATATAAGGAATTAAGAGAATCTGTGATTTTTGAAGCAGTAACAAAAGGTCTCGATAAGACTGCAGAGGTAAAAGATTCAGGTTATGATTTTATAGGATGTATTCCTGATAAATGGGAAATGTGCAAAGTGAGACATTTAGGTACAGCACAGAATGGAATAAGTATTGGTGGCGATGCATTTGGTTCAGGATATCCATTTGTAAGTTATGGCGATGTGTATAAAAACTATTCATTACCTAAAACTGTTGATAAATTAGTACAGTCCTCAGAAGAAGATAGAAAAAGATATTCAGTCGAAAAAGGAGACTGGTTTTTTACTAGAACATCTGAAACTATTGATGAAGTTGGATTTTCTTGTGTCTGTGAGGAAACTATTCCTGATGCAGTTTTTGCAGGTTTTTTAATTAGAGTTCGTCCTTTTAACAATAGAATCTATACAGGATTTGCAAAATATTATTTTAGAAGTAAACATTTAAGAGCATTTTTTGTGAAAGAAATGAACTTAGTAACAAGAGCAAGTTTATCTCAAGGTCTTCTAAAAGATACACCTGTTGTGGTTCCACCATATGATGAACAGATTGAAATTGCAAATTATCTTGAAGATAGATGCGCAACTATTGATGGTATTATTAAAGATAAGGAATCCCTCATCAAAGACTTAGAAGCATACAAAAAATCACTAATATACGAAGTAGTAACAGGAAAAAGAAGGGTGGCATAACCTATGGAAGAAACTGAAAAACAATTTGAATCCAATATCGAAGCTTTTCTTATCTCACCTGAAGGTGGATATAAAAAAGCGACAGATGCTGGATATACTTCATCTTCTGATATGGCATTAGATATCAATACACTAGTTGGGTTTATAAAAGAAACACAACCAACTATGTGGCAACGTTTTGAGAAACAATGTAATTCGGATCCATATAAGAAGTTCTATAAATGTTTTGAAGATGCTGTACAGATGGATGGTTTACTCTCTGTTATGAGACATGGTTTTAAACATCGTGGAATGAGTTTTAAGGTTTGTTATTTTAAGCCTGAATCTACATTAAATGATGTTGCTGTAAAAAGATATAAACAGAATATCTGTCAGTGTATTAGACAATGGCATTATTCAACAAAAAACAATAATTCAGTTGATATGATGCTTGCAATTAATGGTGTTCCAGTTATTGCGATAGAATTAAAGAATCAGTTAACAGGACAAACTGTAGATAACGCTAAATTACAGTGGCAGTATGACCGTGATCCAAAAGAACCAGCCTTTTGGTTAAATCATCGTATTCTTGCTTATTTTGCTGTAGATTTATATGAAGCATGGATGACTACAGAACTAAAAGGTGCGAGTACTTATTTCTTACCATTTAATCAAGGCTCTAATGGTGCAGGAAATGATGGTGGTGCAGGTAACCCTCAAGCAACTGGGGATGATTATGTAACATCTTATATCTGGAAGAATGTATTACAGAAAGACAGTTTATTAGATATTATCCAGAAGTTTATTAGTTTTGAAGTGAAGACTGAAGAAAAAAATGGAAAGAAAGTTAAAAAGAAACGTTTAATCTTCCCAAGATATCATCAGTTAGATGTAGTACGTAAGCTGATTGCTGACGTGCGTGAGAATGGTTCTGGAAAGAATTATCTTATTCAGCATTCAGCAGGTTCTGGAAAATCTAATTCAATTGCATGGACTGCATATCGTTTAGCATCTTTACATAATGCTGAGAATGAACCTATCTTTACATCTGTTGTGATTGTGACAGATAGACGTAATCTAGATGCACAATTACAAGAAACAATCACAGGATTTGATCATACACTTGGCAGCGTATGTACAATTGACGAAAAGAAATCTTCTAAGGATTTAAGAGATGCATTAAATGACGGAAAGAGAATTATTGTAACAACACTGCAGAAATTCCCTGTTATTTATGAGGAAGTAGATGATACTACAGACAAGAGATTTGCGATTATTGTAGATGAAGCACATTCTTCACAAACAGGATCTTCTGCAATGAAACTAAAAGCTGCACTTGCAGATGTTTCAGATGCTTTAAAAGAATATGCTGAAATTGAAGGTAAAGCAGAAGATGAACTTTTAGATGATAATGATCGTTTAGTGCGTGAAATGATTGCTCAAGGAAGACACAAGAATCTTTCATTCTTTGCTTTTACAGCAACACCAAAAAGCCAAACATTAGAAATGTTTGGTACTGAATGGAAAGATGGTTCCTATCATCCATTCCATATATATTCTATGCGTCAGGCAATAGAAGAAGGATTTATATTAGATGTTCTTCAAAACTATACAACATATAAGACTTGCTACCAGATTGCTAAAAATACAGATGAGAATCCTGAAGTTCCACAATCAAAAGCCATTAAAACTATTAAAAAATATGAGGAATTACACCCATATAACATACAACAGAAATCAGCAATTATTGTTGAGACTTTCCGTGATATAACAAAACATAAAATCAAAGGAAGAGGAAAGATGATGGTTGTTACATCATCAAGACTTGCTGCTGTGCGTTATTATCATGAAATTAAGAGATACTTAGAAACTAATGGATATCATGATGTTGAAATCCTTGCTGCATTCTCTGGTTCTATTAAAGATCCTGAGAATCAGGATGATATTGAATGGACAGAAAGTAAACTTAATGGAGTCAATGAATCCCAGACTAAACAGGTATTTCATAATGTAGGTAATATTTTAATTGTTGCTGAAAAGTATCAGACAGGTTTTGATGAACCATTACTTCATACTATGATTGTAGATAAGAAGTTACGTGGTGTAAAAGCAGTACAGACTCTATCAAGACTTAACCGTACACATCCTGATAAGCATGATACATTTATTATTGACTTTGTGAATAAAAAGGAAGATATCTTAAAAGCATTCCAACCATTCTATCAGGAAACATCATTAGAAGAAGAGATTAATACTGATTTGATCTATAAGACACAAAGAATGTTACGTGAGTTTAAAATCTATGATGATACTGATATCGATAAAGTAAGTAAGATTTACTTTGATGAGGATAAACGTAAAGCTAACAAGATTCAAGCTGCTATTACAAATGCACTGTTACCAATTCAAAAGAAATATAATGAATTGAACCAGGAGCAACGTTATCAGTTCCGTAAGCTTTGTAGGGCATTTGTTAAGTGGTATGGATATATCACTCAAATAACACGTATGTTTGATAAAGAGATGCATAATGAATATATCTTCTGTTCATATCTTGCAAAAATCATTCCAGCTGACCCAGAAGTTCCTTTCTATTTAGGTGATAGAGTTAAACTAGAATATTATAACCTTGAAAAAACTTTTGAAGGATCTATTGATTTAGTTAAGGATGAAAAGGGTGTTTATCAGACAACTAAACTAAAGAAACCAGTGAAAATGGAAGAAACACTAAGTCCTTTAGAACAAGTAATTAAGAAAATAAACGAGCAATATGCTGGTGAATTTACAGATGCTGATAGAGTTGTGATTACTACATTACATGATAAGCTAGTAAAGAACAAGAAACTATTAAAGGCGGCAAAAACTTCAGGGCGTCAAATGTTTATGAAGAATATTTTCCCTCAGTTATTTAGTGATGCTGCGCAAGATGCGTATACTGAAAGTACAGAAACTTATACACAGTTGTTTGAGGATGCTGGAAAATATCGCTCTATTATGACTGCATTAGCTCAGGTATTGTTTGATGAATTAAGTTCACCTAAACAATAGTGAATCATTAAGGTTGGTGAAGAAATCATGCCAAGACAAAAGAAAGATGCTAAGATACTAAATATTAAATTAGCAACATCTGTTAATGATAAGCTAGAACGTTTTTGTGAAGAATCAGGACAATCTAAAACTGTGGCAGTAGAACGTTTTCTTAACAAGTGCCTTGATGAGTATTTTGAAAGACCTGAAGAAGTGCGTAAACCAAATTAGATTTACCTTTGAAATTTTTAGAAAAAAATAAAGGGTGCCCCCCGCCATACAGGCAAAGGCCACCCTTTATGTCTATATTATAACCATTATTCACGATAATTGCAATAAGATGTATCTTTACAGTACAGCTAATAACTGTATTGTTTTTTAATGTAATGTTTAATGTTAAAAGAATAGTTATGGTATCTGTATTCTTATACCCCTAATCTGTTTCTTTATCCATATCTATACACTTTTTGATTTCTTGAAATACATTAATCAATCAGTATAATAATTATTGGAAAGGGGTAAACAACTATGAAACTATCTGAATTCCATGCATTCAAAAGGAAACTCAACGAACTCTATATTAATGTAAAAGACAGTAGTATGTACAAACAACTTTTTAGTAGCATCAAGGCGTTAGACTGCCTGGAAACCTATTGTCTGGGTATAAGTTATCAAATCGTTTCTCATAGTACTCTATCTAGAGGACATCAAATAAAATTATTGGATGAATTTTATGAAGGAGCACACATACCCTTTGATCCAGAAGAAGTATATACTATGATGGAAAACGGACCATATACAATAGATGAGAATCCTATTTGGTATGGTATAGATGCTATGACATCTAATCGTCCTGGTTCTGTTAACTTTTGTCTCTATTATTCACTTATGACAGGTATGATGGATGAACAATCAGGTATTAACTACTACAATGAGTTAACTAAACTCTTAAGTAGTTTCTTACATTCCTTTGGTCATCATACAGATGTATATGTAGATGAGTATATTGCTGAAACAGAACACTATACAACTACAATGGCTGCCCAATTCGTTGAGAAGTGTCAAAAAGAATACATGCAGGCATCAAAAAAAGTAAATTAAACGCAAAAAAAGACTTGAATGGGGGAATATTCAAGTCTTTTTTTCTGCTTTTCTTTTCGTCTATTATTATAGCATAGATTGTAATCGCTATCAATGATTATTTTACATATACCCAATCTCACTATATAATGATACAGTATTGATATGGAGGAATTACACAATGCTAGAAAACAAAAAGAATGTATTATTTGATATGGATGGCTTGCTTATAGACAGTGAAGCTTTAGGAATCAAGATGTGGGAAAAAGTATTTGCTAGTCATAATGAATCATTTAACCCGGAAGCTGCTTATAAATGTATTGGTTCAAATGGTTTAGCATCGCAAGAAATAGTAGAAAAACTTACAGGTAATAGACACTACTTAACTCGTTTTAAAGAAGACAAGATTGCTGAAACAAGAAAATATTTAGAAACAAACCCTATGCCAGTAAAAAAAGGTGCTCATGAACTATTAACTTATCTAAAAGATAATGGTTATATATTGGCTCTTACTAGTTCTACATTTGAACCAGATGTACTATTCTCTCTCAAGTCTGCTGGTTTAGACAAGTACTTTGATAAGTTTGTATGTGGTGATCATGTCACTCGTGCCAAACCTAATCCTGAAATATTTAATAAAGCTATTGAAATCTATGGACTAAACAAGGAAGAAACATTTATCCTAGAAGATTCTAGAAATGGTATTATTGCGGCAGATGCTGCAGGTATTGATGTCATTGGTATACCTGATTTAGTAGATATTAGTGATATGACACAATCACACTTGTTGTGTATTAAAGAAAATCTTCTAAAAGTACTCGATTTAATAAAATAATTAAAGATTAAAAACCTCTTATTACCTCTATCATGTTACAATAGAGTAGAAAGGAGGTTTTTTAATGGATTACAATGGTTTAAGTATTGTATCACCACAATATTATCCTGATGATGAAGAATGGAATGATTTCTTTAGCCTTTGGTATCAGGACTATAATTTAAATACAGATATCACAGAACATTTTCATTATTTAATCTCTCATTCAGATTATCTTGTAATGGTTCAAAGACCATTAAACAATGATGATTCCGATTATGAAATCATTTCTGTATCTAATGAAGATCAACAATCCTACTTACCTGCTTTCACAAATATAAAGGAAATAACAGACTATATAGACCTTCCAGAACCACAAGAAGGCTACCAGGTAGAAATAATGGTAGCATCCTATAAACGCCTCTTAGAAGAGATATATACACGTACAGAAGGTTTAAGTGGTCTAGTCATTAATCCTTTCTCACAAAAGCTTATTGCGGATGAGAAACTGTTAAATAGCATAGGATACAATACAACAATAGGAATCAATCATCATAAAGACTTACCAAGTCTTGTACCAGCTAATTTAAAGTTTAAAAAGAACATGAAGATTTATTACTCTAATGGTAGAAATCCACATGTTAAAGAATTCCTAAAAGAAAGTGTAGAAGCCCTTATGGAGGATGGGGTCTTTGCTTGTCCAGTACTTGTAAATAAAAAAGATTTATATACAAATAAGACAGGAGAACTTGAAATATATACAGGTGCTGAAATTTATATCAAACCACTCATGTGTTCTCATGCTGATCCTAATAAACTCTATATTAGTTTATTTACAGGATTAGAAGATGTAAAAAGAGTAGATATGACACATAATGAACCAGACATGGAAATGATTATTACATGTCAATCCTTTGAATCATACAAAGATATACTCTTTTCTAGTAATGCATTTTGTGGTATTCTCATTAATCCTTTTACAGATCATCTAGGCTTTTCTAAAGACATGCTAGATGAAATGTTTTATAATAAAGAAACAATCAACTAGAGGAGGAAAACAAGTTGAATTACAAACCTTTTAACAATTCACAGGTATTTAATGCATCAAGATGGACTGAATCCCTTGATACCTGGAAAAAGGCTCAGGCTGACAAAGAAGTCGCTTATAGAGCATTCATTAAGAATCTTACAGAATCACACTATTATGGTTATATGAACCTACCAGAAAATGGTGAAAACATTGATTATGATCATTCATTCTTTACTATTTCACCACAAGATGGCAGCAGTAACTTTATTTCTGTCTATACTACAATTAAAGAATTAGAAAGTAGTCTTGCGAAACCTGAAACATCAATGCCAGGAAGAAAAGTAGAAGCAGTAGAGGTCAACTATGCTTTCCTAACAAGAGAACTTACACTTGCTGATAGTCAACAAATTGATGGTATTGTGATTAACCCATTTACTGATGACTATATTCTTACAAGAGAAGAATTAGTACAGATTTCTAAACGTTTATGTAATGGTTTAAATCATACAGAAGATTTAGGTAACTTCACTCCTGCAAATATCTTTATTAAAGAAATTTGGAAGATTTTCCAGAATACTGAAGATGATGATAAGAAAGCAGAAATCTTTAGTCATATGATGGAAGCATTTGATGATGCCTTATTCGCATTACCTATAATGGTAAGAAAAGAAGATTTAGTAGTAGAAGATGGTAATACATATATTGCTAGATCAGATGCAGATCTTGCGATTAGAATGTTATCAAGTGAAGATAATGGTGATCAGGCTAATATTGTTCCACTCTTTACATCACAGGAAGATATTGAAACATTAGATGGCTGGAATGCTGAAGATGAAGAAAGAAAATCTATATTAATGACTGCTGATCTTGATACTCATCTAGGAGGACTTAATAATGGTGAAGCCTTTGATGCACTTGTTATTAATCCATTCACAGATAATATTGTACTTACAAAAGAAATCCTAACTACAATGGGATTAATCGAAGGGGAGGAGTAAAAGAATGAGTAAACCATTATTAAGCACAACACCAGTAGAAACAACTGATAAAGATTGGAAAGAAAGCTGTGGTAAATATGGAGAAGCTTCTTTTACTGCCACTAAATTAGAAGATGATTTAATGCATGCATTAAAGTCTTCTACATTCCTTACATATATTTCTGTAGACGATGATGATGAAGATTCATACTTTTTACAGACAGTATGTGATGATGACGGAGATGAATGGTATGCGATTTATACGACTGTAGAAAATGCACAGAACTCTTCTATTCTAGAAGATTCTGATTTCCCAGATCGTCATAATGTATTAGTAGAAGTAGACTATGAATTCTTATTAAATGAATTATTCAATACAGGTGATGATGAAATCTATGGTATGGTCATTGATCCAGAAACAGATGCATTTACTCTAGATAGAAACACATTAAGCCATATGGGTATTGAAGAAAATGACGGTGTAGATCATCATGAAACAATTGGTAAAAGAGTTCCTGGTAATATGGAGTTTTCTTGGTTATATGATGAATATATGGAAGCACAAGGTGAAGACGAAAAAGAAAAGTTCTCTTTAGTTATGGATGATTTAGTATCGCGTTCATGTCTTGCTTTAATGGCTATTGTAAATGAATCTGATTTAATGACTTTACCAGATGGTACATATGAATTAAAAAAGGATGCACCTATGATTATTCCTTCATTATCTGCAGAAGATGATGAAGGTAATGAATTAAGTTATTTACCACTCTTTACATCTAATGAACAGATTGATAAATGGGGTATCAAAGATAATGTTGAATTAAAGGAAGGTCAGGTATTAATCAGCGAATGCCGTCCATTTGATCAGCATATTGCTACATTCTTAGGTGCTGGAGAATACGATGCTTTATTAGTCAACCCTTTTGATCAGGCATTTATTATCAGCAAGGAATTCATCAAGGCTATAAGCGGTCATCAGGAAGAAGACGAAACACCTGCTGCATAACTTAGCATAAGGGGAGAAAACAAGATGAAAAAACTATGGAACGAATTCAAAGAATTCGCATTTAAAGGCAATGTCATTGATATGGCTGTCGGTGTTATTTTGGGGACTGCCATCACTGCTGTTGTTACATCTCTTGTACAGGATATTATCATGCCTGTATTATCTGCAATCATTAAGATTCCATCTGATATTTCAGAATTAACTCTTAAGATTAATAATATTAATATCAGGTATGGATCATTCCTTTCTAACCTTATTAACTTCTTATTAATGGCTTTCTGTATCTTTATCTGCATTAAAGCGATTAATAAGGTAATGAGCTTCCGTAAGAAGGAAGAAGAAGCAGTCCCTGCACCAAAACCAGAAGATATTGCATTATTAGAAGAAATCAGAGATCTTTTAAAAGAAAAAAAATAAGCACCTAAGTGCTTATAATGTAGGATCTTCTAGATCATCATTAAGATAAGTCGTTCTCTTAGACCAATGGTATTAAGTTAAGCGAACAAATGCCAAAAACCTCTTTGATTTCAAAAT
>OIZP01001657.1_pt1 | contig 11027 bp, 9 predicted proteins | sample 1588531 | NCBI WGS metagenome assembly OIZP01 (sample SAMN03283283) | human gut metagenome | biome: human-associated habitat; material: feces | host: Homo sapiens | place: Peru | collected 2012 | reverse complement strand
GGACAACTCAGTTTGGACTTCAAATTTGATTAACATATATTAAGAGACACTAGTGACTTCTAATTATCATATCAATGTTTCAGACGATGGTTCCATTACTATATTCGAGACCCCAAAAGGAAAGTATGCAAATGGAATCTTGAAAGCATTTAAGTCTAATGAGGTAATGGGAGAAATGCATAAAGTAAGGTATAAGGTGTTGGTAGAAAAGTTAAAGCAATACTTTTAGTCGTGTATTATCTCTGGATGTTTGGGTATGGAACAGAATAAGAAATATTGTAAGAGGTATGAAACAAAAAATCATTTGGTAAGTTGTTAGATGCAATCTTTGGTTTTGGTAATATGGTTAATGAATATAGAATTATGAAGACGAAGTGTTTGAATGTTTTTTTCTTATTATTATTGTTGTCATCTTGTGTAGGAAATTCTTCTGTTGATATTGATGACAATATAATTGATAATCCAAAAGGTAATTCTGGTCAAGGAACAGGTGCTAATGAAAAGCCTGGACTGGATTTGAGTAATGTGGAGGATTATGTGGATTTGGGTTTGAGTGTAAAATGGGCTAAGTGGAATTTTGGAGCCAAATCGATAGATGATATGGGCGATTTGTATGCTTGGGGTGAATTAGAGACGAAAAGCAAGTATATTTCGGCAAACTACCAAGCCCCTGTTTATCTGATGGATGCTTGGTCTTATAATGGCCGTGAAGGTATTGGTGGTACGCAATGGGATGTTGTTGCAATGAAATGCAAGGATGGAAGAAGAATGCCTACAGAGAAAGAGTTTAACGAGCTTATTGGTTATTGTGACATAGAATGTGTAACTATAGGAGGTAAGAACTATTATAAGTTTACAGGTAAGACTGGCAAGTCTATCTATTTTAATAAGGATATAGATGGATTTTGGCTAGCCAATGCGGATTACAATGGCACAAAAGGATATGCTACAAATCTTCATGATTCTGAGTATAATAACTGGGAATATTTGAGTTGGTATAAGGAATTATGGAAAGGGCTACCTATTCGCTCTGTGCAACAGGTTGAAGTGAAGCAAAAACCTTCGATCGTATTGAAACATGATTATGATGAGAGCTTAAAGAGAGATGATTTTATAATAGAAATTGATGAAAATTCAGTTAGTAAATATGCAATCAAAGGCTGCCAGTATGAAAATAATACTGATGTCGGAATGGTTTTCGCTTCTGCGCCTGATGTTTTGGCTAGTAAGGAGAAGGTTCGTAATGGTTGTTTCCTAAAAGTTACAAATACCACATTCCGTAATCATTTTACTGATAGCTTTAAGGATGGAGAGGTTATTTATGCAGTTCCTTATATTAGAATAGGAGGTGTTTGCTATTTTGCGGATGAACAACAAATTGTGACAGGGTCAAATTTACCTAGATATAACGTCGGAGATTATTATCCTAATGCGCAGAATCCTGAAGGAGTAGTTTGTTATACAGGCGAGGATAAGCGACATGGGCGGATTATTTCTTTTGAAGAAACAACCGCAAAATGGGATGTGAGCGATTTTTCTTCTTTTACAGGTGCATTGTCTATTAGCGGTGCTGTGAATGACAAAAAAATATCGGATAATGGGCATCCAGCCGCCTATTGGTGTAGAAGGCGTGGGGAAGGATGGTTTTTGCCTGCTCGGTATGAGCTATCTAAAGCTAGCCATAATGTCGTGACTATAAATAAGGCTTTGAAAGCAAAAGGGTATCCTGAAGTAGGTGGTTTCTATTGGTCTTCTACCGAGCATGAAACATATGGAAGTACGCTTGCTTATATAGTTTGTTTGGCTGAGGATAAAGAGAGTGGCTATAATACTGGTTGGTCAAGTTATAATACAAAAACAAATAATAGAAAAGTGAGAGCAATGAAGAGTTTTTAGTTGTCAATAGGCAAAGCAGTTGTGCCCGACACGAACTAAGGGTATAGGATTATGGCACGTATTAGTTGCAACACTCCTATCTGTGTTTACGGAGTGGAGTTTGAGGATATTTATGAGGTAATTCACTATTCTGGTAGTGGAAAGGCGAAGGAGGGAGTGTATGTGGATGATGATTCACAACGTTATCCTTGCTTCGATTATGAGGATTATGCTTCCGAGAATCGGTATTACTGGAACTTCGTGTTTGCCAAGTCTAAAAAGGAGTTGGAGAAGAAGATGGAGGCTTTGAGGAAAATGGATTCCAGTACAAACTACGATAAGCTGACGGAAGGCTTGGCTCCTATGATTTATTGGGGTGGTGATACGAACATTCAGGTGTTCACGACGGACAATATGGATGGCTCTAAATCTCCTAAGAAATCATTTGGTGAATTGCTGGATATGCTCTTCAAATTCTGACAGTATGGTTGATATGTACAATCCAGAGATGAATACCTTGGACATACGTTCGAATGGTCTTTACCCCTCGAATGTGTTGAGCAATCTGTGCAGCAATGGATTCCGATTCGACGGAATGGTGTGTGGCAGTATGGAGGGCTTCTTGCAATCGTTGAAGAGGCAAGACCTTGACAAGCAACGCCAGATATGCAGTATGAAGGGAGGTAATGCCCGAAAAATGAGTGTTACTTCTTGGCAGACAGACCAAATCGTATGGTGGAAAGGACATGCCATCGACCGCCAAGGCAAGGAATTTCAGAGTCTGATACGACAGGCGTATCAGGCGATGTTTGACCAAAGTGAGCGTTTTCGTGCTGCGTTGATGCAGACGAGGGGGATGACGCTTGTTCACTCTACAGGTGAGAGTAATCCATTCAAGACAATACTTACCTCCAAGGAATTTTGCGATATTCTCACAGAGTTGCGTGAAAGTTATGACCGACGAGATAAAACGCAGGAACTGAAGGACAAGTCTATTGATGGAAAAATATGGATAAAAATGTATAAAACTCGAAACTCGATGTCACTACAAGATAAAATACGTGGCTCGCTCATTGGGGGAGCTATTGGTGATGCCCTTGGCTATCCTGTGGAATTTGTCAACTCTTTCGAGGGAATACAGAAGCGTTATGGGGAGCATGGTATCACGAAGTTTGATACGACTCAATGGAGTATGGATGTCCAAGACAATAACGGTAAAGCTGTCATTTCTGATGATACGCAGATGACTTTATTTACTGCTAATGGATTGTTGAATGCAGCCAAAAATAAAAGCAATCCTAACTACCAGTATGGGATATGTATGGCTTACATCGAGTGGTATCTCACGCAGATAGGCAAGAAATCGGGTAAGTACAAGGATTGTTGGATTGCCAAACTCCCAGAGTTGAATATTCGTCGTGCTCCTGGACAAACTTGTATGGAATCTCTGTACTCATTATACAAAGGTTGGGAACCGCAAAATAATAGCAAAGGGTGTGGAGGTATCATGCGTATAGCTCCTATCCCTTTGTTTGCTGCCGTTAATAAGAGAATGTCTATCACGGATGCCATGAAGTTGGCTGCGAGTGCTTCAGAGATAACTCATCAGCATCCATTGGGTTTTCTGCCATCGGCTTTGGAATCTTACATCATCTATCATTTGATGGAAAAGGAAGAAAGTTCTTTGACAGATTTTAAAAACTATGTGGATGATGGATTGGCTATATTGCGTGTCATGTTTCCTGAGCATGATATACATGTAGGGGAGCTGAAAAGTTTGATAGAAAAGGCTATCAAACTTGCGGATAACTCCTTGTCTGATGTGGAAAACATCGAGAATATTGGTGGCGGCTGGACAGCGGAAGAAACTTTAGCCATTGCTGTATATTGCATAGTAAAGTATTATGGCGATTTTGAAAAGGCGGTCATTGCTGCAGTCAATCATGGTGGGGATAGTGATTCTACTGGTGCCGTTTTGGGTAATATCCTTGGAACAGTAGTAGGGTATGATGCTTTGCCACAACATTTCAAAGAAAATATAGAACTTCACGATGTGATTCTTCATATGGCGGATGAATTGTTACAGGTATGAGAGGGCAGCTTTTATCCTTCAGGGCGTAAAAATGTTTGGTAAGGTTGGATATGTTCTTCAAATTCTGATACGACAGACGTACCAAACTATTTTATTAAAATAGCTAAAAATAGAACAGAAAAACAAGAAAAAGTTCGTTTGCTGTTCTAATTTTTACTATTTTTGCACTATGATATTGGATTTAGAACATATTGGTAACATACCAGTCAGTACTTCGGTAATAGCTTCGTTGTTTACAAATATTGAAGCAGGAAATCAGAAAGTGCGCAATCTTGAGGCGGCTCATAAGATTATCCGCCTCAAGAAGGGGCTTTATGTAGTAGCCCCAAGTGTGTCTCGTGTTGCTCTTTCTACAGAACTGATAGCCAATCATCTTTATGCTCCTTCATACGTATCAATGCAGACGGCTTTACGTTATTATGGCTTAATCCCAGAAGCTGTATATACTACCCAGTCGATGACACTAAAGCATTCTCGTTGTTTTGATACTCCAGTAGGACGCTTTGAGTATAAGAACATGTCAAGAGAAGCTTTTCCCATAGGAATCACAAGCATCAATAGGCAGAGTTACGCCTTTCTGATGGCAACCCCCGAAAAAGCACTTTGCGATTTGATTGCTAATTCTCCCAAGGTTAATTTACGCTATCTGAAAGATGTTGAGGTCTATTTGGAAGAGGACATCCGAATGGAAATGGATGATTTTAAGAATATGGACATAAGCATATTTGAGCGATACGCTCAGGTTGGCAAGAAGTCTAAATCCATAGAAACTCTAATTAAATATTTGAGAAAATGAGTACAAACGAAATATTCAATCAAATGCTTTCGGGCTATGATATAACGACTGAGCAGCAAAAGCGCAATGCTATCTTTGAGGTCAATCAGCAGGTTATTCTTGCAGGTCTTTATAATGGTGGCTTTTTCAATGAGGCTGCTTTCTATGGTGGAACATGTTTGCGCATATTCCATGGATTGCAGCGTTTCTCAGAGGATATGGATTTTTCCTTGCTTGCTCCAAATGAGAACTTTGACTTTACCCAATACTTTCAGCCTATCATTGACCAATTCGCTTTGGTGGGCAGAGAGGTTGAAATCAGAAAGAAGGACAAGAAGAATTTTGGCAAGGTGGAGTCTGCCTTTCTGAAAGACAACACAGATGTATATGATATTACATTTCAAACGGAGAAATCTGTTAAGATAAAGATAGAAGTTGACACCCAACCTCCATTGAAATTCAAAACAGAGCAGAAGTTGCTTCTGCTCCCCCAGTCATTCATGACACGCTGTTTCACCTTGCCAACTCTCTTTGCAGGAAAGATGCACGCCTTGGTATATCGTGCTTGGAAGAACAGGGTAAAGGGACGTGACTGGTATGACTTCGAATGGTATGTTCGCCATAATATTCCTCTTGACTTTACCCATTTGTGCGAAAGAGCCTTGCAATTCAATCAGGAAGAGCTTGACAAGGAAACTTTCCTGCAAAAACTGAACGAACGGCTTGCTACAGCAGACATTAATCAAGTAAAGGCTGATGTTTTTCCTTTTGTGAGAAATCCAAAAGAGTTGGATATTTGGTCGAATGACTATTTTTTGCAATTAGCTAAGATGATTAGATTTGAATGAAAATAAGAATCTTTATATACTTTCTCTTGTTGCTCTCTTTACCTGTGCAGTTACATGCACAGGTAAAGAGAGCTTTGGTTATAGGGTTAGGCGAACAGCAGGATAAGGCTTGGAACAAAATCAATGGTGACAAGGATGTGCCGCTTGTGCAAGGAATGTTGAAAAGCGCAGGATTCAAGTCGGTAACGACATTGGTGAATCGGCAGGCAACAAAGATTGGTATTGTCGGGGCATTCAAGCGATTGACAGTTTCGTGTAAGCAAGGAGATGTGGTGTATATCCATTACTCTGGACATGGACAACAGATGACGGATGTGCATAACGATGAGAAGGATGGACTGGATGAGTGCTGGATTCCGTATGATGCCTATCGAAAAGCAAGCGCAACATATCATGGGGAGAAACATCTGACGGACGACGAACTGAATGTTTACCTCAATGCCATCCGTCATAAAATAGGTGCAAAAGGGAAACTGCTTGTGGTGATAGATGCTTGCCATAGCGGTGATGGTACTCGTGGTGATAATGACGAGGTGGTGCGTGGTGTGGAAGATACATTGGTAGTAGATAGCCTGAATGCTCGTGGCTTATATGAGACTTTCGAAATGCTTAAATCCCTCTTTATGGGTGACTATGACAAGGAAAAAATCATTAACGATAAAGCTAAGCCTTTGGCGGAACGATGGATTACCATCAGTGCATGCAGAAGCGACCAAGTGAATTTTGAGATGAAAAATCCTGTCGTTGGCAAATTGACATACGCCTTGTGGTCTGAACTGAAGAAAAGCGGGAAGGTAAGCAATGATGAGTTTATGAAACGAATCAGAATGTTTGTAAACCGCAATACTAATAGCAGACCACAACAGCCAGAAATGACAGGTGAAGACATCGGAAAATATAATATAAAAGATATACTGAGTAAATAGAATGGCAAAGACAATGCAAATGCGTACATCGCAACAGGAGAAGGAAGCCCGACTTGTTGCCGGAATGTACGATAAAAACAGGAAGATACAGTCGGAACTGTATGCTTATTGCTCGAAGTACTTTTGGGCAAACTATCGTGGCGTGTTCTTCGCTGACGAGGAATCAGCCACAGAGATATTCCAAAACACATTCATTGCGATGTGGGAAAAAATAGAACGCAGGAAGATTTATGTGAGCGATGGCAGAGTGATGGGCAAGAACAACGAACCATTGAGCGGCAGCATCCTCACCTATTTCATGGGGATTGCTCGCATCAAGTATTTGGAATGGGTAAGAGAACATCCTGCCTATGCAGACCCAGAAACAGAAATGGGACGGAAAATAAAGAATGAAGGATTTGATGCGCAGCAATACATCAATATGCTATACGACTCGGAAGACAACAAGATGCTCGACATCATAGCTGATGTCATATCGCACATGTCGGAGCGGTGCAGTGAAATTTTGAGCAAGTTCTATTATGAAGAGAAGGACTTGGATACTATCCTGTTTGAGATACCGACAATAGGCTCCAAGAATGCGCTCAAAACCAAGAAGCATAAATGTATGGAATCATTGCGCACTTCGGCAAAAAACATTTATTGCAATTATTTGAACTCATAAAATGGCAGATGGATATGGACAATAATTTTCAAGATAGAATAGATGAATACTTGCTTCATGGTGACTCTCTATCAGAGGAAGCCAAGGCTCAGTTCCTGAAAGAGATAGAAGAGGATGAAGAGAAAAGAGAGCAGTATGAGTTTACGAAGAATGTGAAACAGGCGATGGTGAGCCGTGGAGAGAAGCTGAAAGCCATGACTGAGTTTCAAAAGGAAATGAAACACAGTAACAGAAAGACTTGGCTTTGGATTTCGAGCATTGCTGCAATATTGGTGGTTGGCTTCTTTGCCATCAATCCGTTGTTGGTGGAAACATCTTCTCATGATAATGTGCGTGGCGATGAAAACGATGTGTTTGAAATGACTGCACCAGCAGATAGTATTGATACCGACTCAATATCTTCCGACACGATAACTTCATTTCATAAATAAAACTAAAGATAAGATGATGAACCATAAACGTTATATATCTGTCGTTTTTATTTGGCTTTTATCTATCTCTTGTATATGGGCACAGACAAATCCATATAGATTCGGAAGTCCTCATTATTGGATGACTCAAGGTACCTTGGATATTTACGCAGGCAAATTTGACATTGCTTATGAAAATTTGGAAAAAGCACAAAAGGGCTATTGTGATCTTGGAGATGTAGGCTTTCAGATACAGGCAACTGAAGCTATGGGAGCCTTGAAAGCTGGATTGGGTGAATGGGAAAAAGCCAAGCAACACTATCAGGATGCTTTGCAAATTGCGACTGAAGCCAACGAGGATTTCGCTCAATCCAAAGTTATGGTTGACTTACTTGCATTATATAGAACTGTAGGCGACATTATTGGTTATAATCAGTATCTGAAAGCGTTGGACTCTCTGTATCATGTGTCCAATTCTGCCAAGCTGAAGACGGTGTATCATCTATATTGGTCAAATGAATATTTGGCAAGGAAGGAGTTTGCCATGGTTGAGACGCAATTGCTGAAATGTTGGGATGTGATGCAGAATCTGCCTTTCTCTGATCGAGAACAGGCAAAACTCAATTACTATAGTAGTATGATGAACCTGAAACAGCAGCAAAGGCAATACAAAGATGCTATCAGAGCTGCAAAGCACTATATTGAACAAACTAAAATTTTGAATGGCAGGAATAGTGACCAGCAGTACCAGGCATACAGTAAGCTGTGTACACTCTATGCCCTGGACAATGACAGTACGAGAGCCTTTGCGTGTTTGGACAGTTTGGAACGTGGTGTTGGTCATTCCTATCAAGACAAGGAAGTGATAGCTAACTTTTATAATGTAAAAGGATGTTGTTATGCCGATTTTAAGAAATTCGACAAGGCAATAGCGTGTTTTGATAAAGCATACAATACTCTCTATGATAAGAGAACGGAAGATTCGCCTTCCAAATTCGCAAGTTTGCTGAATAAGTCTGAAGCCTATTTCATGCTTAAGCGTTATGATGATGCTTATGCGACTTTTAGTGAATATGTAGAGACGAGCAGGAATAAATATGGAGAGACTTCTGGTACTTATAGTCAGGCGCTCTTCACGTTGGCCAATATTGAAGGTGCTCGCGGAAATATAAACGAGGCAGATAGTCTGTTTCGTATGTCCATGAATTGCTTGCTTGTTAATATGAAACAACTCTGGCGATACTCGACTCCTTCGCAAAGAGAACAGTTTTGGATGGAAACGCTGAATAACCTTAGTGGGATGGCTGCTTTTGCCGTAAAATGCGGAAACTTCGATAGTGAATTAACTGAAACCTGTTATAATGCCTTGTTGTTCTCGAAGTCGTTATTGCTTGAAACCGAGAAGTCGGTTGTCGATATTATCAGAAAGGAAGGAACAGAGGATGACATTGCCAACTATCGCAATCTCTTGGCTGTAAACAATAGACTTCTGGTATTGAGAAACAACTATGAATATAATAAGCTTGAAATAGACAGTTTGACGATACAACAAAGAGAGTTGGAGCAACGACTAAGCCATAAGTGCCAAAGTTACAACGAATATGAGACGTACCTTGATATAAACTATGAAAAGGTTAGAAATAGTCTGGCTGATCATGAAGTAGTGGTAGATTTCTCTGATTATCAAACGGAAGATTCTGTACGTCAGTATGCAGCATATATTTATGATAAAGATAAAAGCCATCCTCTTTTGGTGAAGTGTTTTGACCAACAGCAGCTGGATTCTCTGCTGGATGGTATGCAAAACTTTACACTCTATAATTATGAGCAGTTACAGGATAGGGCTTCAAAATTAATCTGGAATCCAATCGAAGCAAGCATTGCTAAAGGAAGTACTGTGTATTATATTCCATCAGGCGTCATGCACGGCATCGCATTGGAGGCTCTTCCTCTTTCTGATGGAACGACATTAGGGCAGCATTATGATTTTGTAAGACTGACTTCTGCAAGGGAAATCGTGAATGCTCATCATTCTAGCAAAATCAATAGAACTGCTACGCTTTATGGAGGACTGCAATACAGTTTGGATCCTCAAAAGATGGAAGAGGAGAGTAAGGCGTATGAAAAATCAGATTTGGCAGGACTGGTGCGTTCTGAATATGGTGTATCTGGATTTAAGGACTTGCGCAATACGAAAGATGAAGTCAAGAAGATTGAAAAAACTCTGGTGGATAACGGGTTTAGTGTTAAAGCTTACTTAGGTTCAAAGGGAAATGCTGAGTCCTTTGTGGCTTTAGATGGCAAGTCTCCATCTATTGTGCATATAGCAACACATGGTTTCTATTATACTCCGGATGAGGCGAAAGACAAGGATTTCCTTCGTGGTTATACTGATGCGATGTCTTTATCTGGATTGGTGTTTGCTGGAGGCAATGCTGCTTGGTTAGGCAAGAAGAATGTAGATGGTGTGCTTGGTGGTGTGCTGACTGCTAAAGACATTGCAAATCTTGATTTCAAAGGAACTGACTTGTTGGTTCTTTCTGCATGCAAGACAGGACAAGGTAAAGTGACAGCAGAAGGAGTGTTTGGTTTGCAGCGTGCTTTCAAAAAAGCAGGTGTTGGTACCATCATCATGTCGCTGTGGAATGTAGATGATAAAGTGACTTCTGAATTTATGATTGCTTTCTATGAGCAACTTACTGATAAGGCTAATAACTGGAACAAGCGCAAAGCGTTTGAGCAGACCAAGGAAATTATTCGCAAGAAACATCCGGATCCATATTATTGGGCTGCATTTGTGATGTTAGACTGATAGGAATGGTTACTTTTCTCCATCTTCTATCATAAATAGTCAAACAAAACTATTATGATTATACTGCCTATCCCACCAAGATGAAGGTAGTATATAAAATACATAACAGAGATAATGCCAAAGTTACATCGGCAAAAATATATTATGGTACAAGTTCTCATAAAAAGGTACAATAACAAAACTAAGAAGTTACTCCCGTCACGGATTTAGGGTATGAACAGAACAAGCTTTATAGACATGGATAGAAACAAACAATTAGATAAGATACGCGGTTCTCTTATAGGAGGTGCCGTTGGCGATGCGCTCGGCTATCCTGTTGAGTTCATCAACTCGTACATGGGTATACAGAAAAGATATGGCGAGAATGGCATCACACGGCTGGACACTACTCAGTGGTGGTTGCCAAATGAAGAAAATAGCGGCAAGGCATGGATTTCTGACGACACTCAGATGACGCTGTTCACAGCTTGTGGTTTGCTAAATGCAAAAGCGCAGGGCACAGCTCCCAAGTATGCTATTTGCGAGGCATACCTTGAATGGTATTACACACAAATAGGCAAGAGATCTGGTCGTCATAAGGATTGCTGGATTGGCGATGTGCCTGAACTCAACAATCGTCGTGCTC
>OIZP01001656.1_pt1 | contig 11041 bp, 8 predicted proteins | sample 1588531 | NCBI WGS metagenome assembly OIZP01 (sample SAMN03283283) | human gut metagenome | biome: human-associated habitat; material: feces | host: Homo sapiens | place: Peru | collected 2012 | reverse complement strand
GGCCTCTACGATAAAGGTAGCAATGTCACCGGGCCGTCCGTAGTAATCGTCCGGCGCAAAACGGGTTGATTGGTAACACGTATCGTTTATAATACTATGCTAATGGGTTCACCTATACACACCATCAATTTCAGCTTTGAATATCCGTAAAGTAAATATGTTTGTAAGCTTATTTGAAACACTTGCGAAGAGTATCTTCGATTGTTTCAGTGCAAAAACTACGGCATTCGCTGACATCTTCATGCATTAGCTGCTCAACAGTTTCTGATTCATGTAAATATGAATTGCGTATTGTTTGTGTAAGGGAGTTACTAATTTGTACATCCTGTGGGTATCTTTGTATAACTAAAGACAACTTTGCAAACTCTTCCATATACAAATAAGAAAACATCTCAAGTCTGGAAATTTGCACAGGAATGCACAAGAAAAAAGGGCCCGTTGAATATCCTTTTTGCTCAACAACATTAACCAATTGCTTTGGCGTTGAAATCTTCCTCCAAAAAGGAAACACTTTATCTTCAAGATCGTAACAAAGAAATGTGCACCATTTCTCTATTTCCTCATCATTCGCCGCTCGTGGCAATGGTAACAATCTAGAATTATAAAGGGAAGAAATCCTATTGCCGTACGTATAGTATCGGTTTTTGCAAGGCATATACAATGGCATTATAAAAAAACTCGCATACACGAAGCTACTGGGCACATCAAATTGCACGCAATACGCTATATCATTCTGAATCCGATAGAAACACTTCTGGGAGAATTTGTATCCGTAGCTTCTCATATACGGGCTAATTTGATTAACAATCTTCCGTATTACCTCCATATTTTCCCCTCATTTTATTATACAAATTGGAATAAACAAACCAGACCGTTCCTGCATTTGCTCGATTCTTGCCGCAGTTAAAGTAATGTCTACTGAACAACCCTCAGTTTTTCGCACGGTTGCAAAAAACCGAGCAGCCAATCCAGAAATTGTAAAAAAGCATACTGAATCTTTCGCAGATTCAGCAGCAGAATGGGCAGAGCAACCACATGCGCAGCTGTTTCTTCCAGCTTCGCCGTCACCAGACCCATTCCACATTTTCGCTTTCCCAGGCTGAATTTGCGCTCTACTTCTACCCGCTCGCATTCGTCCTGGTAATCCTGAACCTTGACATATACGTTCCCTCCAGGTGCAAGGGTTTTGCCTGCTATTTGCTGTTTCCCTTGTACTTATTATAGCACAGATTGGCGGAAATGTCTTGTGTCGCAATGCTTTTTGGGTTGGTCAGTAAACATTCGTTATAATTGAAGCAGGGGGCTTTCTGAAAAGGGAGACCCCTGCTGATTTTATAGGATCTATTGATGCTTGATCGTATCAACTTCAGTTTTCCAAATGCAGCCAACGGGCAATTTTCTCCCCCTTGGGCAGCAGCATGCAGTCTTCCTTACGGAGAACTTTTAGAAAGATAACGGCGGCAAGATAGACGATTGCACCCACAGATACCGGCACAGCGCAGAGCAGCAGCCGACTGCTGATATGCGCCGTCAGCATAGCCTGATAGCATCCGTAGGCACAGGCCCCCATGAGAAGGCCGGAGAGCAAAGGCCGCAGCACATTGGGCAGAATCTGCGGTGTATCGTTGTAAAGATGATGAATAGACAGCAGATTCAGCAAAAAGATGAGCACATAGCACATCAGATTGCTGATGGGTGCACCAACAATGCCGATTTTTGGATTCCTGGCGAGAATATAGACGCTTAGCAGGCGTATACCGCCTGCAAATGCCATATTCACCACCGGCAGAATCACATTCCCATGGGCCTGCATAATGGCGGTGGTGACCAGCACCACGGCGTTGAAGAAGACGCAGATGCCCAGAATGGTCATGAGCCTTGCAGCCAGGTTCAGCTTTTCACCGGTATAGCCGCCAAGCAGCGCCGTAATGGGCCGGGCAAGCACAGCCAGGCCGATGGCGCAGGGGATGGCGATAAGTCCTGTAATCCGGGCAGCGGATTCCTCGGTTTTCCGGGCATCCGCATGGTCTCCGGTGGTGAGCTGGGCCGTGATGGCGGGGATGATGCTGACGGTAATGGGTGTGATAAAGGCGCAGGGCATATTGAAGATGGTCTGCGTCATGACATGGATGCCACGCATGGTGTCCGCAGAACGCTGGGAGATACCGGAGGCCAGCAGTCGCCCCATGTAGATTTTGCTGGCAAGGGCCGTAATGATCTGCAGACAGGCAGAGCCCAGAGTAATGGGGATGGCAATCAAGAGCAGAGCCTTGACGGTTTCCTGATAACTCCAGGGCTTGTCCTTGGAGCGAGGCAGGCGTTGGAAATGCTTCCGGAATACGATAAAAAGATAGACCACGCTGATCAGACAGCTGGCAGTGACACCCAGAATGGCACCGCCGGCTGCCAGGGAGACAGAGCCGGTAGAGCGCAGCAGCAGCACGGCTGCCCCCATGCCTACAACCAGTTTGACAACGGCCTCGATAACCTGGGAGACGGAGGTGGGTACCATATTACCCTGTCCCTGGAAGAAGCCCCGGAAGGTGGAAATGATGCAGATCAGCAGCACACAGGGCCCCAGAAAGCCGATGGCGGCCCAGGCATCCGGCTGGTTCTGAAATCGGGCCAGTTGGCGGCAGAAGGCCGTCATGAGTACGCTGCCGACGATACCGAAGGTCAAAAAAATACTTCTGGCTGCGGCGTAGATGCGGCGGACCTGATTGTAATTTTCCAGAGAATTGGCCTGGGAGATCATGCGGCTCATGGCAACGGGAAGCCCGGCGGTGGAGATCATAAGCAGGACGTTGTAGATTTCGTAGGCAGTGTTGAAATAGCCGAAGCCCTGTTCGCCAATAATGGCGTTCAGGGGAATTTTGTACACAGCGCCCATGATTTTCACCAGGGCGGTGGCCATGGCCAATATGGCAGTGCCTTGCAAAAAGTTCTGACCTTCCTGCTTATTCGACATCATTTTCCTCCTTTGTGAAGAGCTTGGGGATGGCGTAGGTTGTCAGCTCCTCTACCACGGCGTTCAGGTCGATGGTGGGGAAGCGGCCGTTCTGGTAGAGAATGTTGCCCCGGACCATGGTCATGGCTACATCGCCGCCCTTTGCGGCATACACAAGACCGGTGAGTACATTGTGGCAGGGCATCAGGTGGGGTGCTGTGAAGTCCACCAGCACCAGGTCGGCATCCATACCCTCTTTCAGCATACCGCACTCCTGGGCTCTACCCTGGGCCTGGGCACCGCAGAAGGTGGCCATCATCAGGGCGGCGGAGCTGGGCAGGGCAGAGGGGTCTCCCTTAGAGGCCCGGACGGACATGGCAGCGCCCCGCATGACTTCGAACATATCCAAATTGCCCGCCTGGATGGCCCCGTCGGTCCCCAGAGCCACATTCATACCGGCCTTCACCAGGTCTGTAATGGGGGCGCAGGGCTGGCCGTTTTTGGCGGCGGACAGGGGCAGCGCCACGGCGCTTACCTTTTTCTTGCCCAGCATTTTGGCCTCATCGCTCTCCAGAAAGGCGCAGCCGGAAGCCGTGGCCGGGACAGCGAAGAGCCGGTGGCAGGCCAGCAGCTCCCCGGGGGTCATGCCTGTGCGGTCCAGGCAGGAGTCCACCTCATTCCTGGTTTCGCTCAGATGCAGCTGCATGCCCAGCCCCTTCTCGCTGGCGAAGCCCGCCAGAGATTCCCAGAGGGGATAGTTAGAGGTATATTCTGCGAAGATGCCCGCATCGATTTTGATCCGGCCGTTGTCATAGCCGTGCCACTTGTCCACAACCTTTTGCAGCTCCCGGCACTGCTCGTCGGTCTCAAAGTCGAATTCCTCGTTCTGGTCGATGTAGCGATAGCTGGACAGGGCCAGATTGGCCTTGATGCCGCTTTCGGCCACAGCCTGGGCGGTGGCGTTGGGGTAGTAATAAAGATCGGACACGGAGGTTACGCCGAAGCGCAGGCACTCCGCAATGGACAGCAGAGCCGCTGCCTTGGCACTGCGGGAGTCCATCTTGGCTTCCTTTTGCAGCAGGGCCTCCAGGGCCTCTTTATTGGTCAGGTCATCGGTGAAGCACCGCAGCACAGAGGTTGCCAGGTGGGTGTGGCAGTTGATGAGGCCTGGCATGGCCACCATGCCGGTGCCCTCGATGATGGTCTTCGGCATTTCCTCCGGGACCTTTTTGGAGATAAATTCGATTTTCCCATCGGTAATGCCGATGTTGACCCCAAAGAGGACCTCGGTGCCGGGGGTCATGGTCACAGCGGTGACATTGGTAATTAAAGTATCCAAAATACGCAATTCCTTTCGGTGAGATAAAGCCGGAGAAGATCAGACGATCCCCTGCTTTGTGGGATCCAGAGAATCCAGCAGCGCGAAAATCTCCCTTTTCTGCGCCAGTACGGAATCGATCTGCTCAATATACTGCTCCGGGAATTTGGGGTTGTGGAAGCGGGTGAGGTGTCCATCCGGCAGGTTCACCTTGGTCATGCCGCCGCCGCCCAGGGAGAGAATGGTGTGGGTCTCCTCCATCATGTAGATGTTGTACAGGCAGTCCCGTCCGTCCCGACTCCAGCCTACGTTTTCGAAGGAGCCGGACATATATTTTTGCCGGTACAGGTAGTAGGGCTTGTACCCTACGGCCCGGAGTCGGTCCTCGGCATAGGCAACCATCCGGGTTACATCCTCGGCAGAGGGGAGGTTTTCCCGCTTTTCGAACAGGTCCGCTCCCTTTTTCAGCGCCAGAGTATGTACGGTGATATTGGCGGGGTTCAGATCGATTACCCGGTCCAGACTGCGGCAGAAGCCGTCCACGGTATCCGTTGGCAGGCCTGCAATCAGGTCCATGTTGATGTCCTGGAAGCCTGCATCCACCGCCTCGCCATAGGCACGAAGGACATCTTCGGCCTTGTGTGGCCGCCCGCAGGCCCGGAGTACGGAGTCCTCCATGGTCTGGGGGTTGATGCTCATCCGGTCTGCGCCGTGGTCAAAGATGGTTTGCAGCTTTTCTGCATCCAGGGTATCGGGTCTGCCGCCTTCTACGGTGAATTCCAGGCAGCGGGACAAATCGAAGCTGTCCCGGATGGCATCCAGAAGCCGGGCCATCTGGGGACTTGTCAGGGTCGTGGGGGTACCGCCGCCCATGTAGAGGCTGCGTATTGTCCTTCCGGACTGCCGGAGAAGCGCGCCGGTGCACTGAATTTCCTTCAGCAGCGCCTCCAGATAGGGTTCCATCAGCTCGGTTTTCTTGCCAATGGTGCGGCTGACAAAGCTGCAATAGGCACAGCGGGTGGGGCAGAAGGGAATGCCCACATAGACGCTGACATCGGAGGGCTGGGTCTTGTGCACAGCCTCAACGGTGGAAACAGAGCAGTCCACTGCCAGACGTCGCCGCTGGAGTGTGACGAAATAGACATCCTTCAGGAGCTTTTCGGCGCTTTTGGGTGTTCCGCCCTCCAAAAGGCACTTGGTGGTCAGCTTGGTGGGGCGAACCCCGGCCAGGGCACCCCAGGCAGGCTCTTGGGGGAGCAGCTGTACTGCCGCCAGATAGATGCTCTGCTGCAGGGCTCTGCGCCGCAGCCGGACGGTTTCTTCCGCTGCCCGGATGCGCCGGGAAGCGCTGACGGTCCGGCCGTCCAGGGTGATTTTTGCCGTGGAGGTGAGCCAGGTTTGCCCTCGGTGCAGGGCGGAAAATGCCTGGACCTGGGCACCCTCAGGAAAGAGGGACAGCAGAAGCTGCTCCACAGCGTAACGGTCGTCATGACCGGATAAAGTCAATTGAATCATGGGTCCGTCCTTTTATAGATAGGGATTTGTCTTCTTTTCCCGGTTCAGCGTGGAGCTGGGACCGTGGCCGGGGCAGACCCGGTAGTTTTCGGAAAGGGCTGCCAGGCGGCGCAGAGAATCCCGCATGGCCCGGGAATCCCCACAGGGCAGGTCCGTCCGCCCGCAGGAACCGGCAAACAGGGTGTCTCCGGAAAATAGGGTGTCCTCCATAATCAGGCACACGGAGCCGGGGGTGTGGCCCGGGGTTTCCAGTACCTGAATGGAGATACCGGCCAGCGTCAGCGTGTCGCCATCTCCGTAGCCGTCCGTATAGTATAGGGGCCCGTTTGTCAGCATAGGGGGCATGGCCAGCTCTTTCTTATCGAGGAACACCTTGCAGTCATACTGCGCCGCCAAATCCTTGACGGCCCCCACGTGGTCAAAGTGGCAGTGGGTCAGCAGGATCGCTTCGGGGGTCAGACTCTTTTCCTCCAGATAGGAAGAAATGATTTCCGGTTCGTAGCCGGGGTCAATGATGAGGCAATCGGTGCTGTTTTCTTCATGAACGATATAGCAGTTGGTTAGGTAATCTCCCAGGGGGAGAACGTGGATCTTCAGCATACAGTCAGCTCCTTCTGGGGGTGTTCATCAGCTGGTCGGTGTCCAAAATCAGGGTGATGGGGCCATCGTTCAGGGATTCCACCTTCATATCTGCCCCAAACCGTCCATGCTGGGGCGGGTAGCCCAGGCGCTCGCATTCCTTTAAGAACTGCTCATAGAGCTTGTTCCCCAGCTCAGGGTCTGCGGCCTCCGTAAAGCTGGGGCGGCGGCCCTTGCGGCAGTTGCCATAGAGGGTGAACTGGCTGACCACCAGGACCTCGCCTTGGACGGCTTCCAGTCCTAAGTTCATTTTTCCGTTTTCGTCTTCAAAAATCCGCAGCCCCAGGGCCTTTTCGGCCAGGACACGGCAGGTTTCTTCGGTGTCCTCCGGACCAACGCCCAGCAGAATCAGAAAACCCTGCCCGATTTTCCCGACGACCTCTCCGCCAATGGTGACGGAGGCGTATTTGACTCTTGTTAAAACCGCACGCATAAAAGGGCCTCCTTTAATTCTGGCCCCGCTTGGAGCCGGTGACATCGCGGATATTCAGAAGCTTTGTACGGATGGCATTCAGCTCGGCGGTGTTCTTCACCTCAAAGCGGACGGTAATGGTGCTGCGGCCGTTGGCAAGGTCGCGGCCGCTGAGCTCTTTGACCCGGACCCGGGCGGTGGTCAGTGCCTGGGCGACATCCAGCACCAGGCCGTCTCTTGTGATGCAGTCCAGCTCCAATGTGGTCTCGAAGGGCTGCTCTTCCATATTGGCCCAGCGGACCCGAACCCAGCGGCCTGCCTGCTTGGGGTCTTCCCGGTTCTGGGCATTGGGGCAGTCCGCCCGGTGGACGGAAACGCCGAAGCCCTTGGTGATAAAGCCCACAATGGCATCCCCGGGAACGGGGGTGCAGCATTTGGCGAATTTGATCATGCAGGAGTCAATGTCCTCCACGATCACGCCGTTGACCGCGTGGCGGTTCTGCTTGACGGCCTCGCTGTCGGGATTCACCCGCAGAGGCGACTGGGGCAGCTTTTCCCCGGCCTGGGCCTTGATGGATTTGTTGATATCGTCCCGGATGCGGCCCACAGCCTTCACGGCAGTGAGGCCGCCGTAGCCGATGGCGGCATACATATCGTCCCAGTTGTCAAAGGCCAGCTTGCGCAGCAGTGCGCCTTCCAGCTCGGGGTCATTCAGGGCGGACAGGGGCAGACCGGAGCGCTTCATTTCAGACTCGAAGGAGGCCTTGCCGTGGATGATGTTCTCGTCCCGCTTCTCCTTCTTGAACCACTGCTTGATCTTGGTCCGGGCCTGGTTGCTCTGGCAGATATTCAGCCAGTCCCGGCTGGGACCCTTGGCGGCTTTGGAGGTGATGACCTCTACAATATCGCCGTTTTTCAGCTTGGTGTCGATGTTGGCAATGCGGTTGTTGACCTTGGCCCCCACCATGGCGTTGCCCACACCGGAGTGAATGGCATAGGCAAAGTCAATGGGCGTGGAGCCGGAGGGCAGGGAGACAATGCGGCCCTTCGGGGTGAAGACGAAGACCTCGTCGTCGAACATATCGATTTTCAGGGATTGGACGTATTCCTCCGCGTCGGCATCCTGCTGGCTTTCCAGAAGTCGGCGGACCCACTCGAAGTCCTTTTCCGTACCGGAGCCGGTGCCCTGCTTGTATTTCCAGTGGGCGGCAATGCCGTATTCGGCGGTCTCGTGCATTTCCCAGGTGCGGATCTGTACCTCGAAGGGAATGCCCTGGGAGCCGATGACGGTGGTGTGCAGACTCTGGTACATATTGGGCTTGGGGGTGGAGATATAGTCCTTGAACCGGCCGGGAATCAGGTTGAACAGGTCGTGGATGTGGCCCAGAACGTTGTAGCAGTCGGGGATGGAGTCCACAATGACCCGGAAGGCGTAGATGTCGTACAGCTCGTCCATCCGCTTGCCCTGGGCCTGCATTTTCCGGTAGATGGAATAGACGTGCTTGATGCGGCCATAGGTGGTGTTGTGGATGCCCATGGCGGTAAGCCGCTGGGTGATCTTCTCCTGAATGGTGCGCATGAAGCTTTCGTCCTGATCTTTGTGCTCCTGGAGGTAGGCCGTTATCTCATTGTATTCCTTGGGAGCCAGATATTTGAGGGAGGTATCCTCCAATTCCCATTTGACCTTCTGCATACCAAGCCGGTGGGCCAGGGGTGCGTAGATGTCCATGGTCTCCTGACACTTGGCAATCTGTTTTTCCGGGGTCTGGTACTGCATGGTGCGGATATTATGAAGCCGGTCGGCAATCTTGATGAGCACCACCCGGATGTCCTTACTCATGGCCATGAACATCTTCCGCAGATTTTCCATCTGGGCCTGCTCCCGGGAGGAGAAATCCGCCCGGGTCAGCTTGGTGACGCCCTCCACCAGTTCGGCAACGGTGGGGCCGAAGAGCTTCTCAATTTCCTCGTGGGAAGCGTCGGTGTCTTCAATGCAGTCGTGGAGCAGCGCGCCTAAGATGGCATCCATGTCCAGGCCCATCTCCGTGACGATCTGGGCCACGGCCAGAGGGTGGATGATATAGGGGGAGCCGTCCTTCCGCTTCTGGGCGGCGTGCTTTTTATTGGCATAGTCTACAGCCTTGTCAATGAGGGCAAAATCCGCATCGGGCATCCGCTTGCGGATGGTGTCCATCATGGAGGCATAGTGTTCTTCAAAGGTTTCCATATGTGTCAACTCTCTTTCGCATGCAGAAGACGCTGCATGGTTTGGCTTTGTGTCAGATCCGCCTTCTGGGTGCCGGGGGTCAGGCGGATGGACAGAGAAAGATGTACCCGTTTCAGCTCCAGCAGACCCACATCATGAAAGATGTCCAGGCAGGTCAGCAGGGTTTCCAGACGCATGGACACGCCGGTGCTGCGGACGATTTTCCGGCACAGGCACAGGGGACTCTCCAGAAGCTCCCCATTGGAGGCGGAGGCCAGATACCGCCATACATTTGCCAGGGTGGGGCGGTCCGGCAGCAGGGCAGCGGCCTGATCCCGGGTGATGGAGCCCTGGCGCAGGCAGCGGTAGCGCGTGACCTCCATGGAACAGGGGGCGGCGCAGCTGGGGCGGATATCCACCACATTCATCTGCACGCTGCGTTCCCCACGGAATTCATTGATTTGGGGATGGAACGCCACGTCCACAAGGTCCCCCTGGGCAATTCCGGCGGAGACCGGGTCTGCGGAGAAATAGATGGCGCTCAAATAGCTCCGCCCCCGGTGAAGCCGCAGACGCATATGCCGCCCGTTTCCAACCAGCTGAATGCGGTCCACGGTCAGCCCTGTCATCATGAGCACAGGCTTCGGGCAGCCGCTGCCGCAAGGCTCCAGGAGATCCAGCCCCTGGATCTCGGGAATGGTCAGCATCTCCGGAGTGACGGCACAGTCCAGGTCCAGGGTGCTGATATGGGTATCATCGGCATAGAATTCGGCAGCCATGGCGCAGATTTTGCGCCGGAACTCCGGGATGTTGTCCCGGCTGATGGTAAAGCCCGCCGCCAATTCGTGGCCGCCGTAGCTTTCCAGCAGAGGTGACAGCGAATGCAGAGAGGCGAAGAGGTTAAAGCCGCCGTGGCTCCGGGAGCTGGCCTTGCCGTGGCTCCCATCCAGGCAGATGAGGAAGGCCGGGCAGGCGAATTCCTCGGAAAGACGGCTGGCCACAATGCCCACAACACCCTGGTGCCAGCTTTCGTCTGCCAGAACGATGGCCTCCGGCGGAGTCCCCTCGGGGAGCATGGCTATGGCCTGCCGGTAGATGTCGGATTCGATTTGCTGCCGCTGCCGGTTCAGCTCGCATAGCTGGGCGGCGTCTGCCCGGGCCCGCTCCGGGTCCTGGGTCAGAAACAGGTCCACGGCCACGTCTACCTGCCCCATGCGCCCGGCGGCGTTGATCCGGGGGGCCAGCATGAAGCCAATGGTGGAGGCGGAGATGTCGTTCTTGGCACAGCCGCACTCTTCAATCAGGGCAGCCAGACCCGGCCGCCTGGTGCTGCTGAGGGACTGTAGACCCCGGGAGACGAAGACCCGGTTCTCTCCCACCAGGGGGATCACATCGGCCACGGTGCCCAGGCATACCATGTCGGCATAGCTGTCCAGCACGGCCTCGGTATCTCCGGAGAGGGCGCAGGCCAGCTTAAAGGCCACGGCAACACCGGAGAGATTCTGGTGGGGATAGCCGTCGTCAGGGCGGTGGGGGTCTACTACGGCCACAGCCTGGGGCAGGGAGTCCTTGCACTCGTGGTGGTCCGTAATGACCAGATCCATTCCCAGCTCCCGGCACAGGTCGGCCTCCTCCGTGGCGGTGATGCCGCAGTCCACGGTGATGATGAGCTTCACCTGCTCAGCGGCCAGCTGACGCAGGGCAATGGGGTTTAGACCGTAGCCCTCCTCCAGTCGCCCGGGGATATAGCAGATGCAGTCTGCACCCAGCCCTCGGAGAAAATCCGTCAGCAGGCAGGTGGCGGTGATGCCGTCCACATCGTAGTCGCCGAAGACGGCGATTTTTTCGTGAGAAACCAGGGCTTTCCGGACCCGGCCGGCAGCCTTTTCCATATCCGTCATGGCAAAGGGGTCCGGCAGCGCGCCGCTGCAGCAGAGAAAATCCTGGGCCTTTTTTGCATCCTTCAGTCCCCGCCCGGCCAGGACCATGGCAGCCAGAGGCGGG
>OIZP01001655.1_pt1 | contig 11050 bp, 11 predicted proteins | sample 1588531 | NCBI WGS metagenome assembly OIZP01 (sample SAMN03283283) | human gut metagenome | biome: human-associated habitat; material: feces | host: Homo sapiens | place: Peru | collected 2012 | reverse complement strand
CTCCATTTTCTCGTTCTCGTTCCTGTTCTCGGGCTTCGCCATCTACGGCTCGTCCTTCTTCACGGCCCTGAACGACGGGCTCACCTCGGCCATCATCGCGTTCTTGCGGGCCCTGGTGTTCCAGGTGGGAGCGGTGCTGCTGTTCCCGCTGTTGTGGAGGCTGGACGGCATCTGGATGTCCACCGTGGCGGCGGAGGTCATGGCCGTTGTCGCCACGGGTATCTTCCTGCTGGCCAAGCGGAAACGGTACGGCTACTAAAAAAACGGAAAAATTTCAAAAAACCCCTTGCATTCCACGAAAAGGTGTGGTATAGTAATCAAGCTGACTTGAGTGATTTGGTTGGCTATCCGGGTGTGGCGAAGTTTGGTATCGCGCTTGAATGGGGTTCAAGAGGCCTTGAGTTCGAATCTCAACACTCGGACCATAATGTGGAGACAAAAAAGATGTCTCCTGCGAAAAGCCCGAATATATCGGGCTTTTTTGCTACCCAAACGGCGATTTTTCTCTGTACCGAAACGCAGATGTAAAATCGCCGTTTTCCCTTTGCGGATAGACTTGAACTCCCGAAAAGTAAATATCAGATACACAGGCAGATAGAAAGCAAAAATCTATCTGCCTTTTTTATTACCCTGAAAAGGAGAAATCAAATATGCTACAGAAAAAATTAGCCAAACGCCTCAAAGCTCGGTACGACACCAAGATGGACGGCAACGAATGGATGAAAGTGTCCTCGGGCGGCATCCCCCTCTGCCGGATAAAATACAACGGTCAATTTCTAAGCAACGCCGACCAAAACATCTCGGATGAATACCGCAGTAAAATTGCAGATATTCAGGATGAGATCTCTACGGTGCGGGAATATGTCGGACTCTACGAACACGCACCGCAGATGCAAGCTGCCGATGTCTCCGATTACAGACAGCTTGCCGCTTTCGGAGATACTGTGTTGGCGGCAACCTACAGCGAAAAGAACGGCTTTATGTTCTGTACCTGGAAACAGAACGCAGACGGCGACTCGGTGTTCCGGGGAGATTACTCGCCGAACTATGAATATGTCAAGGAACTGCAGAATAACTACAACAGAAAGGAAAGACAAATAACTCTATCAAGGCGGAGTATAAGATGGAATCGGTTCGACTTGTGCAGGTCAAAGACCGCCCTTTTTTCTCTGCTGTGGGGCAAAAAGTGTGGCTTTTGTGCAAAGCCTCGTAAGAAGCAGTTGAGAAATAGACAGGTTTATGCTATAATCTAATTTAAAAAGGTATACCAAAGGTAAAACAAAAACGAATGAAGGCGAAATGGGGTCTGTTTATGACCGAACAGAAAAAGAACACTATCATGATAAGCGGCATCGCTGTACTTGCCGTGATACTGGCATATTGCTTCCGAATTGTGGGCAGGGGCAGCTTCTATCCGATGCTGTTTTCCTATCTGCGCAGCTTTATCTATATCGGTCTGTTCGCCGCCTGGGGGCTTTCTGTCCGCCAGCGGATCGTGCAAAAGCAGGTGCGCAGGTTTATGACGGTCACTGCGGTGCTTCTTATCATCTGGATGGTAGTCCGTTCGGCGAAGTATTTTATATTCTGGCAGCCGGACGCCGTCCGTTACCTGTGGTATCTGTTCTATCTGCCCATGCTGTTTGTGCCTATGCTGGCGCTGCTGATTGCCATGTCGCTGGGGAAGCCGGACGAATACAAATTCCCCAAGGGAATGTCGGTTCTGTGGATCATCTCCGGCGTATTGCTTCTCCTCGTGCTCACAAATGACCTGCACCAATTCGTATTTACCTTTCCGAAGGACGCCGCCGTGTGGACGGACAAAAGCAACGGCTACTCGGTAGGCTACTTCATTATTGTAGGCTGGCAGGTGCTGTGTGCCTTTGCCGCACTCGTAATTATGTTTTTCAAATGCCGCGTGCAAAAAGGAAGGCTCCACTTTCTGCCCATTGTTCCTATGCTGCTGGCGATTGTTTACAGCGCACTTTACTATGCGGGTGCGGATTGGCTGCTCCACTTGTTCGGCGATATTGCCGCATTCCAAAGTGTGATGTATATTCTGACCTTTGAGTTTTGCATCGCCTGCGGATATATACATTCAAACAGCCGTTATGTGGACTTGTTTGCCTCCTCTGTCGGCACATCGGCAGAGATCACCGACAAGGACTTTACCGTTCGATATGCGGCTGTAAACACCGCACCTATTCCAAAGGAAACGATGAAAAAAGCCGAGCAAAGCCCGGTCATGATGGGCGGCGGCTTGACCGTTCACACCATGCCCATCGACGGCGGCTATGCCGTATGGACAGAGGATGTGTCGGTTCTGCGTGACATCAAGGAGGACTCCGAGCTTCTTGCAGACGAGCTTGCCGACAGAAACGAAATACTCCGTTATGAATACAAGCGTGAAGCCAAGCGCCGCAAGGTGGAGGAACAAAACCGTCTGTATGATCTCCTGCGTTCCGCTACGCAGACGCAGATCGACCGCATTGCGGAGCTCACTAAGGAATACCGTCGAATCTCAAGTACCGATCCCGACAGCGCCAAAACGCTCCTTGCCGAGATTGCCGTGCTGTGTAGCTATATTAAGCGCCGCAAGCATCTGACGCTCCTTACCGACCGGGATATTAAAATAGCGGCAACGGAGCTCCACCGTGCCTTCAATGAGTCGCTCCAAACGCTGAAGCTGTTGGGTGTCCGCAGTTCACTGTATGTGGACGAGTCTCTTTCCATGCTCTCCGGCAAAACGGCGACCGCAGTATTTGATTTTTACGAATCGGTTATTGAAGCCGATATTATGAATTTAACAGGCATACAAGTAAGCCTCATAAAGGCAGACGGCTTGCGTTTGTCACTGAATGTGTGCTGCAAAGCCGACCTTTCCGCTTTGGTAAGCGGAGACGGTATCCGCTGTGAAAAAGAGGATGACGAGGAATATCAGCGCCTTGTGCTTGAAGTGAAAGAAGGTGACGGGAAATGAGTGCATTTTCTTCACTTTCTGAATTCTGGCAGACCATGCTGCCGTTTATCATGCTTGTGGAGATTGTCCTTGAAATCGGGCTATTTATATATCAGCTTCTCCGCAGCAATAAACCGGTGCGCAGCCTGCTGAGCCTGGCGGTTATGGCGGTGATGATCCCGCTGCTGTTCTCCGTTTCCCAGGCAGATTCCGATAATATCGGGGACGCATTTCTGCTGGGCGCACCGTGGCTGATATTTGCCGCTGCCATTTTCCTTGCGGCAGTTCACTTTGCCATTGCTCTGCCGCGGGAATACCGTCGTAAAAAGAACGAGCTCTCGCCGTTCTCAATTAAGGAAGCAACGGATAAGCTGCCTATGGGCATCTGCTTTGCCGACCCGAACGGCAGAATCATCCTGTGCAACAACCGTATGCGCAGGCTGTCATTTGCCCTTTGCGGCCATGAGCTGCAAATCAAAAGCGATATGGAAAACGCCCTGAGCGTGCCGGACAGATCCGTAACCGTCAAGGATGATTGCTACATCCTGCCCGACAAGACCGTCTGGCAGTTTCGCACACAAAATATCACCGTGGACAGCGATGACCGCTGGCAGCAGATAACGGCGCACAATGTAACCGAGCTGTATAACGGCTACCAAAAGCAAGAGGAAATAAATAAAGAACTGGCAGAAGTCAATCGAAAACTCAGGAAGATGTACGCCCGCATGGAGGACGATGTCAAGGAGAAGGAAAGCCTTGACCTAAAGGTCTATATTCACGATACTATCGGGCGAAGCCTCCTGACCATCCGTGACATCATAGACAGCGGAGAGGATACCGAGCGAAAGCTTGAGGCACTGCAAAATGCTATAGGTATGCTGGCAAGCAACCGTGTCACCTCTGTCAGCACAATGGACGAGGTAAAAAGAACCGCCCGGCAGCTTGGCGTAGCTGTAAAAATCGACGGCTACCTGCCCTGTGATACCGCAGTTGAGGAGCTGACCGTTGCCGCCGCCAAGGAGTGCGTGACCAACTGCATCAAGCACGCAGACGGGAATGAGGTATATATCCGCATTGCCCAGCGCGGCGAACGCTATGATGTTACCATAACCAACAACGGCAAAATACCCACAGAGCCGATAAAGGAAGGCAGCGGCCTGTCAACGCTTCGCCGCAGTATTGAAAGCTCCGGCGGTGAAATGTATATTTCGCACAATCCACGCTTTGCTCTTCTGATTACGATTCCCGCAAAGGAGATCAGCCTATGATAAACACCATACTTGTAGAGGATGATTTATACATCCAAAAGCACTTTGTCGATCGTCTTGCGGCAGACGGCGAGTTTCATCTTGTCGGCGTTTTCCGTGACGCCTTTGAAGCGGAAAAGCACTGCGACGCCACCGTAAAGCTCGTCCTTATGGATGTGCAGACGCAGCACAAGCATTCCGGTCTTGCCGCCGCAGAGCGCATCAAAAAGGCTTTTCCGCAAATCAAAATCGTTGTGGCTACCTCGCTTGTTGATCCGCAGGTATTGGAACGAGCCAAAATGGGCACCGCCGACAGCTTGTGGTATAAGGATCACGGCACGGAGGAACTGATGAGCGTGGTAAAGCGCACCCTGGCAGGGGAAAAGGTCTTCCCCGATATTGCTCCGGCCATTGAAATGGAGGGTACGATGTCCGATGCCTTCTCGCCCCGGCAGTTAGACATCCTGCGCCTGTATATAAAGGGCTTCACCTATCAGGAAATCGCTGACAAGCTGGGTATCTCCAAAAACGGCGTTCGCTGGAACCTGGACGATATGGTGGAAAAGGGCGGCTTTGAAAGCAGAGAATCGCTGGTTGCAACCGCCATTGAAAACAAGCTCATGGTAACTACATTAAAAGACGAATAAGAGAAATTGAACCCCTTGGTTGTATGGTCAAGGGGTTTTTCACGCTCAAAAGGCAAAAAAATTTTGAAAAAATCGAAATTTTCCTTCTGTTACTGGCACAAGTGCCAGTGACAAGCACCAAAAAATCCGTACAATAGATAATGTAATATTAGGGTTGTGCTTTTAGAAGGTGGTGATGAATGATGAAAAAAATCGTTCTGGACATTCAGAGCGATATCCATGCGCACACCATGGAGCGAATGCTGATGCAAAAATTGGATGATTGCCAGGTTGTGATCTCCGAGTCGCCGGACGCAACCGCCGAGTGGTGCAAAACGCATCGACCGGATGTGCTTTTAATGGAGGTCAAGGCGTATTCGCCATGGATGTTCAAAGAAAGAATGGCAATCCGTGACAAGGTAAAAAGGAACACTGAAAACTGCCGTGTCATTCTCTTTGTGGATGACGACACAGACGGTGAGTTGACCGAAAAGGTACTGCAGGCAAAGCGCGAGGGTCTGATAGACGCTTTTCTCTTCGGCTCGGTGTCCGAAAACTACTTTGCTTCGGTGATCGACAGCGTTTAAATCACAAGGTGATGGACAACAGCACTGAGCGCAGTATACAAGACGGAGGTCTTGGTTTTGGTCCAAACCGGGAGTAGCACTCCTGCATGAGCGTGTCAATGCCCGTCAGGTTCTTCTCCCAAAAGCGCTCGGCAATGTCCAATAGCCTATCCGGCAATTCTGCCGGGTTGGCATAGTGGTTGCGCAACTGCTCAACCACAAAATTCTGGTAGGCCACATGGCCGCCAGGATAAATCGGTAACATCGAAGTCGCCCCCTGTTCGCAAAAGTCATTTCTGTAAACAAGGGCGCGAAGCGCCTCGTTTTTCGAGCCGTTTGTAAAGCTCTTTTTGCAAAAAAAGTGGGTGATTTCGATAAAAAAGGAACCTCCAAACCCAGTGTTTTCAATGGGCTGGAGATTCCGAGAGTCTATATACTTTTTAAGGAGGAAGGAATCATGAAAAAGCAATGGCTCAGCATTGTACTGGTTCTCTGTATGGTGCTGTGCATGGTGCCCACAACGGCGCGAGCAGAGGAGAGTAAAACATGTGAATTAAAAATCACCGTGGAGGTGAACGGACTGATCGGAAGCGCGGAAGGCGCGGAGTTTACATTCCAAATCAAGAAAGCCATAAATGAAGTGACTGCGCAATATTATGAATACGGTACGATGACTGTCACCGTCGGAGCAGACGGAACAACAGGAACAAACACCATAGCGGTCGAGGAGGGCAAGTATATCGTACAGCAGGTCGGGCCCGGCGATCCAATCGGAGAGTATGTATGGTACAGCATTTCTTATACGGGCGGCAACAACGAAAGCGGCCCGCAGAGCGTGTATGGCGACGGTAACAGCATCACATTCAAGGTATACAACACCTATAAACCAGCGAACGTGACAAAGGTGACCACACTGCCGATCACGGTGACCGGATATAAAGCGGACGCAAAGATAGCAGATGCCGCGGTTACGACGACAGAGCCTAGTATTAAACTTAGCTACTTCCAATTTATGGAAAAGGACTCGGCGGGTGATTGGACTTCCGCACCTCTAACCGGAACCTTCAAGGCGGATACAGAATATAGGGTAGAGGTTTATTTTAATAAGCTCCTGGGGTGCGATTACACCGGGCTGAAAAAGGAGAACGTGACCGTAAACGGAGTTGAAGCGGATGCCTTTGAAACAACATGGAGTGGTTTTCCGTATAACAAGGATTATCAGGTGATCCGTGGCCTTGGCAAACCGGAGGTCGTCAAGACGGTGGAGAGCATCGAGATCACAAAACAGCCGGATAAGACCGAGTACATGGCCGGCGAGGATTTTGACCCGACGGGCATGGTGGTCACCGCGCATTATACCGACGGCACCACGGCTGACCTCCCTGAAACCGGCTATACGATCTTCCGGGGTACGGGGCTCATGCAGGGGCAGACGGATGTAACGATCCAGTATAACGATGGCAGCGGCAGCAGTAATATCAAGACCTACCAGAACATCACCGTGAAGCCGTATGTGGGTCCCCATACCCATACCTACGGCGGTCCGTGGTATGCGGACGCAAAGAGCCATTGGCATCAGTGCACCGACAGCGCCTGCCCGGATCCGAGTGGCAGCACAAAGGATCTGGCGTCCCACACCTTCGTGTGGAAGGTAGACCAGGCGGCCACCACGACCCAGACCGGCCTGAAGCATGAGGAGTGTACCGTCTGCAGCTATAAGCGCAGCGAGAATACGGTCATCGACAAGCTCCCCGCAACACATAGCCACAGCTACGGCACGGAGTGGAAGTATGACGACACCAATCACTGGCATGAGTGTGAGTGCGGCGACAAGGCTGATATAGCGGCTCACAGCGCCAGCGAGTGGATCGTTGACACGGCAGCTACCGAAACCGCCGACGGCGCAAAGCATAAGGAATGCACCGTTTGCAAGAAGGTGCTTGAAACCGCAACGATCCCCGCAACAGGCAGCAGTCATACCCACAGCTACGGCACGGATTGGAAGTATGACGACACCAATCACTGGCATGAGTGCGAGTGCGGCGACAAGGCCGACACAGCAGCACACAGCTTCCAGTGGGTAATCGACAAGGCCGCTACCAAGGAAGCCACCGGCATCAAGCACGAGAAATGCACCGTTTGCGGCGCCAAGCGCAGCGAGAACACGGTTATCGACAAGCTCCCCGACAGCGGTAACACCGGCAATACAGGCAGCGGTGATAATAACACCGATAAGCCCGGAAAGGACGACTCCACCAAGTCTCCTCAGACCGGTGACAGCAGCAACCTCATCGGTTGGCTGGCTGCTCTGTTCGTCAGCGGCGGCGTTCTGACCGTGCTGGGCGTAAGCAGCAAAAAGAGAAAGGAATCCGAGGCTGAATAAGCCAACGCTTCCGAAATCGAAATAACCTAAATACAATAGGCGGTGACGGATCATTCCGCCACCGCCTATTTTCCTGAAAGCGGGATTGGCAGCAAGTCCCTTCCCGAAAGGCGGCAACCACGGCGTTGCCGCTTTTCGGAAGGACTACAGGACACTACGATAAGATAGATAAGATAAAGGAGATAAGCTGCCATGACTGTTTCAGAGAGAATTCCCTTCAGCGGCCTGCTACTGCCCCTGCAAGAAGGGTATACCTACAGCTGTGACCGCCGAACCACCACGGACAGATTTTTCCTTTTCCGTATGACCAAGCCCGGTGTCACGCTGACCGGCGAGATGAGCCTGTGGGAGGACGAAACCCAAATCGGCACCGGTCTGCCGATGCTTTTTGACTTCATGGATGAAGTCAGAATATTGAAGTAAAGTAAGGTGAAGCAATGCAAGATAACAGAATACCACCGCAGAAAAGACCCATGACCGAGGCGGAAATACTCCGCAGGCGTAAGCTGCGCCGCGCGGCAATCAAAAAGCAAAAGAGGAGAAGGACACTCTTTCTTACCGCCTGCGGCCTTGCGGCGGTGCTGCTCATAGTGGGCATCGTGCTGCTGTGCCGGGGCTGCGGCCATACCGAGGGCAGCACTCATAACGAGAGCATCTACGGCAGCTTTGCAATATCCGACAGGAGCTGCGTCTATACCTTCCGTGAGGACGGCAGCGGGGAGCTACGGCTCTCCGGCGCACCGTATAGATTCCGCTTCGCGCTGTCCGGCAGGACGCTCTCTATCGACTTCGAAGCCGAGGCACTGACCGACTGCGAGTACGAGGTGGCGTATACCGATACGGGGCTTGAGCTGACCGCAGGCAAGGGTACGGCGACACAGGGTGAGAAATTCACGCTGAACAGAACAGAAAAATGATCGTTGTTTCCTATTTTATTCAGAGTTGCGAGGTGTTCGATGCAATTACCAAATAAATTATACTCATATAAAACAGCACCGTGGCGTTAATACCCAAAGTGCTGAGTGAAATCAAGGATGGTCTTATTCATTTGTTTGAGTTATATGATAGACTGAAACCGGAACTCAATGATGCGACAGATTTTTTATCCGTCATGGATTGCCTATATGCTCTGCGGGCAGCAGATATTAATAATAAAGGTGAGGCGTTTATATGCTTTTAGAGATGTTCTCCCCAGTATTTATGGAGCAGGGTGAATTTGTCCTCCGATTCGATTCAAAAAGGGGTTGAATGTCGTGCTTGGCAAAGAGGATGGCGCAAATTCTATCGGAAAATCCTCTGCCATGCTGGCAATAGATTTTGTCTTTGGAGGCGACACCTATCTGAAAAGTGACGGCGTAAAACACATTAGACACCATACTATATTCTTCGCATTTCAGTTCTGTGGTCAAAAGTACTGTTTTGCCCGTGCTACAGAGGATGCCGATAATGCGTTTCTTTGCAAAGAAAACCATGATTTGATGGGTCCATACCGGATGAAAGATGAGTTTGTAAATTGGTTGAAAGTGCAGTATCATATGGACTTCGATGGCTTATCTTTCAGAATAGCATTGAGCAGTTTCTTCAGAATCTACGGCAAGGATAATACAGATGAACGCCGACCACTGAGAGGTATCCCGAGACAGGATATGGAAAAATCCATTGCCCTGTTGGTTGCTCTGTTTGACAGAAATAAAGACATCCAAGTATAACGTAAGAACCTTGCCGAGGAAAAGAAGAAACTCGATGTATTTAAAGAAACTCTAAAATACCACTTTGTGTCAAGCCTTGTCGGCGGCAAAGATAAATATGAGGCGGATGATATGATGAAACTAAATAAATATATTTTAACCTTACTTATAGTTCTGGCTGTGATTGCCGCGTTTTCGGGCTGTGAGGCGAAACCCTCCGATGATCCTGATTTGACCGAAAACAAAACAACCGATGTCTCCCACTTGACGACCGTGCAAAATGACACCGATCTTTCGAGGCTTCAAAAAACCATTCTCGATAACAACGAATCGGTTGGTATTGCCTATATCGGTTATGTCGGTTACGAGGCTGATGAGGAAGGAATCATAAATTTCGTAAAAGACAGTCAGTATGCGGATAAATATGATTTTCTCTGCGGAGCTCCACTTGTCAATGTGGGTGGTGCAGAGCTTTATGCGGTAGTTGTTGCCGATACAAAATATAGCGTGTCCGTTTATCGTGCGGAAATAACTGATAATGGTGAATATTCTGTAAATACTGACAATGCACTCTATAATTACAACGGAAACGGAGTTGATTATTTTTTACTGCGCTGCAATGAAAGTGAAATACATTCAAATGTATCGCTGAGCTTTAAAAAAGGAAACGACTCTTTTTCGGTATTCCCGATGCTGTCAGGAATGGATGGGCAGCTTGTTGATGGAAAATACTATGATTTCTCAATGTATACCGATTATGGCGGCAACGGTGAGTCCGAGGATAAGAATGCAGCAATAGCAAGGGAGATACTTATGGAGTCTCAGGAGGTGCAATACTACATAAGCATGGGCATGAGTGTACAGTATACGGGTCAGATTGATGAAATTGAGGGACGGCCGTGTTGGATTTTTGCACTCGGCACGGACAGAGACGATCAATTCGTCAGAGAACGTTATTACGGAGTATGTGACAACCTCATATATTATTATGATTCCTTGAACGACAAATGGGAGATGCTCGGAAAAGGATAAACATCCACATAACTTACCGTGTGAGTTAAAGCACGGAATAATAAAATAAAAAAGGGAAAAAAGAAAAAAAAGGAGGGAAAAAATATGGTAGATATTAAATCAATGGCAGCTGCAACAGCCCCGAGGGAGTTTGAACTCTCTTATACAACCACAATTGAAGATGTATACGAAAAGCTTAACACACATGCATCGGCTTTTAAAATGCCTTTCAAAATCAAAGGGGGCATCCCTGGAAAGCGCATTTCTTTTGAGAAAGAACCGAACCTCGACGTTACGGTCTGGGTATTTGTCAAGGACGGCAACAAAATTAAGGTCATGGCAAACATTCAGGAGAATACAACAACCGTCAACGGTATGCGAGTTGACAAAAACAGCGTAATTCAAAAAGGCGTAAGCGGAGTAGCTAATCTTCCTATTCAAAGAGGGGAGTATCTTGATGAGGTGACCGAAAATGTTAAAAAGATACTCAACGGCGAGCAGGTTGAAGATTATGTAGCACCCGTTGGTGTAAACGGCAGCGGGCAGACGGAAAAGGATTGGCTTGTAGCCCTT
>OIZP01001649.1_pt1 | contig 11063 bp, 6 predicted proteins | sample 1588531 | NCBI WGS metagenome assembly OIZP01 (sample SAMN03283283) | human gut metagenome | biome: human-associated habitat; material: feces | host: Homo sapiens | place: Peru | collected 2012 | reverse complement strand
TTTGTTTTGCCGTTCTTTACAGCGTCTATTGCAGGGCCGGCAAGCGGTTTCATACTAACGAACCACTGCTTTGATACTCTAGGCTCGACAGTTGTATGACAGCGGTAGCATGTACCTACATTATGACTGTAGTCCTCAATCTTTACAAGAGCACCCTCCGCCTCAAGATCCTTTACTATCGCCTCTCTCGCCTCATAGCGGTCCATTCCTGCGTACTTAGGATAATCGTCAACAATCTTCGCATCCTCTGTCATAACATTGATGACAGGGAGCTTATGTCTTAATCCAACCTCGAAATCGTTAGGGTCGTGTGCAGGTGTAATCTTTACACAGCCTGTTCCAAACTCTTTATCTACGTATGAATCTGCGATTACCGGAATTTCCCTGTCTGTGCATGGAAGCTTCAATGTCTTTCCGATGATATCCTGATAACGCTCATCATCAGGGTTTACAGCTACGGCTGTATCTCCGAAAAGTGTCTCAGGACGTGTTGTTGCTATCTCTACGAATCTGCCTTCCTCGCCAACTACAGGATAGTTAATGTGCCAGAAGAAGCCGTCCTGCTCCTCATGCTCTACCTCTGCATCTGAAATAGATGTCTTACATACCGGACACCAGTTTACGATTCTTGAGCCCTTATAAATCCAGCCCTTCTTATATAGCTTTGTAAATACCTCCTGTACTGCGTGTGAGCATCCCTCATCCATGGTAAATCTCTCACGCTGCCAGTCTGCTGATGATCCAAGCTTACGAAGCTGCTTTACGATACGTCCGCCGTACTCTTTTCTCCAGTCCCAGCATTTCTCCAGGAACTCTTCTCTTGTAAGGTCTGCCTTGTTGATTCCCTGCTCCTTAAGTGCCTGGATGACCTTTACCTCTGTTGCGATGGATGCGTGGTCTGTTCCCGGCTGCCAGAGTGCATTGTAGCCCTGCATTCTCTTGTATCTGATAAGGATATCCTGCATGGTGTTGTCAAGGGCATGTCCCATGTGCAGCTGTCCTGTGATGTTTGGTGGTGGCATCACGATTGTGAATGGTTTTTTGCTGCGGTCTACCTCAGCATGGAAGTAGCCATTGTCTTCCCACTTTTTGTAAAGACGGTCCTCGATGTCCTTTGGATCGTAGGTTTTGTTTAGTTCTTTGCTCATGTTTTCCTCCTTGTTGGTTGCTGCTGATTGGATTAAATGACGCAAAAGCTTTGGGGGCTTTGTTATATCAGGTCGCGCATTATGTATGGAATTATGTTCATGATTACGCTGCCAAGACACTGTAAAAATTATGATGAAGGATTGTTTAGACCATGACGCAACCGGCTTTTAGCGCCGTCCATGGCGCTAACGCCTCGCCCGCACGTCCATGTGCGTGCGTTGCTGGGCTGTGTACATAATTTTAACAGTCTCTAGGCAGCTCCATAAATCACATAATTCCATACATAATGCGCGGCCTGATAATTCAGGCTGTGAACTTTTGCTGTTTTTCTTTTTATTTAGCGACGGGCGACCGATTGGATTGCATGCGCAATCTTCCGGTCTTACAGTTTTAGTACATGCCATGACGGAAATAGCATAGCAGCAAATAAATTTGCGCTATATGTGCACATCTCAGTCTACAAAAAAAGCCCTCCCGATCACTGACCGGAAGGGCGAATTAGCGCTGTACCACCTTCGTTTACATCGGAGCATATGTATACATATAAACTCGAATGCCTCATGTCCTGTAACGTAGACTAATCGGAAGAACTTATGTCAAATCTCGTTATATATAGATTTAACTTTCTGGGTTCTTCGGCTCAAAAGCTACCTTCCATGATTCCTGTCTTAAGCACCTTTCAGCCTGCCCAAAATGTATCACCATCTTACGGACCGGATGCTCTCTCTGAAAGCTTTCGTCATGTACTCCTCTTTCTTATGCCTTTAAATATTTTGCCTGTTTCTTTCTACAATATTAAAGTGCATTGTGTGATTTGTCAATATGATTTTTGCACAACATTCTTCGTTGCGACTATATCCACACCGGTTGCTGCAACATCGCTTAGCAGTACATCACCTATATGCACCGGTGCCTCTACCGTGATTTGGTTGATACACTCCATCACATCCATTATCTTTTCCTTTGGAATATCCTGTGCCGTCTTTACGGATACCATCGGTATTGTGCCATTTTTCACACAGACTGTACTTGTCACAATTCGTGTCGGATGTGTCACTTCCTTTGCTCCGTAGTCTGCTCCGCGCTTGCAGGTATTTCCGGTTACTGTGACATTTTCTCCATCTATTGTCACCTTAAGGGCACAGCCCAGAGGGCAGCCTATACATGTCAAATTTCTTTCTTCCATGATACTATGCCTCCTCAATCTTTATCGTAATTGTGCGGGGATTGTCTGTTTCGATGAGCTCCTTCTTCTTAAGCACTACCTGCTCCATCTCACCCGGTGCCATAACAGGACGCTTACGGTGCTGCAGCTGTTTATCATCCAGATATACTGCAATATAGCAATTCTTATACACGGCTCCCACTCGAAACCTTACCGTCACAGTATCATCCATTTGTGCAGTATTTATAGTGCTTGGGACAGTATATCGTACTCCGCCTGTAGCGGTTATCGATATTTCTTTGCCATCGCAACTCTTATCACCGCCATTTTTTACATACTCTGCGGCATGGCGGCCTGCTGCTGTCGCTTCCTCTGACACGTAATCCACGAGGTCGTGCACATGAAGCACATTTCCGCAGGCAAATACACCGGGCACATTTGTCTCAAGGCTTTCGTTTACGACCGGTCCGCTTGTTACCGGATTGAGCTCTACACCTGCTGTTTTTGAAATCTCATTTTCCGGAATGAGTCCGCACGAGAGTAAAAGCGTATCGCACTCGTAAAACTCCTCCGTTCCCTCAATCGGCTTATTGTGCTCGTCAACCTGTGCAAGAGTGATGCCCTCCACACGCTCCCTGCCCTTTATATCAACCACTGTGTGGCTGAGCTTAAGCGGAATTCCAAAATCATCAAGGCACTGCACGATATTACGCTTCAAGCCTCCCGAATACGGCATGAGCTCTGCAACCACCTGCACCTTTGCCCCCTCCAAGGTCATTCTCCTAGCCATGATAAGACCGATATCTCCTGAGCCGAGTATTACTACCTTTCGTCCCGGCATGTAGCCCTCTATATTCACCAGTCTCTGAGCTGTGCCCGCCGAGAAAATTCCTGCCGGTCTGTAGCCTGGTATGTTAAGAGCACCTCTTGCTCTCTCCCTGCAGCCCATCGCAAGTATTACGGTCTTTGCAGCGATATGAAAAAGTCCGTCTGTGCGGTTCATAGCTGTAACTATTTTATCGTTTGCCTCATCTTTTATCTTTACATCATGCCTGTCATCTGCCCCGTTTTTGAACTCGTCACCTGTCGAGATGTCCATGACCATCGTATTGAGCCTGTACTCTATGCCAAGCTCTTTAACCTCTTTGATAAATCTGCCGGCATATTCAGGGCCTGTGAGTTCCTCCTTAAAGGTGTGCAGGCCAAAGCCGTTGTGTATACACTGATTTAAGATACCGCCAAGCTCACAGTCTCTTTCCAGTATAAGTATTTTATCTATTTTATTTTTCTTAGCGGAAGCTGCTGCCGCAAGACCTGCCGGACCGCCTCCTACTATCACAATATCGTAAAACTCCATATGGTCCCCCTATGTTAAGCTGATATTAATCCAATATCAAGCTATCGTCACCTGTCTCTTGGAAATAAGACAGACTATCCACGATTCCTGCTCATTCCAACAACTATCTTTGACTTTCCACCGCTTTTAGTGATGTCAAGCTGCGAAATTCCCCTCTCTCTGGCGATAATCTCCATAGTTCTCGGAGAACAAAAGCCTGCCTGACATCTGCCCATTCCGGCTCTGGTGCGTCTCTTCACACCATCAAGTGACTTTGCACCCAGTGGTCTGTTTACCGCATCCATTATCTCGCCCTCCGTAATCATCTCACAGCGACAGATTATATTGCCATACTCAGGCTTTTCCTTTATCAGCTTTTTATACTCATCCTCTGAAAGCTTCTTTGGATTTAAAATACCTTTTCTTGTCTCGATGAAGTCCGCATTTTTAGAAGGATTAAAAAGCCCCTCAACTATTGCTGCCACTCTCTCGCCGATAGCCGGTGCACTTGATAAGCCCGGTGACTCTATACCTGCGCAGTCAATAAAATACGGTGCGTCAGAAAGCTCCTCAATGATAAACTCATGTCCGTCCTCATGTGCACGGTTTCCTGCAAACGATGTTATGACCTGACGCATAGGAAGTGACGGCACCGAACGTGTGCCTGATGCCGTAACATGCTCTAAGCCTGCTCTCGTTGTATTTGTACCATCCTTGTCCTCATGGTCATCTGCTGTAGGTCCGATTAAAATATTTCCGTGTACTGTCGGAGTTACGAGCACACCTTTGCCGTATTTGCCCGGGAGCTGGAAAATAGTCTTGTCAACGATACCTCCCGCAGCCCTGTCTAAAAGCTCGTACTCTCCGCGCCTCGGTGTGATATGTATTTTGTTTTCACTTACCATGTTGTGGAACACGTCAGCATATACACCGGCTGCATTTACAACGCAGCGTGCATGAATTTCGCCATTTTGAGTGATGAGAATATAGCCTGTCTGCTCCTTTTGTATTGCCTTCACCTCTGTGTTAAATAAGAACTCTACACCGTTTGCTGCCGCATTCTCAGCAAATGCGATATTCATGCCAAACGGACATACAATGCCTCCTGTCGGGCAGTAAATAGCTGCCACCACTTCATCAGACAGATTCGGCTCCATCTCATGCGCTTCGCCTGCATCAAGAATTTTAAGTCCCGGTACCCCGTTTGCAATCCCCTGATTGTAAAGCTCCTTAAGCCTTGGCATATCGTCATCGCTAAAGCACACTATCAGCGAGCCGTTTCTTCGAAACTCAAAATCAAGCTTCTTCGAAAGCTCATCCATCATCTCATTTCCACGGAGATTCATCTGCGCCATAAGTGTACCGGTCTTACAATCAATTCCGGAATGGATAATAGCACTGTTTGCCTTTGAAGTGCCACAGCACACGTCCTCATCCTTTTCCACCACACAGATGGACAGGTCATATTTCGAAAGCTCTCTGGCACAGGCACTTCCCGATACTCCCGCTCCTATAATTACCACATCATACATGTTATTTTCTCCTACCAATTTTCATTGTATATTTTTACTTCCTATACCACTAAGTTCACTCAAATAAGCTCATTTAAAACAATGCAAGCATCAGCTATTATTCATCCTTCGCCCAGTTAAATGCGCAGGCAACGGCCTTTTTCCACATTTTAAGCTTCTTTTCTCTCAAATCAGCCGCTATCTCCGGCTCAAACACACGGTCAATAGACCAATTTCTCTTTATATCATCCATGCTTTCCCAGTAGCCAACTGCAAGCCCTGCAAGGTACGCTGCGCCCATGGCTGTTGTCTCCACGCACACAGGCCTGTTGACCGGTGCATTGCTGATATCAGCCTGCATCTGCATGAGCAGATTATTGGCGCTGGCACCGCCGTCCACCTTAAGTGATGTGAGATTGATGCCCGAATCAGCCTTCATTGCCTCAAGCACATCATTTACCTGAAATGCCATTGATTCCAGAGTCGCTCTTATAACATGGTACTTGTTTACACCTCTCGTAAGCCCCACAATGGTTCCTCTGGCATACTGATCCCAGTACGGTGCTCCAAGCCCTGTAAATGCCGGCACCACGTAGCAGCCGTTTGTATCCTTTACCTTTCTTGCCATGTACTCTGAATCTGTTGAGGAATCGATAAATTTCATCTCATCGCGTAACCACTGGATAGAGGCTCCTGCCACAAATATTGAGCCCTCCAGCGCATATACCACCTTGCCGTCTATGCCCCAGGCTATAGTGGTAACAAGTCCGTTCTTTGAGGATACCGGCATCTCACCTGTGTTCATCAGTAGAAAACAGCCTGTACCGTATGTATTTTTGGCTTCTCCTGCCCTAAAGCAGGTCTGGCCAAAAAGCGCAGCCTGCTGGTCTCCTGCCGCTCCCGCGATAGGGATCGGACCCCCGAAAAACACAGGATTCACCTCACCATATACACAGCTCGACGGCATTGGCTTTGGAAGCATGCTCTTTGGTATATCAAGCTCCTTAAGTATCTCATCATCCCACTTTAAGGTATTGATATTAAACATCATAGTTCTTGAAGCATTGGAATAATCCGTGACATGCACCTGTCCCTGAGTTAGCTTCCATATAAGCCATGTCTCGACTGTTCCAAACAAAAGCTCGCCTCTTTCGGCTCTCTCCCTCGCTCCCGGCACATTGTCAAGGAGCCACTTGAGCTTAGTTGCCGAAAAATAAGCATCTATCACAAGCCCTGTCTTTTTTCTGAAGGTTCCGGTAAGCCCCTTTTCCTTCAGTGAATCCGCATACTCTGCCGTGCGCCTGCACTGCCATACTATCGCGTGATAAACCGGCTCACCTGTATTTTTATCCCATACAATTGTGGTCTCTCTCTGGTTAGTAATGCCTATCGCACATATATCGGCTGCCGTAGCCTGGATATTGGCCATTGCCGCCTTTGCCACCTCAAGCTGTGTGGCCCAGATTTCCTCTGCATCATGCTCCACCCAGCCCGGCTTTGGAAAAAACTGCGTAAATTCCTTCTGTGCCACACTGCACATCTCGCCCTTCTCATTGAAAAGTATACATCTGTTGCTGGTCGTGCCCGCATCTAATGCCATAATATACTTTGCCATGTAAAAATCCTCCAACTCTCTATATTTCCAGCTTTTTTCCTTCTATCCTGCTACAATTCTTCCTCTATCATGCTCTTCTCTCTGTTGAACGCATCATAGATACATGGAATTACTATAAGCGTAAGGATGGTTCCGTATACGAGACCTCCTATTATTGCGATTGCCATCGGCTTTATCATATCTGAGCCATCTCCGATACCTATCGCTGATGTAAACATTGCAAGTATTGTGGTCATCGCTGTCATCAGTATTGGACGAAGCCTTGTACGGCCTGCGTCTATGATTGCCTCATGCTTGCTCATGCCCTCTCTCCTGGCCTGATTGATGTAATCAATAAGCACGATTCCATTATTTACAATGAGACCTGCCAGCATGATAAAGCCAAGCATTGATATGATTCCGAGCTCATTTCCCGTGATGAAAAGAGCTATAAAGCCTCCTGTAAACGCAAGAGGTATACAGAACATGATAATAAACGGTGAAAGCAACGACTGGAACTGCGCCACCATGATAAGATAGATAAATATCACTGCAAGCACAAGCATAAGTCCAAGCTGACTCATTGACTCATTTATTGTCTCATCCTCGCCCTCCATGTCTATTGAATAGCCATCAGGAATGCTAAGTTTATCAATTTTCGATTTAATTTTATTGCTTAGTAATGTTACATTATGGTTTTCATCAACCGCACCTGATACTGTAATATATCTTGTCTGAGCATCTCGATGAATGGTACTTAGTGTCTGTTCCTGTGAAATAGTGCAGATATCACTGAGCGGAATTTCCTTTTCACTGCCATCATTATCCTTATAGGTAAATGTAAGGTTTTTGATGTCGTCCACAGTCACATCAGACTGCTCTGCAGATTGTAAGTATACCTCATAGTCCTTTATGTCGGTCGTAATGGTTGTTGCGCTCTTTTGAGATGATATCTCACCGGATACGAGCTGGTATACCTGAGCCACCGTATAGCCATACTTTGCTGCTTTTTCCTTATCCACAGTTATCTTAAGCTCATTGATTGTATCTCCAAGACCGTCATCTATATCTGTCACTCCATTTGTGTCCTTAAGGATATCTGCCACATCACCTGCAAGCTTCTGCAGCTTGTCTATATCATTCCCCTTAATCCTGACAGAGAGACCGCTTCCGAAAAACTCTGATGAGTCCATAGCCTGTGAAGATGCTGTTACCTTGCAGTCCAGATTCTTTGTGCGTTTTTCAATTTCATCTATTACCTTATCCGATGAAATATCCGACTTCTCATCAAGCAATATATACATGCTCACGCTGTCGCTTCCTGAGCTCATCAGGTTCATGGTCGAGCTGCCGCCTGCTGTAGCTCCTATTGTGTCTATGCCCTTTATATCAGAGATTTTGTCCATGACCTTATCAGACAGCTCTGTAAGCTGCTTGAAGTCAAGCTTTTCGTCATCCTTTGCCTCTATGGTAAGTGAAATCTGATTTGACTCCATGTCCATATCCATAAATGTCATTCCCCTTGACATGCAAAGTGCGCCACTGCCGACTAAAAGCACTACTGCCGCAATAAATACCACCGGCTTAAATCTAAGACATGTGCCGAGCACATTTCCATACCAGTCCTTAAAACGGTCAAACCATGGATGCTTTATATCCTTCGTCTTTTTGAGCATGCCTGAAGCAATTGCCGGTACAAATGTGAGTGCCACTACAAGAGATGCCATAAGAGTAAACGCTACCGTAAGTGCCAGGTCTACAAAGAGCTGTCTCGTGATTCCATCAGTAAAAATGATTGGCGCGTACACACTTACCGTGGTGAGTGTAGAGGCAAAAATGGCTCCTGCCACCTGATTTGCACCCTCAACAGCTGCCTTCTTTACCGAATATCCCTCTCCCCTTAATCTGTAGATATTCTCGATTACTACGATTGAATTATCCACCAGCATTCCTATTCCAAGCACAAGTCCCGACATTGAAATGATATTTAAGGTGATATCCGTAAAATACATAAGCACCACTGCCACAATAACCGATAGCGGTATAGATGCTGCGATAACAAGTGTTGGCTTTATATCCTTTAAGAACAAAAGCAATACGAAAATGGCAAGTATTGCTCCCACTATCATATTTTCCATAACACTCTTTACTACCATGTCGATGTATACGCCCTGATTCATGAGCACTGTGGTGTGTAATCCGTCATTTTCCTTTTCCAGCGAATCAAGCTTATCTAAAAGACGGTCTGTGACGTCTCCTGTAGAGTAGCCGGTCTGCTTCTCCATGGAGAGCATTATTCCGGGATTACCATTAACTATCGCATATGTCTCATCCGAGTTGTCAGTCATCTCAACATCTGCCACATCACCGACATGAATAGGAGCTATTCCATCAAGCTTCATATCCATAAGCACTAGATTTGTTAAATCATCAATTGATTTTATCTCATCTCCCACCTGTACTATGTACTGCGTGCCATTTGAATCATTTACATAGCCTGCAGGCATATCAAAATTCTGAGCGACGAGCAGCTGCGAGAGCGAGTCAATTGTTAAAACTGCATTTAAGTTTGACTTATCAAGTGCATCATCCTTACTCTTTTCAAGCTCCTTCTTTGAGTTGTCAAGAGATGCCGCTGCTGTTGCAAGCTGTGCCGACTGCTGTCCTATGCTTATCGAGCTTATAGCTGCCTGACTGTTTAGATTATCATAGGCATCTAAAAGTGCTGTCTCTCCTTGTGCTATCTGGTCAAGCCCGCTTTGGCACTGCTCTATACCTGTATTCACCTGAATGAGAGTCTGTGCTATCGCTGACGCTGCCGCAGGCAGATCATCTGCTGTGTTTACGGTGATTCCAAGCGCCGAGAGACCTGAAAACTGTGTTGCAATCTGCTTATCAACCTGCTCAAGCTGCGCTTTAAGTGCTGTGCCCGCTTCACCCGGTGCATTTGCGCCCTCTTTGAGTGACGGAATTGTCTTTGTATATGTATCACTATTCATGAAGTCTGAAAGAGCTGACTGAATTGTTTCAAGCTGGCTCTTCTGCTCGTTTAATCTTGCAAGTGTGCTCTCAAGCTGTGTCTTCTGCTCTGCAAGCTTTGCCTTTTGCTCCTTTAGCGTATCCACTCCCGCGCTCATCTGATCCGATGCAGATGTGATTGCGTTTTGTCCGCTCTCTATCTTTGAGCTTGCATCATCCATCTGACTTTTTGCATCGTCAAATTTCTTTGAAACGGCATTATTTATTTTCTCATTGAGCGCATCTATCTTGGTCTGATTCATCGTGACCTGTATCTGCTCGGTGAGCTCACCTGTTGCAGTCACTGATGCGACTCCCTCCGTACTCTCAATTGCAGGCTTTAGTGTGTTTTCCACAAAGTCTGTGATTTCCGACTTGCTTTTCCCATCCATATCCACAGCAGTCATCATGATTGGAAGCATGTCCGGATTTATCTTCATAATGGTCGGAGTACCCACTCCATCCTTCCAGCCAGCCTTGACCTGATCTATTTTCTGCTGCATCTCTATCACTACAGAATCCATGTTGGCATTCTGCTCATACTCGCATGTCACCAGAGAATAGCTGTTATATGACATTGAGCTTACGTTTTTGATATTGGACGTAGTTGCCATGGCTGCTTCAAGCGGCGCGGTGACATTGCTCTCCACCTCCTGTGGACTTGCTCCCATATCTGTTGTCACGATAAGTGCATACTGAAAGCTCATATCCGGCAGCAGATCTGTCGTCATCCTGCCAAGCGATACAACACCAAGTACTATTACCAGCAGTACTCCTACAAGTACAGTAAAAGGCTTTTTTACACTATATCTGGATATCATCTGCCCCCTCCTTTTCTTTTTCTTTGATAATGTCCTGCCTTAGTTTGATAGACAATGTGATTACTGCGATTTTCACAATAAATTTAATTCGCTGTTATACTTTTATTATACAATGTGGCGGATTACAACTCAATTGATTTATACTTTTTTAAGAGATTTTGACAATAAAAAGACACCCAATTATACGATTAATATAATCCGATGTCCTTAAATGTCTTTTAATGTCTTTTATTTATTTTAGCTTCAAATGCCCTCTTCCTCAATCTCATCCTCATCATCATTGATACCTGCAACAGCACTTGTAACGGCTCCGATTACAGCGACAAGCGCAAAGATGATAACTAAAAAAATAACTATAAAGAATGCTACTAAAAAACCTGTATCTGTCATATAATTTACCCCCATAGCTGTCTCGGTAGTGTCAAGTTTTACTACCTTGTTTATTGTTTAAACCTTGTTTTTATGGGAG
>OIZP01001648.1_pt1 | contig 11074 bp, 7 predicted proteins | sample 1588531 | NCBI WGS metagenome assembly OIZP01 (sample SAMN03283283) | human gut metagenome | biome: human-associated habitat; material: feces | host: Homo sapiens | place: Peru | collected 2012 | reverse complement strand
TTGAATTGCATTCGGTTTGCACGATAATTCAGCCCGCGTGCATTATCGGCTGAATCCGAAACTTGAGTTTCTAAGAAGAATTTTCCAAGAAAAAACTATCTTAAAAATCATCCTCGTGCTTGCGCAAAGCTTCGGGTTTTAGATTACCATGTTCGTCGAACAAACCATAGGTGGTACGCAATACGCGGAACTCAGTGCGACGGTTCAAGGCATTACAAACCTCTTGCTGTTCGACAGGGAGTTTAAGGATGTAAGGCACACTCAACGTATCGCCCTCATGCAAGAAGGGGTAGGTTTCCGTGAGTTTACGATTTACAATCTTAGGCTGTTCTTTGCCATAACCCTTTGCCGTAAGACGAACTGCCTCTATGCCATGTTCGGTCAAATATTTTACGACACTCTCAGCACGACGTTGTGACAAACGCAAATTGTAGGCTGCATTACCTCGATAATCGCAGTGTGCAGAGAGTTCGATTGTTACATTCGGATTTTCCTTGAGCATACGTACCAATCGGTCGAGCGCTTCGCATGAGTTTTCAGTCAGTGTTGCCTTATCGAACTCATAGAACACGTTACGCACCAATACAGGCGAACTAATACTGGGTAAGGGGAATTGCAACACATGCTGCTTTTCTACCTCTACCGTGTCGGCACGCAACTCGTTGCGCACATTTAAGTAGCCCGTACAAGTGGCAAGGAACAAATAGCTTACACCTGGTTTAAGGGGTTGCTCAAACGACCCATCAGAGAGCACGCCCACCTTTTCGTTGGTGCCATCGCTACCCACCATATATACCACAGACTTGGGCAGTTCATAACCATCTTGCTCATAGACCCACCCTTTTACGGTTTGCAAGACCTCGGGATAAGAAAATTCGTAGATTTTATCCCAACCACGTCCACCCGTAGAACGGTTCGACGAGAAGTAGCCACGATTGTGCAAGCCCTCGAACGTAATGCCAAAGTCATCGCCATTCGAGTTCATGGGCGAAGGCAGATGCGCCACTTGCCATTCATGTTTCAAAGTGTCTTCTTTGGCACGATAAATGTCGAGACCTCCCATCCCCCCAGGACGACTATCGCTCGAAAAATAGAGTTCGCCATCCGGACGAAAGGCAGGGAAACATTCATTGCCTGGTGTATTGATGCTACCACCTAAGTTTTCAAGACGACCCAGTCCGTGTTTGCCGCCCAATTCTACGCGCCAAAGGTCGAGTCCACCCATACCTCCTGGCATATCCGAGGTAAAATAGAGCCAACGTCCATCGGGCGACACTGCAGGATGTGCATACGACGACAATGTATCGGCAGAGATTTTTAACTGTGTAGGTTTTCCCCATTTAGCGTCTGCGCGTTGCGAGGTCCATATTTCTGCCATACGCGGATAAGAAGGGTCGGTACGACAAACGGTTAGATACATGGTTTTGCCGTCTTGCGTAAAAGCACATGCACCCTCGTCATATTCCGTATTCATTTCACCCTCCACGGCTTCTACCGCCTTCCATTTGCCTTTTTCGTCTTTTTTGCTAAAATAAATGTCACCATTTTTTATACCCGTAATGCCACTTACATCCCCCTTAGCTTGTTGACGGCACGAGGTGAAATAGAGTTGTTGCGCCTCAACCCCCATGTAGGCAGGACAATAGTCGGCACGACTGCCATTAAACAAAGTGGCGAGTTTCACCGTATAGGCAGAGCCTTTCTTTTTTTCGGCAGGAGCCATAAGGCATGCCTCCAATCCTCGCTCAGCATTTGCATCACCCGGAAAAGAATCGAGATAGGCTTTATAGGCATTTGTGGCAGCCTTATAGTTGCCTTGCATGCGCAACATCTCGCCAAGGTAGTAATGGGTCAGCGTGTCGGTATAATGATAGCGCACCGCATTTTGATAAGCAGCAGTAGCCCGCGACGTATTGCCATATTTGCGATAAGCATCTGCCATTTTATAAGCAATGTGTCCACGCTGTGCTTTTTCTTTAGGCGATGTTTGGCTATAAGCACGCTTATATTGCCCTGCAGCTTCGGCATACTCGCCTAAAGCCAAAGCAGCATCACCACGCCGCACTGATTTCTCAGCACTGCCGCACGAGGTGATGAGTAGGCATGCAAATAGCAACGCATATATATGTAATAGGTACTTACGTAGTATCATTCTATCTATTCAATTTTATGTGTCAATGAAAAGTTCTTCTTATATATGAACTCAGTATGACGCATTTTATTGCAAGGCAAAGTTACAACATACTTAGCAGTTAGCCCCCCATTTATCGACAAAAAAATAAGCACAAAGTACTTCATCTGCTAATTTCTACGACAAAAAGGACATCATTTCACACTATTTTCAAGAAAGACGAATAAGTTTTAGCGCATTCTTTTTGCACTTTTCTCGCCTTGCACTATCTTTACATAAGATAGGAGGCGGCTCAACATAACAAAATCAAAAAAACTTTTTTTTATTTTGCTATGCGCTCGCCTTGCACTATCTTTTTATAAGATAGGAGGCGGCTCAACATAGCAAAAATCAAAAAAAACTTTTTTTTATTTTGCTATGCGCTCGCCTTGCACTATCTTTGCAAGCAAAATATTCTTTGCAAAACGAAAGTATATGCTTTGCAAAACAACTAACCCCGACAAAAACCTCCATAGATATATGATGAAACAAAATCCATTCAATGGCTTCGGCATAGCCTTAGCCACTCCTTTCAACCAAGATGGTAGCATTAATTTTGCACAACTTGAAGAATTGGTTGAATTTCAAATTGAAAACGGCACAGACTTCATCTGCGTGCTCGGCACTACTGCCGAAACACCTTGTTTGACCAATGAAGAGAAACGTGCCGTAATGGACTGCGTTGTCAAGGTAAACCACGGCCGAATTCCCCTTTTGCTCGGCGCAGGAGGTAACTGCACAGCCCAAGTGGTTGACTACCTAAAACAAACTGACTTAACAGAATTTGATGGTGTGCTGATTGTGGCACCCTACTACAATAAACCTACACAAGAGGGACTTTTTCAGCATTTTAAAACCGTAGCCGAGAATAGTCCTCTTCCCGTGATTCTCTATAATGTTCCAGGACGCACGGGTGTGAACATTGAGGCTGACACTACATTGCGTTTGGCACAAACTTGTCCCAACGTGGTAGCGATCAAAGAGGCTTCGGGCAAGATTGCACAAATCGAAGCCATTATTGAAAATGCGCCCGAGGGTTTTGAGGTTCTCAGTGGTGACGATGCCATTACCTTCGAACTCCTTACCATTGGTGCAAAAGGTGTAATTTCGGTTGTAGGCAATGCCTATCCTAAAGAATTTGGTGCAATGATTCATCACACACTTCAAGGCGATTACACCACAGCTCTTAAACTCCACCGTAAATTTAGCCAAGCCTACAAACTCCTTTCGGTAGATGGAAATCCCGCAGGCATTAAATCGCTCTTAGCGGTTATGGGTAAGGCTGAAAATATTATGCGTCTTCCCCTCGTCCCTGCTCGCCAACAAACCTACGAAGGATTGGAGGCTTTTGTAAAGCAAATGTAATGTAAAATGTATAATTGCCGTGCGGAAAGTATGGCAATGTGGAAATGTAAAATTGCCGTGCAAAGGAAACATTTGGTATTTCCTCCGCACGGCAATTTTACATCTTACATTAAATTTCCCTAATACCTTAATTTTTCAATACGTTCATTTATAAGTCTTTTGGGAAGACGATTGTTGGAATTAAGCAAGCGTTCCAATGCTATAATCATTTCTTCGTTACTGATTATGTGCTCTTGTGTAAGCATATCCGTAAGGAATAAAATGCCAGAAACTTTCACATTTTCAAGTATAGCCTTTGTTTTTAGAGTTTTATCGCCAGTCAGCAAACGGCAGTTGTTGTCTATAGCATAAACCATTACAGAGATATCCTCAGCCGACAAATTGCATTTACCTTCATATTCTGCAACCTTTTGAAAGACTGTACCCATTTGTTCTCCTGAAAGAGAATAAACCTTTAGCGTACCTTCATCGATAATACGCTGAACTGCATGCAGTTGTTCGTCTACCTCAATCTCATTTATGACAACATCCAAAGTTCTAAATTCAAGATTCAGTTTTTTACAGTAATGAAGTAGTCCTGCATTACAAAGGTCTATCAAAATATTTGTATCATTTACTACAATCTCCATATTTACATCAGATTGAGTTTTTCACGGACTTCATTGGCAGACTTATCCAAAAGAGCAGCTGCTTTAGAAAATGAAATTACCTCACTGGCAAGTGCACGATATACCAAGCGTTCAAAACGACAAGTATATTCCATCGGATAGAGACTTGATTCAACGTTCTTCTTGAATTCAGGTAAGGCGTTCTTTTTTTTGTAGTATGACGCGTAACGTCTTTCAGTAATGATATTCAGCTGTGAAGCCTTCTTCATGAGAGCGTCAACAGAAATCCCATATTCACGTTGAATTGCCTGCAATTCAACAAGAGAAATGTCATGACGTGATTCACCAATCAGAGTTTTGAATCTATCAGATGGAATTAAAACTTCATTGGCAAATATATCGCACATCTTTTCTACATCAACTCCATCGGCAAAATGCATCAACAGATGACCTAATTCATGAAAAATGGTAAGTCGCTTACGTTCAGAACTCATATTCTTATTCACCACAATGACTGGTAAACCACCAGCTTCATTACAAGTACCTGAAAATGAATTGTCATGGTCAACCTCAATGATTTTTACGCCAGCTGATTCCAACAAATCAACAGCCGAGACGATTGCATCAGACCCAACTTTCAAATCATTTCGGAGACGTATAGCCATAAGCTTTACCTCATTTTCTCCTTCAATAATAGTATTGCTATAATCAAAACTAAAATTAGAAGTCATACCCAAAATAGCTTCTATCTCCAGATATTTCTCAATTTCAGAGCAGACAAGATATTTAATAGACTCAACCCTCTTGTTTCCCAAACTTGATTTCTTACGGAATTCAAATTTAGATGGGTCAATATCTACTGTAAAAGGACGGAAAAAATAGTCGATTTTCATATTCAATGCTTTTGAAAGCACAATCAAAACATCGCTTGAAGGCATCATCTGTCCTTTTTCATACTTTGCAATTGCAGTTGGCGATACCTTACCATCAACCGAATTGCATAATTCACGTTGTGACATACAACGGATTTTTCTGGCGTTAACCAATCTTTGAGCAAAAGTATTATCCATATCTATTTAATATTTAGGTGTGCAAATTTACCAATATTCTCCCAAAATGCACACCCTCAAGAGTTTAATAATTAAAAGTTTAACACATGTTTACACGAATTTAAGGACAACTTCCCCTAAAGATAGGGTATTCAAAACTCCGATTTTTAATTTGTAAAAATTGCCGTGCAAAGAAAACATTTGGTATTTCCTCCGCACGGCAATTATAAATTATACATTATAAATTATAAATTATACATTATCACACCACCCCTTGTGCCAACATAGCGTGAGCCACCTTCATGAAGCCTGCCACATTTGCACCCTTCACAAAGTTGATTTTTCCATCGGGCATTGTGCCATAGCGCACACACTGATCGTGTACGGCAGACATAATATGGTGCAAACGCTCATCCACCTCAGCTGCCGTCCATGAAATGTGCATGGCATTCTGCGTCATTTCAAGTCCCGAAGTAGCTACACCACCTGAGTTCACCGCCTTGCCAGGTGCAAACGGCATACCGTGAGAAAGGAAATAATTCACAGCCTCAGCCGTACAACCCATATTGCTCACCTCTGCCACAAGCGATACGCCATTGTCGCAAAGCATCGCAGCATCTGTTTCATTAAGTTCATTCTGTGTAGCACAAGGAAGGGCAATGTCCACATGTTGTTCCCAAGGTTTCTTACCCGCGAAGAATGTAGCCTCAGGATAACGCTCGGCATAAGGTGCCACCACATCGTTACCCGAAAGACGCAATTCAAGCATATAGTCTATCTTGTCGCCTTGCACACCAGTGGGGTCATAAACATACCCATCAGGTCCACTCAGCGTAACCACCTTGGCACCCATTTCAGTAGCCTTTTTCACTGCACCCCAAGCCACATTGCCAAAGCCAGAAATAGCAATCGTCTTACCCTTGATGTCCATGCCATAATCAGCCAACATTTGACGTACAAAATAGAGTGCGCCAAAACCTGTTGCCTCAGGACGAAGCACAGAACCCCCAAAATCAAGTCCCTTACCCGTGAAAGTTCCCGTATGTTCGTGCGAGAGTTTTTTATACATACCAAACATATAGCCCACTTCGCGACCGCCCACACCAATATCGCCTGCAGGCACATCTTGATCGGGACCTAAATGATGCCACAATTCAAGCATATAGGCTTGGCAGAAACGCATAATTTCAGCTTCGCTACGTCCACGTGGTGCAAAGTCTGCCCCACCCTTGCCACCGCCCATAGGCAGCGTGGTCAATGCGTTTTTAAATGTTTGTTCAAAACCCAAGAATTTAAGAATGCTAAGGTTTACAGACGGATGAAAGCGTATGCCTCCCTTATACGGACCAATGGCATTACAGAACTGTACGCGGTAACCAAGATTTACTTGTACCTCGCCAGCATCGTCCACCCAAGGCACACGGAAGGTAATAATGCGATCGGGTTCAACGAGTCGTTCTATAATTTTAGCACGCTCAAACTCGGGATGTTGATTATACACATCCTCGATTGAGAGCAACACTTCGCGCACGGCTTGCAAATATTCAGCCTCGCCAGGATGCTTGGCCTCCAAGTTTTGTAAGATAATGTCTGTTTTCATGATATGCTTACTGTTTTTCGTGATCTATTTTTTTGCGAAAGAGCGGTTTTGCTCCTTCGACTGTACAAATGTAAGTAATAAAAACAATATCCGCACGTTTTTTGCAAGTAATTTCTTAGTTTTATGCTTTATAGCATATAAAATCTGTCATTATGTCAAGACAAAGTGTACTTAGGGAGGAGTTAAATAGGTATTCAAAACTAAAGTTTCGGATTTAGCAAGTGCGCCCTGAAAGGTAGGGCGTCAATGCTATGGTAATTCGTAACCCAGGGTGTTTCCAAGGACTATGTGCTTTTGGCGTGCATTATCGTGCTCATGTTAAATCCGAGACTTGAATAAGAAGTGATAGTAGTTTTTTTAGGTTAGAAAATGGCTCCAAAAAGCGTGTTGTGTTCCTTCGGGATGATATCGGGTTCCCTTCGGTTTTTTCGTCCGCCCAAATGGAGCGTGTTTTAGCTAGCTTGCGAATGCAAAGATACAACACGAAAAAGCGGATTCCAAATTTTTTTGCAAATTTGTGACGTTTCCGAAATGTTGCGATAATTTAAAATAAGTGATAAAAGTTATAAATTAGTTAGACTTCCCGTATTGTTGATTTTTTTTGTGTTTCGTTGTCCCTTCGTTGCAAAACCGATGTGTGTTCGATACTTCTTCGTTCGTTCTCCGTTGATTTTCAGATCATTCTTCGATTCCCGAACGGAGCGCGAACGGAGCGCGAACGGAGGATGAACGGAGGATGAACGGAGAACGAACGGAGAACGAACGGAGAACGAACGGAGAACGATGCGGAAAATATACCGCCGAATTTATTGATTGCAAAACCCTGCACAGAAAAAATTGCAGATTTTGAACACCCGCGAAGCGAGTATTAATGAAAAAATTAATAAAAAAAATAATAGGATAATTGATGATTATTAACGGTAATTTATGTTCCCTTAAACAGCAGCGTAGCTGCAAATCTAATTTCGTTTCGCGTTTTGTTTTGAACATTAATCTCCACCAATGCCCTTTCATTATTCCATACATAACGACAATTCATGTGCTAAAACATCTTTCTTTCAAAGAAAAATCTTATATTTGCATATTGAATAAAAAATAAAAACACACGATATGAACAAACAGCAACTTGCAAATAAAATATGGGCATCAGCCAACAAGATGCGTTCTAAAATCGATGCAAACGAATATAAAGACTATATTCTCGGACTCATCTTCTATAAATTCCTGTCAGACAATGAGGTGAACTATATTCTGAAAGACATGAAAGGAGCATCTGACGAAGAAAAACAAGCTGCACTCGAGAGTCTTGTAGAGAACTATGAGGACCCAAACGCCAAGGATGTTATTGACTATTGCAAAAACAATATTGGCTACTTTATTGAATACAAAAATCTGTTCTCCACATGGCTGTTACCCGATAGCCAATTCACGGTTTCCGACCTTAGCGTAGCCCTTAACTCCTTCGACCGTTTGGTTAGCCCTAACTACAAAGCTGTTTACGATGGTATCTTCAAAACGCTGCAAGCAGGACTGAGTAAGCTTGGCGAAAACCCCACAAGCCAAACACGTGCCTTGAAAGACCTTATCAAACTCATCAAGGACATTCCTACCGACGGCTCGCAAGACTATGACGTGTTAGGCTATGTATACGAATTCCTGATAGGCAATTTTGCTGCCAATGCAGGCAAGAAGGCTGGCGAATTCTATACGCCTCATGAGGTGGCAATACTCATGTCGGAGATTGTTGCCGAACATCATAAAGATAAAAATCAGATTGAGATATACGACCCTACATCGGGCTCAGGTTCACTACTTATCACCATAGGCAAATCTATTGGTCGCCATATCGCCGACAAAAATCGTGTGATGTATTATGCACAAGAGTTGAAGGAGAACACCTACAACCTTACACGTATGAACCTCGTGATGCGTGGCATTCAACCAAGCAATATCAATACCCGTTGTGCCGACTCGCTCGCTGAAGACTGGCCCATCCTAAAAAGTGGCAACGAAATTGGGCAACCTCTCTATGTGGATGCAGTAGTGAGCAATCCGCCCTACTCGCAACAATGGGACCCCAAAGACCGTGAAAACGATGCCCGATTCAAGGACTATGGTGTGGCACCTAAGTCGAAAGCCGACTATGCCTTCTTGCTCCACGAACTTCATCACCTTAAGCCCGATGGCATACTTACCATTGTGTTGCCTCACGGAGTTTTATTCCGTGGTGGCGAGGAGGAGCAAATACGCACCAACCTTATCGAAAAAAATAATATTGACGCCATCATTGGTTTGCCTGCCAACATCTTTTTTGGCACAGGCATCCCTACCCTTGTCATGGTGCTCAAGCAACACCGCGCTAACGACGATGTGCTGATTATTGATGCAAGCAAAGGCTTTGTGAAAGATGGTAAACAAAACAAACTGCGTGCTTGCGACATTAAAAAGATTGCCGACACCGTGCGCTGCCGCAAAGAAATTCAGGGCTTCTCAAAAAAAGTGAGCCGTGAGGAGATAAGGCAGAATGGCTACAACCTCAACATTCCTCGCTATGTAGATTCGAGCGAGGCTGCCGAGCAATACGACATCTATGCCACCATGTTTGGCGGTATTCCCAACGCCGAAATTGATGCCTTGCAAAAATATTGGGAAGCTCTGCCCTCATTGCGTAGCGACCTTTTCTTGCCCCATAAAGACAAACCGTATTCTGCCTTAAAGGTGGAGGACGTGAAGACTGCCATTGAGCACAACACGGACGTAAAGAGCCTCAACACGCAGTTTGCCGAGGCATTCAACGGTTTTGCCGATATGCTCCACCAAAAGCTTATTGACAACGTGATGACGGTGCACGAGTTGCAGGCGCAAGACGAAATTGCATCCGACATATTCCATCGCCTCAACCACATTCCTCTTGTAGATCGTTATGCCGTATATCAGGCATTGGCAGACAACTGGCAAGCTATCATCAGCGACATAGAGACCATTCAAGAGGAAGGCTTCGATGCCGTGCGTGTGGTGGAGACTGCCTATAAGTTGGTAAAGAAGGACAACGAGGATGTGGAAGTGCCCGATGGACTGACAGGTCACATCATTCCCTTCTGCCTTGTTCAGCAAACAAAGTTCCAAACCGAGCTTCAAGACCTCTCTGCCCTTCAGTCGAGAGTGGAGGCAATAAGTGGCGAACTCGACGAGGTGCGCGACAGCTTTACTGAAGAAGAACTTGAGGCTTATTGCGACAGCGAGAAAGACAACGCTTTCGACAAAAAGAAAATTACTGCCGATGCCAAACCTAAGGCTGACGTGGAAGCTGAAACAAAAACAAAGCTAAAAAAGATTGTTGCGCTTTGGAACGAACAAACCCAAACCAACAAGCAAATAAAGGCTGACAAGCAGGCTTTGGAAGAAAAAACCATCAAGGCGATAGAGAATCTGTCGGACGAGGAAGCTGCCACACTGCTTCACCATAAGTGGATTAATCCTATCTGCAACGATATTGACAACACGCTGCACGCTGTACTCTCTGCCCTCGAATCAGAAGCCCTTGCCCTTAGCGAGAAATATGCCACAAGCTATAAGCAGATTAACGACGACATGGCAGTGGCTAACAAGCAACTGGCAGAGTTGGTAGAACAACTCACGGGCGATGAGTTTGCCATCAAGGGATTGAAGGAGTTGGTAAAGGAGTGAGATTATGGCAAAGAATATTGAAATACGAAACAGTACAGCCGAGTTCCTTATCTTCATGGCTGAAGGTAAAGAAGATGGCGTACAAGTGGTTTATAAAGACGAAACCATTTGGTGTACGCAAAAAGCTATGGCAACACTTTTCGATATAGACAAGTCTGGTATAAGCCGTCATATCAAAAAGATTCTTAGTGATGGAGAATTGTCTACAGACACGACAGTTGCAAAAATTGCAACTGTCGTAAACCGCGGTATCAGAGGCGAGGTGGAAGACGATCTTGAATACTATAATCTTGATATGGTTATCGCCTTGGGCTATCGTGTGCAGTCGCAAGTGGCTACCCGTTTCCGTCGCTGGGCTACTCAGCGGCTTCATGAGTATATCCAAAAGGGATTTGCGATGGATGATGAACGGTTGAAGCAGGGAGGTAACCGCTATTTCCGTGAGTTGCTGCAGCGTATCAGAGATATTCGTAGTAGCGAACGCAACTTCTATCAGCAAGTCACCGATATTTATGCTACGGCTACGGATTATGACCCACGCGACAATATGACAAAGATGTTTTTCGCCACTGTACAAAACAAGCTGCATTATGCG
>OIZP01001646.1_pt1 | contig 11088 bp, 10 predicted proteins | sample 1588531 | NCBI WGS metagenome assembly OIZP01 (sample SAMN03283283) | human gut metagenome | biome: human-associated habitat; material: feces | host: Homo sapiens | place: Peru | collected 2012 | reverse complement strand
CCCAGACCCGGTACGACAGCTATTGCGCCATGTACGAAGAAGTCAAGGATGTCAAGGACTGGCAGCGGCCGAAAGGATAAGGCCGCCGCTTGGCTCCCCTGCCAGGGGCGCGACACTCCCGCAACAGCAGGATGGAGCGGTGAGCGGTTTGATCTCTGATAGAAAAAGGAACGATTTATGTCACGCTGTGTGATCCTTTCGGCCTGCCCGGTGCAGCCGGAACTGAAGCGCCTGCTGCGGCCGGATGATTTTGTCATCGCCTGTGACGCGGGCTACCGTAATTGTGCCCCGCTGGGGTGCAGGCCCAACATCATTGTGGGGGATTTTGATACCGCGCCTTGTCCGGAGCAGCGGGACGATGACATCATCGTGCTGCCCCACGTCAAGGATGATACCGATACCGAGTATGCTGCCCGCCTTGCAGCGGAAAAAGGCTTTGAGGAGGTGCTGTTCCTGGGCGCACTGGGCGGAAAGCGGATGGAACATACCCTTTCCAACCTCTGTACCGGCCTGGGACTGGAGCAGAAAGGGGTGCGGGCCACACTGCAGAACGAGCGCAGCCGCATCACCTTTGTCCGCCCCGGCGAGACCCGGCACTACCCCAAAGAGGAGTTTTTCTATTTCTCGGTGTTCCCGATGGAGGGAACGGCGGAGGGAGTCTGGGAGCGAGGCTCGTACTATGAGCTGACGGATGCTGACCTGACGGCAGGCTACCCGCTGGGGGTCAGCAACGAGTATGCAGCCGGGTCGGACTGCATCACCATTTCGGTGCGCAGGGGTGCGCTGGTGGTGGTGGAGACCGTGCCGGATACGCCGATCCTGACCTGAAAAGGCGGCAAACCGGAACATTTCCGGCACGTTCCGCTTATAGTGTGGTAACTACACCACGAAAGGCGGGAGCATGATGCAGGTAGTTGTGATCAAAAGCCCGAAGTGTCTGCGCGGGATCCTGCGCCGGTTGTTCGGCATCAAAAAAGGATAAACAAAAAATGCCGGAGCAGCCGCTCCGGCATTTTTGATGAAAGATCGTGTTATTCTTTGGCGGCATAGGTCAGATCCAGCACCGGGCCGAAAGGGTCGAAGATCAGGTTCTGGATCCCGTCGGCGATCAGCAGCCGCTTTTGCTGGGCAAACAGCGGAACCACAACGGCATCGTTCAGCAGCTGGCGCTCACAATCGGCCAGCAGGCGGCAGCGGGCCGTCCCGGTGGCGTGGGTGCTGGCTTCCAGCTGGGTAGCAAACAGCGAGTCTGGATAGCTGCACAGCCCGCCGCCCGTGGCAGTGAACTGAGAGAGCGTCTGATAGACACTGCCGCTTTCCGCGCTGATGGGGGCCAGCGCAAGGGTGTAGTCCCCCTCGGCCAGCCGCTTGGCAAAGGTGTCGGCATCCACTTCCTCCACCGAGAGGAACAACGAGAACTGCTTCTGCCAGATGCCGTTGATCTGCTCGGCTATGGCCAGCAGCGCACTGTCGGAGGGGACCAGCAGGCGGACCTTGCTCAGATCCGAAGCGGAAAGGCTTTGCCGCGCTTCCAGATAGAGCGCGTAGGCATCCACGGCAGCGGGGGAGACATCCCCGGCGGCATCCCGGTAGTTGATTCCGTCCACGGTCAGCCCGTCCGGGATCAGGCCGCTGACGGCGCGGTACAGGCCGCTGTCCGGCAAAGCGTCGGCCTGGCGGGCGGCAGCAGCCAGCGCCTGCCGCAGCTCCCGGGAGGAGAATACGGAATTGCAGTTGAACAGCAGGCTCCAGGTGGTGTCGGAGTAGGGGATCGAATTCAGCGAGGCGGCGGTTCCTGTTTCGTCCAGTGCGGCCGAGCATTTTTCGTTGGCGATCAACTCGGCAGCCGATCGTCCGGCATTGTTGGTGTTCTGTACCAGCCGCAGGCTGTCGATCAGATTGCCGGAAGAAGCACGGCGGAGGAACAACCCGCCGGAAGTCCAGTTATAAAGATAGAAGCTGCCGCTGGAAAGGGTGGTGGCAGCCGTCAGTCCATAGGTGCCGCGGGTGGAGTTGAAAAAGTCCTCGTCACAGGGCATGGCACCGGGCAGCGTGAGCTTGGAAAGGAACGTGTCGTCGGCGCTGCTCAGGTGGAACACCAGGGTCAGCGGGCCGGAGGCACTGACCCCCAATGCGCTTTCCGGCATCTGACCGGTCAGCACGGCGGCACTGTTTTCCAGCGCAGAAAACTCCACCGCATAGGGGGAGTTCGTCTCAGCACGGAACATGCGCCGGAATGAAAACACAAAGTCCTCGGCCGTGATGGCGTACTCGGTGGCGGCACCCTTGGCGGCGGTGTAGGTCAGGCCGTCTTTCAGGGTGAATGTATAGGTGCGCCTGTCTGCGGAGACCTCCCACCGCTCGCACAGCGCAGGCACCAGCGTACCGCTGGGGTCTTTGCGTACAAGGCCGCTGTAAAGGTTTTCGCAGGCAATGACATCCGGCGCATCCGAAGCCACCTGCGGGTCCAGGTTTGCCGGGATGCTGTCCACGAACCAGGTAAAGCTGCCGGAGCCGGAACCACAGCCGGTCAAGGCAAAAACAAACGCAGCGGCCAGAGCCGCCGCAGTCAGACGGAACAGGGAATGTTTCAAGAAAATGCGCTCCTTCATCGTAATCAAATTGAGTTTAGCAGAAAGCGTCAAAAAAGACAATGATCTTTTTGTGAATTTCAATGGGGTTTCGGTGCATTTTGAGCGGCGGTGCGGTTTTCCGTTGCCAATTGAGAGGAAATGGTGTAAAATGGAGTGCGGTAAGAAAAGTGCTCCTGCATTTGCCCCGGATGGGGCGCGGAACGCAGAAGAAACTTTCATCCATAGAATCAGAACGGGAAATAAGATGAAATAGAGGAGGTCCTGTATTTATGCAGAAAGACCAGCAGAAGCTTGCGCAGCTGATCCGGGGCAAAAAGGTGGCGTTCATCGGTGCCGGTGTCAGCCACAAGACCCTGATCCGGGAGTTTGTGGAGCTGGGGGCGCAGGTGACCCTGTGCGACCAGAAAAAGAGCGTGGAGGAGTTTGGCGATTATGCCGCAACCATCCGGGAGCTGGGCATCCGTTTGAGCCTGGGCGAAAACTACCTGGACGGCTTCAAGGGCCAGGATCTCATCATGCGCACGCCGGGCTTTGTGGGCTATTTTGAAAAGCCCCTGCAGGATGCCATGGCGGCGGGCACCATGGTCACCAGCGAGGTGGAACTGTTCTTTGACCTGTGCCCCTGCGAGATCGTGGCCGTGACCGGCTCCGACGGCAAGACCACCACCACCACCCTGATCTCCAAATTCTACGAAGCGGCGGGACGCAAGGTACACCTGGGCGGCAACATCGGTGCCGCCCTGCTGCCCATGCTGCCCGAAGTGCAGCCCGACGATGTGGCTGTGGTGGAGCTTTCCAGCTTCCAGCTCATCAGCATGCACACCAGCCCCAGGATCGCGGTGGTGACCAACGTGACCCCCAACCATCTGGATCACCATAAGGATATGCAGGAGTATATCGACGCAAAACGGAACATCCTGCTTTACCAGAACCCGCCCTGCCGCGCGGTGCTGGGCTACGAGAACGAGATCACCCGCAAGATGCAGGCCGACTGCAAGGGCAAACAGGTGTGGTTCACCCGCCTGCACGAGACCGACAACGGCGCATTCCTGCGCGGGGACGGGATGCTCTGCATGGCGGAGGACGGCGTTGTGACCCCGTTCCTGGCCCAGAAAGAGATCAAGCTGCGGGGCCTGCACAACATCGAAAACCTGCTGGCGGCTGCGGCGGCCGTCTGGGGCGAGGTGCCTGTGGAAGCCATCCGGCTGGTGGGCAGCACCTTTACCGGCGTGGAGCACCGCATTGAGCCGGTGCGCGTGCTGGACGGCGTGACCTATTACAACGATTCCATCGGCACCAGCCCCACCCGCACCATTGCAGGTCTGCGCAGCTTTGACCAGAAAGTGATCCTGATCGCAGGCGGCTACGATAAGCACATCCCCTACGAGCCTCTGGCTCCGGAGGTGGTCCGGCACGTCAAGCACCTGGTTCTGATGGGCGCGACCGGCCCCCGCATCGAAAAGGCGGTCAAAGCAGATGCAGGTTATGCCGCCAGCGGCTTGACGATGGAATATGCCGACAACATGCAGCACGCCGTGGAGCGTGCCCGTGCGGCAGCCCGGCCCGGCGATATCATCATCCTGTCGCCGGCCAGCGCATCGTTTGATCTTTACCCCAACTTTGAGGTGCGTGGACACGAGTTCAAACGCATCGTCAACGCGCTGAAATGATCGCGCAGGTCCGGACACCCCGCCAAAGGCAGCGCTTTTTGAATGCCTGCCGGGGCAGGCTCTGCCTGGGCGTTACCATGCCGCAGGCGTTGGAGCTGTTTGGAAAAAGCCAGCCGGGCCGTTTTTTTGCCGGGCCGACCTTGGCGCTGGACCTTGGCGGCCAAACGGCCTGGCTGGCAGGCCACGCAAACCCGGAGGAGCTGGCGGGCTTTCTGAACTTCTGCGGCTGCAAAGCCGTTGTGCTGGACGAAGCCGAGTGTCCGCCGCCCGCCGGGTGGAACCGGGCAAAAACGCTCAGCGTCTTTGGTCTTGCACCGGGAAAACAGCTGCCGCTGCCCCCCGCGGACGAAGCGCTGTGGCAGAGCCTGACCTTTGACCCGGAACCCCCGGCCGGGGCGGTGGCAGACGTTCTGTTCCCGGACCGCCCCGCCCGGCGGGATGATTTTTACTCCGAACTCTGCACCAAACGCAACCGCGGCAAAGCGGTGGTCTGGGCGTTGGAACAGCAGGGGAGCATCGCCTGCACCGTGGGGGCTTATGCCATGGCAAACGGCCAGGCGTATATGGCCTGCGGGGAAACGGTGGAGCCGCTGCGCGGCAAAGGCATCGGCGGGCGGCTGATCGTCCGGCTGGCAAACAGCCTTTCGGCACAGGGACTATGGCCCCTCTGGCTCTGCTCCCCGGAGCGCGTTCCCTTTTATACCCGCCTCGGCTTTGCAAAACTGGGCGAATATGCCCGGTATGAAGCGCCGTGAGCCCTCCCCTTGAGGGGAGGGTGGCATTGCGTATGCAATGACGGGTGAGGTGTGTTTTCAGCGGCTTATCCCATTACGCTTTCACCTCATCAGTCGCTGACGCGACAGCTTCCCCTCAAGGGGAAGCCTTTACCAACCACAGGAAGGAAGCACAAAACCAGAATGTCAATGTTAAACCACTTTTTCGATTACAAACCCGAAGTCCTGGCGCTGGATGAAAAAGCCATGGAGCTTTGCCGGCCCTATTTCCGCCACATGGAGGAGATCCGGGACTATAACCAGCTCAAGATGCTGAAAGCTTTTGCCGACACCCAGATGTCCTCCACCGATATGCTGGGCACCACCGGATACGGCCTGTGGGATACCGGCCGCGCCAAGCTGGAACAGATCTTTGCTGAGGTGATGGGGGCTGAGGACGCTCTGGTGCGCAGCCAGTTCCAGAGCGGCACCCATACGCTGGCCGTGGCACTGTTCGGCCTGCTGCACACGGGGGATACCCTGCTGGCCGCCACCGGCCGCCCCTACGATACGCTGGAGGGCGTGATCGGCCTGGACGGCAAAGGCAAAGGCACCGGCACGCTGATGGATTACGGTGTGAAGTATGACGAAGCACCCCTCAAGGCCGATTTTACCCCGGACTACGACCTCATTGCAAAAAAGGCCCCGGGGGCCAAAGTATGCCATATCCAGCGCAGCCGCGGTTATCTGCAGCGCACGGCGTTTGACCTGGATACCATCAAAAAGATCGCCGATACCGCCCGCGCGGCGAATCCGGAGATCATCATCTTTGTGGATAACTGCTATGGTGAGTTTACCCAGACGCAGGAGCCCTGCCAGGTGGGAGCCGACCTTGTGGTGGGCAGCCTGATCAAGAACCCCGGCGGCGGCATTGCCCCCACCGGCGGCTACATTGCAGGCCGGAAAGACCTGGTGGAGCTGTGCGCCTACCGCCTGAACGCACCGGGCCTGGGCAAGGATCTGGGCTGCACGCTGGAAACGCCCCGCGACATGTATCTGGGCTTCTACTATGCCCCCGGCGTGGTCTGCGAGGCCATCAAAACAGCCATCTACGCCCAGTGCCTGCTGGAACTGGTGGGCAAAAAGCCCATCCCGCGCTACTGCGAGGATCACAACGACATCGTGACCTGCTTTGACGCAGGCACTGCCGATGCGCTGATCGGGTTCTGCCGCGGCGTGCAGGCGGCAAGCCCGGTGGACAGCTACGCGGCCCCGGAGCCCTCGCCGGAACCGGGCTATACCGACGAGGTCATCATGGCCAGCGGCAGCTTTACACAGGGCAGCACCATCGAGCTTTCGTGCGACGGCCCCCTGCGCGAGCCCTACACCTGCTATCTGCAGGGCGGCCTGAACTTTGCCGCCAGCCGTGCAGGTGTGCTGCTGGCCGTGCAGAACGCATATTTCGGAGGGAAAGATGCCGCAGTTAAGTGATCGTGTCGGCACGTTTACCGATTCGGTCATCCGCCGGATGACCCGCATCAACAATCAGTACGACTCCATCAACCTTTCCCAGGGGTTCCCGGATTTTGACCCGCCCAAAGAGCTTACGGATGCACTGGCCGCAGCGGCCCACAATGGTCCCCACCAGTACGCCGTGACCTTTGGCGCACAGAATTTTCGCGAGGCGCTGGCCCAAAAGACCAGCCCCGCTCTGCACCACGCCGTGGATCCGAACACCGAGATCTGCGTGACCTGCGGCGGCACCGAAGCCATGATGGCGGCAATGATGACCATTTGCAACCCCGGTGATCGGGTGATGATCTTCTCGCCGTTTTACGAGAACTACGGGGCCGATGCCATCCTTTCCGGGGCGGAGCCTATTTATATCCCGCTGGTTCCGCCGACGTATGAGTTTGATCTGTCGCTGATTGAAAAGGGCTTTGCCGAGGGAGCCAAGGCGCTGATCCTCTGCAATCCCTCGAACCCCTGCGGCAAGGTGTTCCGCCGGGATGAGCTGGAAGCCATCGCCAAGCTTGCGCTGAAATACGACGCCTTTGTGGTCACGGACGAGGTGTATGAGCACATCGTTTATGCCCCCAACGAACATATCTGCATGGCGTCGCTGCCCGGGATGTTCGAGCACACCATCACCTGCAACTCGCTGTCCAAGACCTACTCCATCACCGGCTGGCGCTTGGGCTATCTCATCGGACCGGCTCCCGTCATCGAGGGCGCACGAAAAGTCCACGATTTCCTCACGGTTGGCGCGGCGGCTCCGCTGCAGGAAGCCGCCGTGGCAGGGCTGGAGATGCCCGCCAGCTACTATGAGGGTCTGCGGGCGCTTTACACCGAAAAGCGGGACCATTTCCTTGCCGGATTGGACTGCATCGGCCTGAAGCACAATGTCCCGCAGGGGACCTATTTTGTGATGATCGATATTTCGGATTTTCTCGCCCTGCCGCAGTTCGCGGGCTGGACGGACCTCGAATTCTGCGAGTGGATGATCCGCGAAGTCGGTGTGGCGGCAGTTCCCGGGTCCAGCTTCTTCCGGGAGCCGGTCAACCATCTGATCCGGATGCATTTTGCCCGCGGGACCGACGTTCTGGACGAGGCAATCCACAGATTGGAAAAACTGACCGCATTGTTAAAATAAGAAAGTGTGAAATCAATGAACCATGTAACCCCCATCGATCCTGAAATGCTAGCCCGCTTTGAGCAGGGGTACGATGCCCGTCCGGAACTGCAGGTCATGTCCAACGCCATCTCCCGCACGGCCCTGCCGGATGCAGCCTTCGTGCCCGCCGCTGCTGCCAAGCTGCAGATGGACTTTTCCGTGCTGGTCAAGACCAACAACATCACCAACCAGAAGCAGAGCGGCCGCTGCTGGATGTTCTCCACCCTGAACGTCCTGCGTCAGCGGGTCATCGAGAAGTGCAAGCTGGAGGATTTCTCCATCTCGCCCACCTATCTGGCCTTCTATGACAAGTTGGAAAAGGCAAACCTCTTCTTTGAGAACATCATCCACTTCGCCGGTCAGGAACTGGACGACCGCGAGACCTTCACCCTGATGGGCAATCCGCTGCCGGACGGCGGCCAGTGGGATATGGCCATCAGCCTGATCAAAAAGTACGGCGTCGTGCCCTCTTGGGTCATGCCGGAAACGGTCCACTCCACCGGCACGGCCAAGTATCTGCCTATCCTGACCCGCAAGATGCGGGAGGATGCGCTGGAACTGCGTGCCCTCGTCCGCGCGGGCAAGGACCCCGCCGCCCGCCGCGAGGAGATGCTGGCGGAGATCTACAACGCCCTGCGCATCCTCTACGGTCAGCCGCCCAAGACCTTCGACTTTGAGTACACCGATACCGACAAAGTTTACCACTGCGACCGCGGCCTGACCCCGAAGAGCTTCCTTGAAAAGTACGTGGGCAACGATTTTGACGATTACGTCGTCATCATCTCCTCGCCCATCCACGAGATCAACCGCACCTACTGCCAGCCGTTCATGGGCGATGTGGTGGAGGACAACATGTTCTGGCTCAACCTGTCGCAGGAAGAGCTGGAAGACCTGACCATCCGCCAGCTTCAGGCAGGGGAGGGCGTCATGTTCAGCTGCGACTGCCACCCGGACGGCGACCGCGCCAACGGCTATTGGGACCCCGACTGCTTCCAGTACGGCGAAGTGCTGGGCGGCCTGACCTTCCATATGACCAAGGCCGAGCGGCTGCTCACCCGCGATAGCACCATGAACCACTGCATGATGTTCTGCGGCGTCAACCTCGACGAGAACGGCACGGCCAACCGCTGGAAGATCGAGAACAGCTGGGGCGAGGCGTCCGGCCAGAAGGGCTACTACATCGGCAGCGAAAAGTGGTTCAAGGCGAACGTCTATCAGATCACGGTCCGCAAGAGTCTGCTAAGCGATGCCCAGCGCGCTCTGCTGAATCAGGAGCCGCTGCCCATGAAGCTGTGGGACCCGCTGGCATGATCTGACGCTTTCCCGAAAAAATCTAAAAATGCCTCTTTCCGGCGTTCTGAAACGGGGAAAGGGGCATTTTGACGTCGTAAGAAAAGGAACACAACGATGAAACCATCAACTTCGCGCTATGCGCTTCTGGATGAACTGCGGGGGCTGGACCTGATCAGCATGATGTTGTACCACGGCATGTGGGACCTCGTGTATCTGTTCGGCGTTTCCGCTCCATGGTATGCGACTTGGAAAGGCGAACTGTGGCAGCAGTCCATCTGCTGGGTGTTTATCCTGCTGTCCGGCTTTTGTCTGCCGATGGGGCATCATCCGCTGAAGCGCGGTGCGACGGTGTTTGGCGCGGGGGCACTTGTAACGGCGGTGACCCTGCTTTTCATGCCGGAAGATGTCGTCTGGTTTGGCGTGCTGACGCTGCTGGGTTCGGCCATGATCCTGACAGGTCTTGCGCAAAAATGGATGAAAAAGCTCTCACCGCTGGCCGGGCTTTTGCTGAGCTTTGGGCTGTTCTGCTTTACCCGCCACGCGGCTGCCGGATCCCTTGGCTTTGGCACGCTGCGGCTCTGGCTGCCCAGCGCCCTGTATGCCAACTACGTCACCGCCTACTTTGGCTTTTGCCCGTTCCGGTTCTTCTCCACGGACTATTTCCCGCTGGTGCCGTGGCTGTTTTTGTTCTGGACCGGGTTTTACCTGCACCATCTGGTGGGGCAAAAACGGATGGAGCCGCTCCGGCGCTCGGTCTGCCCTCCGCTGGGGCGGCTGGGGCGGCATTCGCTGCTGTTGTACATGCTGCACCAGCCCGTGATCTTTGGCTTGCTGGCAGCGGGGAATTTTCTGCTGCAGCCGCTTTGAAAAAAGAAAAAATGGCCTTGACAACCACCCGGCCCTGTGGTATCCTGTTGGTGGTTAGAAAAGCCTAACCAAAAAACGCTTTGACCGATACGGTCAACGCGTTTTCTTGACGCAAAAGGTTAGAATATACTAACTAAACATGGAAAGAGAGGTTCTTCTTTATGAGCAAAGTAGCAATCGTATTCTGGAGCGCAACCGGCAACACTGAGACCATGGCAAACTGCATCGCCGAGGGTGCAGGTGCTGCTGCCACCGTTGTTTCCTGTGCAGATATGACCCCCGCAGCGCTGGGCGAGTATGATGTGGTTGCATTCGGCTGCCCCGCAATGGGCGCAGAGCAGCTGGAGGAGAGCGAGTTCGAGCCGATGTTCGCAGGCCTGGAGGGCTCTCTGAACGGCAAGAAGATCGCTCTGTTCGGCTCCTACGGCTGGGGCGACGGCCAGTGGATGCGCGATTGGGTCGAGCGTGCCAAGGGCGACGGCGCGGTTCTGTTCAGCGACGAGGGTCTGATTTGCAACGAGACCCCCGACGACGACACCCAGGCCGCCTGCCGCAAGCTGGGCGCAGACCTGGCCGCATGGTAAGCGCAGCTCTTGACAAAAGAAGTTTGTCCTGATAAACTATCAGCATGGCTGGGATTCCGGCTTTTTGATTCGCCACAAAGTTAAGCACTGCTAACTTTGTGGCGGCTGAACCCCCAAGAATGTTGTATCAACGGCAGGGGACCGGAGCTTGATCCGGCTCCCTGCTGTTTTGGTTGGATCAGGAGGACACAATGACCCAGACTACCCCCAAAGACCTTGCAAAAAAGCGAGCAGACGAAAAGCTGCTGGTCAGTGAGATGATCGCGCTGTACTGCCGCAGGCAGCACCACACGCCCAGGGGCACGCTCTGCCCAGAGTGCCGGGAGCTGCACGATTACGCCCTGGCCCGGATCGACCGCTGCCCGTTTATGGAGACGAAAACGTTCTGCTCCGCCTGCAAGGTTCACTGCTACCAGCCCGCCATGCGCGAAAAGATCCGCGCCGTGATGCGCTGGGCCGGGCCGCGGATGCTGCCGGTTCATCCGGTGCTTTCCATCCGGCATGTCGCGGTTACGCTGAAATCCAAGCGGGAAGCGAAGAAAAAGAACTAATGCCTGTATATTCTCTTTGAAAGGGGGTATCCTAGGATCATCCCAATCAAAGAGGTGAGAACAAATGGAAAATACCGGCGTTACCTGTGATGTCTGCGCGTGCCGCCACAATGTGGAGAACTGCAAGTGTGATCTGCCGCAG
>OIZP01001638.1_pt1 | contig 11127 bp, 12 predicted proteins | sample 1588531 | NCBI WGS metagenome assembly OIZP01 (sample SAMN03283283) | human gut metagenome | biome: human-associated habitat; material: feces | host: Homo sapiens | place: Peru | collected 2012 | reverse complement strand
CAGTAAGCTGCAGGAGGACTTCGGTGTAGGCGCTACCCACATGGTACTGGTAAGCACCGATGTATCTGACACTGACGTACGTGCCATGATTCATGAAATGGAAAACGTAGAAGGTGTCAAATACGCCCTGGGACTGGAATCTGTCGTAGGACCTCTGGTACCGGAGGAAATGCTTCCGGAATCCGTAAAGGAAGTCTTAAAGAGTGATGACTGGGAGCTTCTCTTAGTCAACTCTGAATACAAGACCGCTACCGACGAGGTCAACGCACAGATCAATGAATTGAATACGATTTTGAAAAAATATGATTCCAAGGGCATGCTCATCGGTGAAGCTCCCTGTACCAAGGATCTGATCGAGACTACCGACGAGGACTTCAAAGTCGTAAATGCCGTCTCCATCGTAGCGATCTTCGTTATCATTGCTCTGGTAGAGAAAAGTATCACCCTGCCGCTGATCCTGGTAGCAGTTATCGAGCTGTCCATTTTCATCAACTTAGGTCTGGCGCATCTGACAGGAACGTCACTTCCCTTCATTGCCCCCATCTGTATCAGTACGATTCAGCTGGGTGCCACCGTTGACTACGCTATCCTGATGACCACCAGATACAAACAGGAACGATACGAAGGAAAAGAAAAGCGGGAAGCTGTTACCAATGCCCTAAAGGTATCCATTCCTTCGATCATCGTCAGCGCCATGGGACTGTTCTCCGCCACCTTCGGTGTTGCCCTGTATTCCGATGTGGACATCATCAGTTCCCTCTGTGACCTGATGGCAAGAGGCGCTATTGTAAGTATGTTCGCTGTTATCCTGTTCCTGCCTGCCATGTTCATGCTGTTTGACAAGGTGATCTGTGCTACCAGCATCGGCTTCCGGAACAAAGCAAAAGATACAGACACTTCTAAAACCTGGAAAGAAAGGACGGTATAAGATTATGATAAATACGAAAAAACAAGTCTGGAGAGCCGGCGCTCTGTGCCTCGCCGGCGTAGTCGCTTTAAGTGTCACCGGCGTCTCCGTATACGCCAAAACTTCTGAGAAAAAAGAGACTGAGATCAAAGAGCAGATTCAGGATGCCGTAAGCGACATCTGGAAATCCGAAGATACCACCGCTGCCTCCATCGATGAGACCGTATATGTGATCCTGGATGCCGACGGCACCCAGCAGAAGATCTATGTCAGCGACTGGCTGAAGAATCAGGGAGATAAGGATTCCTACACCCAGAGTACTCCCGATAAAGAAGCTCCTATCTCTGTAAAAATCACTTATCTGCTGGACGGCAATGAGATTGCTCCTGCGGATCTGGTGGGAAAAAGCGGTCACGTAACGATCCGCTACGACTACACCAACGAAGTGTATGAGACCCGCGAGATTGCCGGTGAAGAAGAAAACATCTACGTTCCTTTTGCCGTAATGACAGGCATGATCCTGGATAATGATGTGTTCAGCAATATTCATGTATCTTCCGGAAAAGTCATCAACGACGGCAGCCACAGTGTTGTCACCGGTATTGTCTTCCCCGGTCTTGGCACCAGCCTGGATATGGAAGATGACTTTGATGATTACCTGGAGATCGAAGCAGATGTTGAATCTTTCATTATAAATGAAAGTTATTGCATCGCTACCAACTCCATCTTCTCCAAACTGGACTTAAGCAATATGGATGATCTCGATGATCTGAAGGATGCCATGAACGATCTCGATGATGCTACCATGCAGCTGATGGATGGTTCCTCCGAGCTCTATGATGGCGTATCTGAGCTCTATGATAAATCCGGTGATCTGAAAGATGGTGTGAAAGAGCTGTCTGACGGATCCGTAGACCTACGGGATGGTGCTTACAAATTAGCTGACGGTACTGTCACCTTGAGAGACGGCATCGGTGCTCTTAAGAGCGGATCCGAATCTCTGCAGAGCGGTGCCAAATCCTTACAAGCCGGTGCGGCCGACCTCAGTACCGGTCTGACCACCCTGAATTCCAACAGTGCTACACTGAATGCCGGTGCAGCACAGGTATTTGATACACTGATCACCACTGTCAATAGCAGCGACGGTGTAACATTACTGATAAACCAGGGACTGATGAATTCTCTGACCAAAGAAAATTACGCTGAAGAAATGACCACGGCAATTCAGAAACTGACTTACCTGTCCACTAATGAAACCGCTACCCGTGCCCTTGTCCTTGCAGCAAATAAACTGACAGAAGAGCAATATCAGTCCATGAAGAATTTCTCCGCCGGTACCTCTTCCACTGCTTCTCAGCCTGCAGAAGCTGCTGTTTCTACTGAAGATACGACTGACACCACAGTGAACACTGCTTCTGTATCCGACGGAGATGCTTCCACTACAACAAACGACGTAACAGAACCTCTGACAGAGACCGCTCCCGTTGCCGAAAGTACTCCTGTCGTGCAGGCAGCAAATCCTTATGCAGAAACCGTAGCTAAAATCGATGCAGCCACACAAGAATATATGAGCACTTTTGCTTCTGCTGTTCCTGCCTTAACCGCTGCAAAAGCTTCTCTTGACAACTATAACACTTTCTATCAGGGATTACTTGCATACACCGCCGGTGTAGCTTCCGCTAACGAAGGAGCTGCCAAGCTTGCCGCCGGAACCACACAGGTCGCTGACGGCGCCACCAAGCTGGTCTCCGGAAGTGACGATCTCTTCACCGGTGCTACCACTCTGTTAGACGGAAGTAAGAATCTGGCTTCCGGTGCCGGAACCCTGGCAAACGGTGTGAACACCCTCTCCGATGGCAGCGATGCTCTGATAGATGGTATTCGCCAGCTGAGAGACGGTGCTAAGGAGTTAAAGGATGGCATCGTGCAGTTCAATGACGAAGGCATCAGCAAGCTGACCGAGTTAGATACCGACGAGCTCCAGGAAGTGATCGACCGTATGAAAGCTACTGCTTCCGTATCCGAGAATTACAATTCCTTCACCGGATCCAATGACGGAATGGACAGCAGTGTGAAATTCATTTATAAGATCAGTGCAGTAAAATAGAGTAGCCTTGTAAAACAACACAAGACCATAACTTGACAAAGCCCCCCTCCTTTTCTATACTTGCAAAAGGAGAGGGGCTTTTCGCTTCCTATATTCCTATTCCGCTTCCGATAACAGAAAGGCATATAAATTCCCATGGAACAACTATTATTCAGTTTGAATGCAACAATCCCCGTATTCCTGGTCATGGTGATCGGTTATGTTTTACAGCAGCTACATGTTACCAACGACTCTTTTGTCAAAACCCTGAATTCATTCAATTATAAGATCACCCTGCCCGTACTTTTGTTCAAGGACATGTCCACTGCAGATTTTTACAGTGTATGGGATACCGGTTACGTGCTGTTCTGCTTCTTCGTGACCCTGTTCTGCATCGTCATCACCTGGGTTGTGGCAGGCATTTTTTATAAGAACAAATCCCGCCTGGGAGAGCTTGTCCAGGCAAGCTACCGCAGTAGTGCCGCTGTCCTGGGTATCGCCTTTATACAGAACATCTACGGGAACTCCGGCATGGCTCCCCTGATGATCGTGGGTACGGTTCCCCTGTACAATATCGCTGCCGTACTGATCCTGTCCTTCACCGGACCGGATGCGAAGGGCTTCGATAAAGAATCCCTGCTGAAATCCTTAAAAGGTATCATCACGAACCCGATCATTATCAGTATTGCCCTGGGAATGCTGTCCAGTGCCTGCCGGATCCATTATCCCGTGATCATTTCCAAGACTATCAGCAATGTTGCCGTACTGGCTACGCCCCTGGCTCTGATCGGTCTCGGTGCCGGATTCGAGGGAAGAAAAGCGTTAAAGCTTTTAGCCCCCACCGGAGTGGCAACCGTGTTAAAGCTGGTAGTATGGCCCGCTCTGTTTCTGCCGCTTGCCGTGTATTTCGGCTTCACCGGAGAAAAACTGGTGGCGATCCTCATTATGCTGGGTTCCCCCACCACCGTAAGCTGTTATATTATGGCGAAAAACATGAACCACGAAGGAACTTTGACTTCCAGCGTGGTCGTTGCCACCACGTTTTTAAGTTCCGTTACCCTGACGGTATTTTTGTTCATTTTGCGGAGCTTGCAGCTGATCTAGTTATATGATGCCCACGAATTGTTCCGTGCTGCGCACTCTCACAATTCTACCCAATATTCGCATATCGTGGGATTATCATCACATTTTCCCCGCAAGAAAAATGCTTGCCACTGTTCCCGCTAACGTTGCCAGTAATGCTCCCGGCAGCGTATAGCGGGTTTTCGTTACCTTTGCCGCCAGAAAATACACGCTCATGGTATAAAAAATCGTCTCGGTACAACTCATAAGGATCGAGGTCAGCATCCCGGCATAAGAATCCGGCCCGCAGGTCTTGAAAATATCCAGCACCAACCCGGTAGCCGCAGAGGAAGAGAACATTTTTACGATAAGTAACGGAATCAGCTGCGTTGGAAGTCCCACTGCCTGCGTCACCGGTCCGATCAGTTTCCCCAACAGTTCAAAAAATCCGGAGGACCGAAGGATTCCCACTGCCATCATCAGTCCTACCAGTGTCGGAAGAATCTCCACCACAATGCGCAGCCCCTCTTTTGCCCCCTTCAAAAATGTCTCGTATACTTTCACCCCTGAGACCATTCCGTAACCCACGATCCAGAAGATCACCATGGGAATCATAATATCTGACATATGTGTCAATACGTTTATCATGATCCTCACCTATCCTTCCATTTACAATAAATTATGGAAATGATGGTACTGAAAAGTGTAGCCACCAATGCCGGAGCAATGATCACCGCAGGGTTGGCACTGCCGTACCGGCTGCGATAGGCGATCATGTTGACCGGGATCAGCTGTAAGGATGAAATATTCAGGATCAAAAAGGTACACATTTCATTGCTGGCTGTCGTGACTTTTTTCCCCCTCTGCTCCTCCAGCTCCGCCAGCTGTTCCATGGCTTTCAGTCCCGCCGGGGTACACGCCCAGCCAAGCCCCAGCACATTGGCGATCAGATTCGTGGCTATGTATTCCCCCGCCGGATGATCTTCCGGAAGTCTTGGGAACATGAATTTCAAAAAAGGCCGGATCCCTTTTGTCATCTTCGTGATCATGCCGGATTCCTGCGCGATCTCCATGAGTCCCATCCACAGTGCCATGACCCCTGCCATGGTGATGCAGAGGCTCACCGCCTCTCTGGCACTGTCAAGCGCCCCTCCTGTCAATGCACTCATCTGCCCGGTACAGACACCGTAGATCACACCTAACAGGATCATTCCTGCCCAGATATAGTTAAGCATCTTCTCCAAACCGCCTGCTATTCCTTCGTTTCACTATATGCGGACGTCGGGATGTCCTATGAAAACATGAATCACGCCTCCGGTCATGTCCTACCATGCCTGCATTTCCATCCGGAATTTCTTCCCTGCATACAAATATAAGCCTTCCGGTAATATATTTTCCGAAAGGCTTATCTGGTTCATTCTCTCAAATTCTTTTACAGAGTTCCCTGTGTGAACAGGCTTCTCACATGTGCCACTTCTTCCGCAGTGGCTTTCTCTGCCGGCACATAATAAGATTTCTCTCTGGCGATCTGATACAGCTCCTCCTGGGACTGCTCACAGGCGGTACGGAACTGCTTCAGTGTCTGTTTTAATTCCTTGTTCTCTGACTGAGCGATCATTCCCGCATAGCGGGTCAGTTCTCCATTGATCCCGGCCAAAGTATCTGCTACCATTGTCTTTTCCTGCATTCTGCTGCCTCCTTACTGCAAAAACTTCATAAGCTGCTGTTTGTTCTCCATAGCGCTGCGGGCACCCTTTTCAAAAAACTGTTTTACCTTCGGATCCTCCGCTTCCTTGGCGTACTCCTGCATTTTGCAGTGGGTCGTGTCAAAGCCGCCGATCAGATGGCGCAGATTCTGCAGATCTAATTCTGAAATATCACTCATGCTGTTAACCTCCTTTTGATTCCTTCTGTTCTATGCGAGGTTAGTATGCGCAGGATATTTTTTTCTATACTAAATAAAATTAGCAAAAATAGATACGGAAATCACAGTCAAAATACCGCAAACCACGATGGACAGGCTGCTCATGGCGCCTTCGATCTCGCCCAGTTCCATGGCTTTCGCGGTTCCCAGCGCATGGGCACTGGTGCCGATGGCAAGACCTTTGGCAATGGGATCCTCGATCTTGCACAGGCGGCAGATCGTCTCTGCCAGGATATTACCTAAGATTCCGGTGACAATGATGACAACTACGGTAATGGTCACGATCCCACCCATTTTTTCAGATATGCCCATACCGATAGCCGTGGTAATGGACTTGGGCAGAAGCGTTACATACTGCTCATGATTCAGGCCGAACATCAGACTTAAAGCAAAAACGCTCACCATGGCAGTCAGAACGCCGGCGATGATTCCGCCGAAAATGGCCTTGGGATAAGTCTTTAACAGCTCCAGCTGACGATACAGAGGCACTGCCAGACTGACCGTTGCCGGAGTCAGGAAAATGCTGATATACTGCGCGCCGTTTGCATAGGTCTCATAATCTATATGGAACAATAACAATACTGCCACGATCAGGATCACGGAGATCAGTAAGGGATTGGCAATGGCTTTTCCGGTCTTCTGTTTGATCCACAGACCGATCTCGTAGGTGACCAGTGTAATGGCAATGCCGAAAAAGATAGACTGGCTCAATATTTCATTCATTTATCTGTCCTCCTTATCATCTGCGGCAGCTTCGGTTCCGACCGTCTGCATGGCTGCAGCACCTTTGTTTTTCTGCCCCCGGATAATATGCTGGGATACCCGGCCTGTCACGATCATGATCAGTACCGTGGATACCACCGTGATCACACAGATGGGAAGCAGCATCTCTTTTAAGGCATCCACACTTGCCATGATTCCCACGGTAGCGGGCACGAACATTATGGACATGGCATCCACGAGGAAATCCGCCGCGGTCTCCACCTTTTCCAGCGGGATCAGCTTCGTAATCAGCCCCACCAGCATGATCACCAGACCATAGACGCTGGCTGCGATGGGAAGCGGGATCAGGATCTCCAGAAGTTCTGCCAGAAAGGAGATTCCTAAAATAATCGATAATTGCTTTACATACTTCATGATATTGTCACCCTACCTGTTAACTTTAGTATTTCATTTCTTTGATGTCGGGATCAAAAGCCCCCGACTTTGATGCCTACGGATTGCACACAAACAAAAGAAGCTGCGCACTATTTTTCAGCACGCAACTTCGTATTATACTACTTGGTTTTTACTTTCACAATCAGCATTCTCTACCATTTGTGTAGACTTTTTGACCTTGCTTTCGTGAATTTTTCCCTTACATCTGGTGTCTTACCACTGCATATTCGTCATCCAGTCGGAAGTAGGGACATTCCTGCTGGGTTCCGGATAAAAAGCGGTACATTTCATCCTCATCCAGATTCACCATGCAGCAATAGCATTCATAATCTTCGTCATATTCATAATTGACACACGCGTCACAATTCGTCATTTTGCCTCTCTCCGCATATGCCTTTCATGGATGTATCCTACATTATCCTCATATGCTTTTGTCTGTTTTGGTTCGGTTTCATTATGGTATTTTCACTGTTTTATGAGTTGCCGTGCAGGTGCTGATAGATCTCCCGTTTTCCGACACCTCTGTCTTTTGCCACCTGCTTCATGGCGGATTTATTATCCATACCCTGCTCTTCGTAATAAGCCATATGTTCTTCAATGCTCATGGATTCCCAGGATGCGATCTCTTCCTGTCGTTTCTCTTCCGGGCTCTTCCCTTCCACTACCAGGACATATTCCCCACGGGGCTCCTCTGTCTTGTAGTAGTCCAGCGCCTTTTCCAAAGTGGTAGGGAATACGGTCTCGAACTTCTTGGTCAACTCTCTGCACAGCGTGATCCGCCGCTCCCCCAGTGCCGCATACAGTTCCTCCAGCGTCCGGATCAAATGATGGGGTGCTTCGTAGAGAATCATGGTACGGCTCTCGGTCTTCAGTTCCTCCAGGATCACTTTCTTTTCCTTTTTATCCGCAGGCAGGAATCCTTCAAAACAAAACCTTCTTGTACTGAGCCCCGACAAAGTCAGCGCCGTAATGCATGCTGCCGGACCCGGCAGAGAAGTGACGGGAACGCTCTGCTCCTGGCACATCCGCACCAGTACTTCACCGGGATCGGAGATCGCCGGCGTTCCGGCGTCAGTGATCAGCGCAATATTCTGTCCGTTTAACAGCTGTCCTACCAGCTGGTGTGCTTTTTCTACTTTGTTGTACTCGTGGTAACTGGTCATAGGTGTGTGGATGTCGAAATGATTCAGTAGCTTGATACTGTTACGAGTATCCTCCGCTGCGATCACATCCACCGTCTGCAGGGTCTCCACCACCCGCGGTGTCATATCCCCCAGATTGCCAATGGGCGTTGCACACAAATATAAAATTCCGGGCATGAGTTCCTGCCTCCTCTCCAAATCATAGTATCCTGTAACTATTCAAAGCCATGATATTCTTAACTATCTAATATCCATATATATCATATATTTCCGGCATATACACTCCCGGCGCCTGGTACACGATCAGTGGCTTTTCCGCGGTCATGCGGGATCTGCCGCCTCGCACCGCCTCGATGAGCACCATATTGGGCTCCTTGTCGATGTAGGGATATACAAGCTGCATCCGCTTCGGTTCCAGCTTGTATTTTACCAGCATGGTCATGATCTCCGCCAGCCGAAATGGGCGATGTACCATGTAAAAATGTCCGCCGGGCTTTAACAGTTTTGCTGTCCTGCTGACCACATCCTCCAGTGTGCAGAGCACTTCGTGTCTGGCGATCGCTTTCGGTTCCTCCGGGTTCGTCAATCCGTGCTGTCCGATCATGTACGGAGGATTACAGGTAATACAGTCAAAGGAAGCAGCCTGGAATATCCGGTCTGCTTCCTTGATGTCTCCTGTCACGATGTCAATGCGGTCCTGCAGATCGTTCAGTGCCACACTGCGTCTCGCCATATCTGCGCTCTCCTCCTGGATCTCCAGGCCGGTGAGATGGGCGCAGTGGTATTTTGCTTCCATCAGAAGCGGGATGATCCCGGTGCCTGTCCCCAGATCCAGTAAAATATCTTTCTCTCTGGCATGGGCAAATCCTGTCAGAAGCACCGCATCCATGCCGAAGCAAAATTTCTCCGGATTCTGTATGATCTGATAACCGTTCCGCTGAAGGTCATCAATTCGTTCTTTATCCTTCAGTTCAACCTTCATTCGTGTTCTCCGGTTTTCTTCCGTTACCGTTATTACCGTTGTTGCCGTCTCTTCTGCCGCCGTGTCTCGGTCTTCTGCGGAAGGAATTGTCTCTTGGTGCCTGTCCCTGGCTGCCGGACTGCTCTGCACCCTGAGCATCGCTGTTCTCTCTTACCTGCTCCGGACGGTTCTGCGGGCGATTCTCACGGCGTCTGTCGCCGCGGTTATTATCCCTGCGGTTGTCACGGTTATTGTCTCTGCGGTTGTCACCACGATTCTCGTTGTTTCGATTTTCTCCATGGTTATCATTACGGTTTTGATTCTCACCACGGTTATTATTTCTGCGGTTGTCGTCTCTGCGTCCGTCGCGTCTGCGGTTATCTCCGCGATTCTCGCCTTCCGTTCTCTGCTCTCTGCGGTCCTGACGCTCCGGGCGCTGCTCCGCACGTTTTTCTGCGCGCTCTTCCGCTTCTTCCTTCTCCTCGATCTCCTCTAACTTCTCAAGTTCCTTCTGCTCTTCCTTAGACAGTTCCTGACCGCCCCTTTTGCCGCGGCGTCTCTTGAATTGTAACGTGTCTGCCTCGTACTCCTTCAGTTCCTTCTCGTCACCGACTTCTACCAGTACCTTGACCAGCTGGCGCAGTACGTTGACGCTCTGTACCTCGCCGTGCAGTCCGTCTGCCGTCTGGACATAGTCACCCACACCGGGAAGCTTGCGGTTCAGTTCTTCGTAGGTGTCTTCCTCATTTTTCAGGCAGCACATCAGTCTGCCGCACACACCGGATATCTTGGTCGGATTCAGCGACAGATTCTGCTCCTTTGCCATTTTAATCGAAACCGGTGCAAACTCGGACAAAAATGTATGGCAGCACAAAGGGCGTCCGCAGATACCGATACCACCCATGATCTTGGTTTCATCCCTTACACCGATCTGCCTTAGCTCAATCCTTGTTTTGAAAACAGATGCCAGATCCTTGACAAGCTCTCTGAAATCAATTCGTCCGTCTGCTGTAAAATAAAATAAAATTTTGTTGTTATCAAAGGTGTATTCTGTATCGACCAGCTTCATTTTTAAGCCGTGCTTCTGGATTTTTTCAAGACAGATCTTAAAAGCTGACTTTTCCTTTTCCAGATTATCCGCCTGCTGCCTTTCATCATAAGCAGATGCAATACGCAAAACCGGTTTGAGCGGCTGGTTGATCTTATCATCATTCAATTCCTGAATTCCACTTACAACGGTACCATATTCAAGTCCTCTTGCGGTCTCCACAATGACATGGTCGCCTTTTTTTATAGAAAGCTCCCTGGGGTCGAAAAAATATACCTTTCCCGCGGTTCGAAACCGTACTCCTATTATTTTTCGCATAACTGTCTCCATTCTTTTGCTGATTACCAGCATCTATCACATATAAAAACCATCCGGTTAATTTTCCTTCATGGTTAAAAGTAACAACTCCATCGTCAGATCAAAATTGACATTTGCTTTTAATCTTGCCTTGGCGGTCCCAAGCGCATCAATGATGTTTTCTATTCCTTCATAGGTACTCTGGTCCGCTGTTTTTTTGATATTGGGAAGTTCATCCCTGAAAATCAGATGGTTGATATCATTGGTCGCTTTAAATAAAAGTACATCACGATACCATACAGCCATAATGTCCAGATAATCATCTATTTCAAATTTATACTCTGATATCTTTTTGATCGCAGTAAGAATATCCGTAATTTCCATTTCACGGATATATTTCAACAGGGCAACTGCGTCCTGTTTGATGTTGTCAAACTCTTCACTGGAAGCCAGTGCCTTGGCAAGCGCTGTTTTGCCCACGCCGGTGGGCCCCAGAAACAGCATGGCTCCGATGGGGCGGCCCGGCTCCCCCAGCCCGGTGC
>OIZP01001633.1_pt1 | contig 11156 bp, 4 predicted proteins | sample 1588531 | NCBI WGS metagenome assembly OIZP01 (sample SAMN03283283) | human gut metagenome | biome: human-associated habitat; material: feces | host: Homo sapiens | place: Peru | collected 2012 | reverse complement strand
CATGATTTAGACTACGAACGCTTATGGTTGAATTTCAACAAAACAGACAAGTATGTAATGGTCAGTATCTGTGAGGGAAACAATCCTGCACAAGACAGGAACCAACCTACCAGCACGATGACCAGTGCCTTATTGCGTTTAAGCAAGAAAGGTTACATCATCCGAAGTGACAGATATGAAATAGAAGACCCATTCTTCAGGAAATGGATACTCAAGAATATGATAGAGTAAGATTATATACAGAGAAAATTACGAACTGTACGGTTGAAAAAAAAACCTGTCTTGCTACTCAGAACATTCGCGGCGTGGCTCTTTCGCGCTACGAATGTGCTGAGATGCAAGACAGGTTTTCTGTTTTCATTCAAGTCTGAATCCTACCAGGAGTCAGAGAAAGCATTGTCATCAAAGAGCCAACCAGTCTTTTTGGCATAATCCCCCTCTGATACGTTTCCTGTGTTATCAGTTTTTAAATCTGTATTACCAGACATCGAATTTTTATGAAGATCAGAAGCTGCAGACTCGCTGTCAGCATCATGGATACTGTTACCGAGTAGTTCTGACTCTTCTTCATATTTTATAAAGAAGATTGTCGGAATAATATAATCTTTTTTTATCTTTGTAACAATTATTTCTTTACATATTTCTTACCATTAACTATATAAACGCCTTTAGGCAGTCCGTTAAAATTAAGAGCTTTACTACGAACCAACTGTCCATCTATGGAATAGACATCAGCAGAATGAGTAAGGATACCACTCTCAAAGAGCAGATTTTCAATGCCTGTAGTATTGTCTTCCTCATTTTCAAAACCGTTTACATTCATATTTTGTAGCGAAATCGCCTTTGCGCCAGCAGTTTCCCTATTAAAATAGATGTAAGATCGGTAAGGTTTTATCTTCATTCCATCTTTAGGAATACGTGAGAGAACACCCTTATTCGTCACTACGTAAGATCCTTCATTAAGCGTACTATTAGTGAATGTACCCTTAAAGACGAGTGCATCGCTCTGCATTGGCTCTGCAACAAGATATGTCTTTCCATCAGTTCCTACACTAAAAAGCGGACTGTCAGCCTCACCGAATGTGGCGCGGGTTGTTATGCCATTGATTTCTGAATGGTCTGTCTTAACATTATCATCCTTCTTGGTAGGGAAAATAAGATAAGGATAACCGGCGATGATGTCCTGATTGGCATGCTCGATAAACATCACTTTCTTTTTGGAAGTGTCGATGTTTTTCATCAGCACCACCATGGTTCCGTCGCCGAAGACATCCTCTATCTGTCTCCTATTGATGGAATAAGGCAGACAGATGGCATTCCAATAGTTCGTGTAGAACGTGCGTTTAAGCGTGACATCCACATTCTTTTTTATAAGTGCAGAATAGTCTTTTGTATCGTCGAGCGTGACACCATTTTCGTCTTTTGAAACGTTCACAAATTCACCTGTTGCCCTCCATTCATCATGCTTAGCGTCTGGTTTCACCTGATGATATTTAGCATGTATGCCTTTCTCGAATGTAAAGCCTGCCAGTCCGAGCTTTGCCGTATTTGAGAAGATGTAATAGGTCTTGCCAGGAAGCACATTGAATGTATATCTGACAATGCCCTTAGTGATCAGCACATGTCCATCTTCATCATTGCCAAGTTTGAAGACGTGCTGCTGCATACCCGGATTAGGCCAGTTGTCGAGGAATGACCATTTGTCAGAATCATTAATTTTTAGGAAGGATTCCATCGTTGCTTTATTATAAGCGAGTCCTTCTGATCCCCAGAAATACTCGGCTCTGGCGCGTCCATCATCTTTCCACATCTGTGCAGCGACCTTACTCTTGGTGTCCGCCACCACTTCCTTGACTATCTCGCCTTTCTCGTCAGCCACATATACCTTCTTGACTGTAACGTCGATAGGTTCATCTTGGTCATCATGACTGACACATCCCTCCTGCATCACATAGACAGAGATCAATCCTGCATCTGTAGGCTCTATCTTGATGTGCGAACCACGGCAAGGCAAGAGCCAAGGTGTCGCATTGGCAACAGACTTGTTCTCTGCCGGGGCAGAATAGTTGCCTGTTGCGGCATAAGTATTATTGTCATCCACCTTCAGTTGCTCGCTCTTCGCCGCACAACTGCCATTTGTGGAGAACGTCTTATATTTACCATCTTCATCTTTATCGAAGAATTCATGGAATACGTCTTCTTCCGTCTTACGGCTATCAATGTAAGCGCTTCGGTCAGCATTCTTCACGAATTTTTGTCCTTCCCATGGTTCTTTTGCCGAATATGAGTCTTGGTATTTATTGTAATAACTACCATTATTATAAGTCCATCCTCCAAGAGTAACGCCGACTGTCTTGTCACCATTATACAATGTCTGACCGACCGTGTATGTCTGACCATCAGCCACCTTGTAGAATGTATCATGCTTTGGCTCCACTACAATCTCATAGGATGAGAAGATACGATTTGACGGCTCAAAGGCATACTGGTCATAGATGTCACAATCATACTTATTCTCGTCATTGATGAGCTCTGCCGTTATCACAGTGCTGCCGGCTATGCCATGCAAAGTGACTTTTCCTTTATCGTCAATGGAAGCCACGTGAGGAGAAGAACTTGAATATTTGAAATTATAACTCGTATTATCATTATAACTCGTATTATCAGTGTTTGAAAGCGAACGCTCTACAGCATTGACATACAGTTTTTTGTCTGGAAGTGCATCATCATTAGCAGGATTTCTCACTACTGTCACCTTTTGTTTTGTCTTTTTATCCACAAACACTATCTGAGCGAAATACTTGCCAGTGGTTTCCATTCGGATTATGTCTATGTCAGATGGCATAGTAATGCTGTTTTCTCCAGATGTTTTATCACCAACCTTGAACAATTGTCTATCACAACCCTGACTTGGCGAAGGAATATAGCCAAATATAGACATATTCTGTAAGTCAGAATTCTTAAATTTCACTTTATCATCTTTATTGTATTCCATCCTCACATACGTATCCTTTACCAGATTGGAGAACACCACCTTGACGCCCTGTGAAAGCTGGAGAGCACCGCTCTTTGCATCTATCTTGATTTGTCCACCATTAGTGACAAACCGCAAGCCCTTGAAAGCTGGAATCTCAGTGATTCCATCATAGGTCAATGCAGCTGCTTGTGTGAAATTGGTTTTGAGCGTATAAACGCCATTGGATGAAGTCCACATGCTCTTGTCCAGCTGACCAGGATTGAAGAAAATGCTGTTTTCCAGATTTCGATCGAAATGCCAAACTGACGGTGAATAGTTCTTCTTCTTGATAATCTCATTGATCTCACGCTTTGACAGCACACGATTATAGATTACGATGTCGTCATAGGCAAACGCCACGTCATAGCCGAATTTCACACTGTTGGCATTGGCACCACCGAGCACTATGCTTTTCAGTCCGCTGATACAATCTTTCAGCGAGCTGGCATTATGCGTGGCATAGCCACCCAAACATGTCGGTTCTCCATCTACATACATATTATACCGTGACAGGTTGTCATACATCTGGTAAGTGATGTAATGCCAGTTGCAGTCCTTATAGAAATTCTTGCTGTAGAAATCCTCTTTGGACTCTGGACACAACCCTCCAAAACTGCTTGCACCGCTATGATATATGAATGCACCGTTATTCATATAGCCACTAAGTCCACCATTGCAGGTGATATTAAACATATGAGGATTTTTTTCATTCGGTCCATTATACGTATCTCCTGCAATATAGAACATTGACGGTTCGTCATAAGCCAGTCCACGATTGACTGCTAAATCTCCATTTACCCAGAATCCTATTGTCACCTTACCTGTTTCTTGTATTCCTTTTATACCATCATGGCCAGAAAGAGAATTATTCTTACCCAATACTACACGCATATAGTCTGACGCGGAATATCTGTCATAGATATCTGCATCAGGGATATTCTGGAAATAATGTCCGAAAACAGGATCCTTCACGATATACTTATCCTTATTGTCAATCGCTCCATCATGGATGCCAAGTCGGCTCTTCAGATAGAGTTTCATTCCATCTTTAGAAGTAAGATCGGCTCCATAGCCTGATTCTATAGGTTCAATGTCAACATTTTCGAATGTCAACTCAGCCAATTTGCCCTCATCGGTCTTGAGGGAGGCATTATCCTGACTCTCATCATTTATACCTTCTGGTTTGTAGGATCCTTTATGGATTTCAAGCAGGGTGCAGGCACTGTTGGTATTTGAACGAGTAAGCTCAAGAGAAAACTCCGCGCCCTCTCCTACTTCAAACTCATACAGCACATTGTAATCAGTAGCAGCCTGGGTGCCACTATTGTCGACTACCTTACGTGCAACGGTCTCTGCACCGGTGAGGATATTTCGCAATGCCACTGATGATTTTCCTCCCGTGCTCGCCATCTTAGCATATAGAGTGTGCTTTCCTGCAGTGAGCTGGATGGAATTATAGACATTATGATTGCCGTTACAACCCTTCATTGCACTGGTACAGCCAGAGATTTTACACTCAGTTTTGCCTTCTCCACCGTATTTCAGTGACCTGTCATCGCCATTGATCTCATGCTTCCAGCCGTAAGTAAAAACATTAACATTGCTGTTTGAACTGTTGGCAGCAATATTCTTGTTTATCGTTTCCATATCCCATTTCCACTCTATGTCTGATTTATACATATCGTTGGTCTTGCCGGAGAAGAAATTCCAGAGATAAGCAGGTGCGCTCGCTTCCACTTCATGCCAGAGTCCATCAAATGTGACAGTGGTGACAGGCACTTCATTCACTCCTGTAAAGTCATATCTCTTGAATTTATGCGTTTCACCATTCACTGTGGTCGTAGCCCAATCCTTGTTGATATTCTGATCTTTGAGGCTGCATCCATTGCGGAACAGGAGGTTTTCTATGATGGTGTTGAGATGATTGATGCCAAGCATATTATCCTTATTACCATGCAGATGGATAAACGGAATAGGGTTTTCCGTAGCGAGGTTCATGTGAAACTCATTGAGAGGGAAGCCTCCGCATGAACCGTATGCCGCAAATGTGCCATTGAGCACTTTCGCACAAGCGTATGTCATCATGCCGCCCATGGAGAATCCACAGAGGTAGAACTTCGTCGGATCGACGGAGATATAGCTGTTGGAAGCGTTCTTTGTCTTGTAGTCAGCCTGTATCTTATCCACAAGTGCCTTGATAAACTTAGTATCTGCATTCTCTTTTCCAGTGGCTTCCCAGCCCGTACCATTTCCGAAAGCATAATACCAGTCACCAGGATAGTCTGCTTTATCCTGATCACTTGCAGCATTTCGTCCTAGAGGATAGACCACAATGAAGTTTTTCTCCTTGGCGAGTGAGGTGAATAAGGGCTTTCCAGGATCATTCGGATTATCGTTACCATAACGTCCGTGGAGAGAGAATACCACTGGCACATTCTCTTTTCCTTCCAAAGAAGCAGGTACATAGAGCCAGTATTTACGTGTTTTGCCATCGACTTTTATTTCGCGTTCCTCATTTATTCCTTTCTCAGAGGAATAGATTATCTTTGCCAAAGAGATATCTGAAGATGATGTATTCTGGATTGTCAATTTGGAAGCGCTAACTGGACATATTAATGCAGTGCTTGTTCCTTTGTATTGCTTTCCTGCAACTGTGAGATCATACGTTGTTTTGGTTCCGGGTTCTTTGGCTCCGAATACGAGACAAACCTCTGTAAACTTGCTGACATCTGACGACAGTGTGAGATTACTGCCAGATTTCAGAATGATGTTATGGTTGCCATCACGGGTATTACTGCCTTCAAATACGGCAGTGGCTTCATCTGTGGTATAGACGAAAGATTTACCGTCCCATTTTCCACCTTCATCACCGTAACATGGGATAGTCTTATCATAATCGGCAATATCGTCCAGCCAAAATCCACTAACGAAGAACACCTTATCGGTCTCAGTCTTACCGTTTAGGCCTCCCAGTCCAATCTCCTTTATATTTGCCACATCGGCTTCGGTCATCTTTGTATTACTATCCCACGGAATCGCGAAATCTTCCCATTTTTTATGTATTGTAACATAATCGGTGTTTGCATCGACTTTCACCTGAAAAATTTTGTCATCTGATGTTTTTGCTACTATTCTGAATTTCACTCCCTTTGCGGTCACACGCACTCCAGAGTAATCTTTGCAAGTCAAACCTTTGTCAACTGTGTCAAAAGAGAAATAATTGTTGCCATCATACTTAGTCTTTACTACAAGTACATCATTTTCATACTTTGCTGACTGCACATTGCCAACATCTGTTATTTCCTTAAATGTGGAGAAGTCATATCTTTTAGTATTGTTCTGGAACTGACCTACCAAGACGATGGAATTAGGGTCAAGGGTTATAGATCCACTCGCAGAAGTACCGCCAAACAGAATTCTATCCACTTTTGACAAATCTCCACTATCGAATTTAAGCTTTGAAAGCTTAATAGTCTTTTCTCCTGCGGATTCTAATGTATATGTTGCCAACGTTATATCTTTGACATCCTTAAAGCAAACCCTATATTGACTTGTATAATTGCGGGTGGTAAATTTCAATGCCACATAGTCGTCAGTATTCAGTTTTCCGCTAAGACCTGTAAAGATAGGCATTAGGTTGTCATAACTTAGAGTCCACTCATACTTATTTATGCCATCCCAAGTACCATTGCCAAAACGAGTGGAAGATGTTAGAAGCTTGGCATACAAATCTTCTCCGGCATAGATGCCGTTACTACCGGTGATGAAAAGCATCATCACCATAAATGTTCTAAGGAAGAGCGACCTACAGATGCTACTTCCTCTGCTACTGAAAGAATGTAAATTCATATTTCTGTGATTTTAATTTTTCAGACTTTTACTCTTCGTCGTCAGATAACAAATTGGCTTTTTCCGTCAATTATAGTGTTTCGTCGGATTACCATTTGCTGGTAGTTGAATTGTAAGTTTTCGAGTGATTGTGAGATTATTATTTCTTTTCAAGGCGCAAAATTACAACTTTTCCGATAATTTATATTTTTATAATATACCAATTTCTTTCGCTCATGTTACATAAAGAGGGAAATATACGAAAATGCTACATGAGGAAAAGTTCGTGTTACACCAGAGAAAGTTGTCCGTGTTCCTAATTTAACTTAATTATTTTAACTTTTTGGGCGAAATTCACCTGTTTTCAGCCTTTCTGCCTGAAAGCAGAAGGCGTTACCCCTTTCATTTTCTTGAAAAACTTGGTGAGATGAGCCTGGGATGAGAAGCCGAAGGTATTGGCTATTTCCTGTACTGTATGGGTAGTGGTAGAGAGTTCACGTTCTATTTCCTTTACGATATACTCGTCAATGATTGCCTTCGGTGTCTTACCAGAGATACGGCGGGTAACCTGAGCCAGATAACGGCTGCTCACATTCAACTGATCTGCATAGAAATGCACATCACTATAAGTACGACAGAAATTATTGACCTGAGAGATAAACTGATTATAGAGTTCCGAACTGCGTCCCTGCAGATTACTTTCACGTGTCAACTCTACATTGATAAAATCCTGTGCCATCCCCAAAGCCTCCTCCATCTTGTTCCCCTGGTTCAGATACACGGCAAGGGCAGAAGAAAAACGATTGGTAAGACCATGAGAATTGGCATTATCGAGCAGGAACACCTGCATTCCATGACCCTCAGCCATGCGCAGCAACTTGGTGTCTTGCAGAATAATATCATTTTCTTTCTTTCGGGCAACCACCACGGAACAGAGCGGCAGCAAGCGATACTTGATCTGGCTTACCACATCCTCCGTCATCAGCGCATCACCATTACTTGACCAGATGGCAGGGGCATAGATGATATAATCCGGGCGATATTTCGTCAGGGCATCGATCACGACCTCAAGCGTCTCCACCCTACGAATCATACCCACCTTCACAATGCTCGGTTGAATATCGTTCATGATAGCCTCTATCTGTCCCGAAACAATCTCGGCAGGAATATCAAAGAATGCCTGAATACCCAAGGTATTCTGCACGGTAATGGAAGTGATGGCTGAAACGGCATAGCCTCCCAATTCTGAGATTGTCCTGATGTCCGCCTGGACACCAGAACCACCCGTACTATCAGAACCCGTAATGGTCAATATCGGTTGTATCGTCTTCATACCCTAATTACTATTGAATTCTTCACTCTACGTTCTTCACTCTTCACTTAATTCTTCACTCTTCGTTCTTCACTCTTCACTTAATTCTTAACTCTTCATATACTCCGTCGGCGTCATACCAAAAGCCTTAGAGAAGCACTTAGAGAAATAACTGTTGTTGGAGAAGCCCACCGTGTACATCACTTCAGAAACGCTGAACTTACCTTCTTTCAACATCACAGCTGCCTTGTTCATTCGGAGTTCACGGATATACTCTACAGGAGTCTTTCCTGTCATTGCCTTCAACTTACGGTACAGCTGCTTGCCTCCAATACCCAATATCTCCTGCAAGGTGGTCACATTGAAGTCTGAGTCTATCATGTGGATCTCTATCGTCTCGGTAATCTCCTTCAAGAGGCGTTGGTCTGCAGCATTTAAAGTAGGTTCTTCTGCCTCTTTTTTCTCTATCTTCACACCTAAATAATGGTTGGTAAGTTCTAGAATCTCATCAAATGAGCGATGAGTCACCGCAGCCTTCAAATCCTCAGACAGACGATTGTAGAAACTGATACGGGCTTCTACCTGCTCCAGGATTTCTGCCTTCTGCCTGCGCTCCTCCGCCAGACGCTCACGCACCAGGTAGAACTTCATGATTCCCCAAGCCAATGCAATAGCCAACAAAAGATAAACTAACTTTGCCCAGATGGAAAGATACCATGGTGGCAATATCGTGATATCAAGAGAATACACTTCGGCTCCTATATTACCCTCACCATCCACGGCATGCACCTTCAGATGATAATTACCATATGGCAAACCATTATAGCTGATATCCAGTCTTTTCTTATTCAGATAATGCCAGTCGTGATCACTACCTTCCAACCGATAAGCATAGACAGCAGAAGGATGGTCGGAGAACGGAAGATCAGTCAGCTGAAGGGTGAAACTATTCTCATCACTTGCAAGTTCCAACTCCTTCATATTGCGAGGAGCTGCATCTTGCCATTGATTTCCATTGACCATAATTCCTGCCAACATCAGTTTGGTCTGCAACCCTTTCTCCATCGGCATATCGGCACGCAGACAGATATAGCCATCGTTGCCACCCATCATGACCATGTGCTGAGTCTTAGAATAGAAAATGGCTAAAGGAGCAATAGGAGAAGAGATCTTGAAACGGGAACTCTTGCCATCCAAATCGATGACACAGCATTCCTTGCCGCTCACCACCCAGGTCTTGCCATCCACATCACACATGGTAATCACTTTTCCGCCTATCTTCCATGTCTTCGTCTCCATCTGCGAGCGGTTGGCAGAAGGATTTATCACAAAACATTTCACCTCTGTGTTTCCACCTGCCCAGACGTTTCCCTTAGAATCAGCCATCAAATAGTTGATATCATCCTTGTGCTCAACAGGAACCACCTTCATCGTTTGCGGATTGATACGGTCCAAGTTATTATAACTGGAAGCCCAAACCATACCTTGTGCATCCATCACCATCTGTCCTACATGCAAACCTGAGAGTGCATTCTTACCTTGGTCGGAGAAATGATAATCAGCCACGATGGTAGTAGAAGCTGAAGAATGGGTCATCAAAGCCAGAAGTCTCTGCTTGCTGATGACAAAGATGCCGCCCATATAGGAAGCCATCCACATTCTGCCCTGTTTATCTTCCAGCACATCGTATGCCCAGGCTGTAGAATATTTGCCAGTCCTGTCGCAAACGATAAAATTCTGCATCTGTTTGGTCTGACGATTGTAGAAGTTGACGCCATGATCTGTACAAACCCAGACATCCCCCTCGCGATCTTCATAGATTTTGCGAACACGATTATGACTCAGGGGATAAGACGAACTGTTCTGCTTATACCAGGCAACATTGCCATCCGATGCATTTTGACTGGCATTCATTCCAAAACGAATCAAGCCATTGGTTCCACCCAACCACCATTCTCCATCTCTGGTCTGACAAATCTCATGCAGACAGTTACCTTCCCCCGAAAGAGTTATCTTATCAAGCGAGGTATATTGGAAATAAGTATGCGTGGAAAGACGGGACAGACCATTATCCGTTCCTATCCACACATTCTGCCACTTATCCACAAAACAAGACCAGACGATATTATTAGGAATGGATGAAGCATCACGGGAGTCGTGCTCGAAATGCAGGATGGAATTGTCCAAAGACAGGCGATAGAGTCCATTATCAGTTCCGATATACAGATTGCCATTGGATTCTTCTGCCAAACACTTGACGGAATTACCATTCAACTGCGAAATCCTGGTAAAATTCTTCAGTTGTAAGTCTGCACAATACAGGGCACCTTCTGTACCTATCCAGTAGCAACGGCGCTTGGCATCATAAGACAAAGCATTGACAAGAGGTTGCTGACTGTCGGGAAGCAGGATACGTTGCTTGTTCAATTTCGCCCAAGAATTCTTTCCGTTTAAAGTCTGCTTTTTTACCAAATACAAGCCCGAGAGAGTTCCCACGAGCAATCCCTTAGGTGTATCCAGTAAAGCATATACTTCGCTGCCAAAAACTATCTGTCTGTATTTCAGGAGAATCGCTCTCTGCTCCCAAGTGCTTTTCTTTTCATTATCCTTTATTGCATCAGCAGACGGCTGTACATAAGAATTAGATTGCAGATTGAAGCACATCATACCCTTGCCTGTAGCGAGAAATAACTGTTCTCTATCTACAGCCATTGCATAAACGCGGGTATTAGAAAAAGTATGTTCTGCAAATTGCTTATAACTATGATAACCATCATAGCTGTAAAGTCCGTTCTCTGTACCAAGCCACATCATGCCCTGACCGTCTTGCTGGATAGAACAAACCGTCTGTGCCCCATCTAAAGACACATTAACAAAACGCTGTGCATTAAGAGCACAACTCAAAAAAAGCATGATAAAAAACATGCCAATATGCTTAAGAGTCAACTTCATAAGTGCAAAAATACACATTATTAAGCATACTCACAAACATATTGGCAT
>OIZP01001628.1_pt1 | contig 11173 bp, 8 predicted proteins | sample 1588531 | NCBI WGS metagenome assembly OIZP01 (sample SAMN03283283) | human gut metagenome | biome: human-associated habitat; material: feces | host: Homo sapiens | place: Peru | collected 2012 | reverse complement strand
TCCACAAACTGCATGATTTCGAGATTTACTTGTTGCTTCATACTTTTTCTTCTTTTTATATATTAATGTACGCGCGTACATTATATAATTATTATTCCTGAATGTTATCTTCTCATTCTAGAATCTTCTCATGCCATTCCAGAGGGGGCGGGTATCTCTGGGATTACCACATCATTCCAAGGATGATGAAGGTAGAGATCATACCAAAGGTAAAGATGTTGAGAGCCGTGTAGCCCAGTACCTTGTTCAGCATTCTGCCTTCTCCTATCTTCCTCATCTTGGCGAATGTTCGGTTGTGCACCACGAGATATGTGGCGGCGAAAGGCAAAAACTTAGTATCTGCATCGTAGGCAAGTGCACCATAGATGTTGATTCCAATCATGATGAGGATACCGATGTTGCCCAGTGCGCAGTAGAGACGCTCGCCGTTTTTCTTGCCGATGTGAACGATCAGCGTCTTCTTGCCCGCCTTGATGTCGTTGTCGTAGTCGCGATAGTTGTTCAGAATGAGCAGCGTATCTACTACCAGTCCGCAGGCGATGGAAGTCAGTATGGCTTCTGCTGATACAGTCTGCATTCCTTCAGGCATGACCAGGTAGTAGGTGCAGCAGACCGGCACGATGCCGAAAAAGAGAAGTACCAGCAGGTCGCCCAATCCCAGATAGCTCAGCTTGGTGGTGTAGAGGAAACAGAAGAGGACACAGCAGATACCCACGATGATCATCTCCTTTCCTCCGTAGAAGGCAAGGGGCAAACCGATGATGCAGCCTAGAAGGGTAGTGATGATAATGCCCCATTTCATGGCTTTCATCGTAATCCAGCCTTCAGCACAGGCTCGTTTCGGTCCCAGGCGGGTTTCGTCGTCGTTGCCATGCTTGAAGTCGAAGAAGTCGTTTACCAGGTTGGAGTCTATCTGCATTATCCATGCAAAGAGCAGGCAGAGCAGGGCTGGAATCCATTGGCAGTTGGCATTTGAGTCCTTGTATGCCTGGGCTGTGCCTAGCATTACTGGTACTGCCGCAGCCGAAAGGGTGACGGGGCGGGCGGCGAGAAACCATGCCTTGATAGAATTTGTCTTTATCATCATATTGTTGCTTTTAAATTATAAGGAGCGAGGTTTTTGGGGAACCTCGCTCCTTGTTGTTATTCATTAAGAAAAGATTCGCTTCTATTTTGTTTCAGAAGAATCTCTTGTGGAAAAGATTCGCTTCCTAGTTGAAGAAGTTCCAGCTTACACCCATTCTGAAAACTCGCTGGTTCATCGGATAGTGAGGGGTGAAGAAGTAGTTCTTGTCGCCCTGACCTGCATTCAAGTGGCTCATCATCACGAAGAAGCGGGTGTGCTTGATGTGAACATTGGCGTAGGCATTGACGATAGGGTAGTTGCCCACCTTCACGTTGTTCTCGCCGTTGCCCTGTACGGTATATTGACCGATGTAAGGAGAATAATCCGGAGCCTCGTAGCTGGTGAAGTATCTGGCGTCAGCACCCAACTCGATATTCAGTACCTTTACCACCTTGAATTTGATGAAGAGGTTGGTATATATGTTGAGGTCTGGCACAGGCAGGGTACTCTTGCTGCTGGTATGCTGGTAGGTAATCATATTCTGCCAGTTGAAAATACCGAACTTGAAGTCCTGTTGCAGCTGCGCTGTAATCAGATTGATGGCGTCGCCGCTCTGCATTGGTGTCACTGTCACGCCTGTGCGCAGACCATTTTCTGTAATCGTATATTGCTGTGAGAAATAAGTATAGTTCTTGATTTCATCCACAGCCACACGCAGCGTGGTGTTAGTCTTGCCGAATCTCAGAGTTCCCATGATGCGGGTATGGATAATCTTGCTCAGATCATCATCCCACCAGAGATGTCGGGCGTGATACTTGCGATAGTAGAACGAAGGCGTTTCGTGATGTATGAATGCATCGCCTCTTACCTGTACGGTGTCACCCAGGAATGGCAGGTTGATGTCTGCGCTTCCATCAATGGCAAAGGTACCGGCATCTACTCCGGTGAGTCCTACCTCGCCCACTACATTATAGTGAAGGGTCTTGCCTTGAGTCTTACTCAGCTGACCGCCAACGCTCAGCGCATGCTCATTGAACTTCTCAAATCCGCCTTCGGTATTCGGCAGTTCGTAGTGGCGGAGGTCATAGCTGGCGAAAGCTTTCAGACCAGCCTTTGCCCACTTGCTGAATCCCTCGAGCGTTCCCATTGCCACGGTGTTCTTGATGCGCCAGTGACGGGTCTGATCGTAGATAGAATCGCCTGTAAACTTGCCGGCATTGTAGTACTCCTTGAGATAGTAGTCCTGTGGAGTCTGGTAAGCCTGGTAGATGCGCTTGTAGTTGTCAAACTGCACGGTGTGGATGAAGCTGGTTACCGGAACATATTCTGTCTTGTAGAAGAGTGAGTCTTGCGCTTTCTTCTTCTCTACGGCGAGCAGACTGTCTGCCATAGCCTTGCTGTTTACAGCAATTCGAGTGCTGTCGCCCTTGAAGTCCTGGGCAGCCTTGTTCGCAGCTATTGTCTTGTTGTTCTTAGCTGGTTCATCGCCGGCAATCTTTGCATCTGTAGGGCGACCTGAGAACTGCTTTTTCTGGTTTTTGTCGAAAGCCTTTTCGTCAAACTCCCTGCCTTGTTCCCTTGCTTTCTTTCTTGCCTCCTCCTTGGCTTCCTCGGCTGCATTGTCCTTTGCTGACTCCATGGCGAATTTCTTGGCCTTGATTTCTTCCTCGGTCATCTTCACCTTGCGGCTGAAGCCCACATTGTAGCGGTGGGTGAAGAAGATGTGTTGATTGTCGTTGCGATTCCAGTTCTGCTGCAGCACGGTCGGTATTTCGTTGGTGGCGAAACTCTCGGTGAAAAGCTCCGGATGCTTGATGTAGTCATCATTGGTAATACCTCCGTTCTCCGTCACCTTCTGGTGGTTGGTGCTGAAAAGGAAGTGCGCCTGATAGCGGTCGCCCAGATAAGAAGTCCACATCGTATATTTGAAGTGCGCCGTGCTCTGTGCATCGTAGTAGCCGCGACCGTATTTGTAGTCAAATCGGAATCCGCCGCCTAGCTGCTTGTTGGCATTCACCGCAAAGATAGCCTTGAAGTCATCCTCACCGTTGGTTCTGTCACCGCAGCTGTTCAGCGTGATGTTGGTGATAGGCGAGTAGGTGTTGGTGAAGTGGAAGTCACTCACCGGAGTAACGATGTTGTCGTATGGCTCAGTGAAGATGAAGTTGCCCTGCGTATTGCGTCGGTCGATGAAGATGCGGTTGATGCGGGCGGTACCCATGTTACCCAGGGTGTTGTACTCTCCGCGCAGTCCTTCCGTGAAGGTGGTATTCTGGTACATTGCCTGCATGGTGTCGACCACAGCAGCCCGGGTATCTCCAAATCTCTCATCCACAGTCCATACCCTGATTCCCTTCGGAATCTCCTTGTCGGTGCCCAGCGAGTCGGTGTTTACGCGGTTGCCGGTCTGTGGGCGGAACTGTGAGTCTTCGTTATTGTTGAAATCTGTAAAATCACGTTGTGCCGCAACTGGTAGGGTTGCAGCACAAGCTAGGATTGTAGAGAATAATATTTTCTTCATTTCTTATTTTTTGAATAGTCGGATGCAAACCTCGGCAATTTTCAAGACTACGCCGATGATCAGCAGTACATTGGCAATCGTGCGGTCGTCCATCTGTGTCCAGAGGATGACGCCTACGATGGCGAAGAGCATGAATCCGATGTTGAGCCAGTTTCTGGCTACGAGCATATTGCTCTTGTCTGCATACTCCAATCTTCTGTGGTGGCGACGATTTGGGCGCACGGCATAGCTGGTCTGTGGCTGTGTCTGAGATGCCTCCTGGCACTGGGTCTCGTTCATTGCCGGTGCCTTTACGGTTTCCTCGTTCTGTGGGGTGTTTGTTATGTTGTTATCTTTTGTCTGATCCATATTTTATGAATTGATTTTTTATTTGCGAACAAGTTTGGTCAGATTGTTGAAGATCTGATCCTTACGGTCGATGGTTCCGCGGCGGAACTTACCGTAGATCTTAGCCAAGTCGTTTTTCTTCTTGGTCAAGGCATATTTGTCGGTGATCACATTCTCTGCAGGCTCCTTGAAACCGGTACTTCTGCCTTCCTCGTAGTTGAATACGATTCGGGTCATGGAGAGGTGGAGATGGTTGTCGCTGATGGTTGCCACCAGCTGGTACTTGGTCTCAGAGCGGTCGAGAGAGATGAACGACTGATTGAAGACAAACCATTCGTCCATGATACAGGCGATAATCTGCTCGTTCTTGTTGTTTCTGTTCACCAGGGCGATGCGGCTGTTGATGTTTTGCTCATTCTTGATGAGCTTGCTCATATATTGGAAAACGATGCTGTAGATTTCGTCTGCACTCTTTCCGCTTGCCTGGGTGTCGAGAACAAATTCCACTTTTCCCTCGGCATTGAGCTGGATGGCTCCCGCCAGGTATTTCGGATCTTCCTTGAGCACCACGCCCTCGGCAGTCTTTTCCACCTTTTTTTCTTCTACCTCCTCTGTCATGGTTGGCACGACCCATCCCGCACCTTCTGAAGTTTCGGTAGTATTCTCCTTCTTGGTGGCAGGCACCAGCTTTGTAGCAGGCACCGAATTCTCAGTATTCTTCTTCAGCTTTTCTGCTTCCTGCTTCATTCTTTCTGCTTCAGCCTTCAATCTTTCAGCTTCCGCTTTCGTTTTCTCGGCTTCCGCCTTTACTTTTTCAGCTTCCGCCTTCACCTTGGCAGCTTCTGCCTGAGCCTTGGCTGCTTCCAGGGCCTTCTTGGCTTCCTCCAACTCTTTTTGCGCCTTTTCCAACTGCTGCTCAGGGGTAAGCACATTCTGCGCCTGCATGGTGAGAGCTGGGATCAGCATCAGTATTGAGATAAATATCTTTTTCATGATTGTTGTTTAAATGTTTAATGTCTTGTCCTCCTCGTCCGAGTATTAGGAACCCGGAGGCGCTTCTAACATACAAAGGTATAAAAATAACTTGATATATTTCTATAAGGAAGCGATTATTTATACATTCTTTTGCTAAGTTAACAATATTTTTTAGGAAAAACGCTCCTAGTTTCAAATATTTTCGTATCTTTGCAAAAAATATAGCTATAATTATGGGATTATTCGGATTATTTAGCAACAAAAAAAAGGAAACTCTCGATAAAGGTCTCGAAAAGACCAAGGAGAGCGTGTTTGGAAAATTGGCGCGTGCGGTGGCTGGTAAGTCAACCGTAGATGATGACGTGCTCGATGACTTGGAGGAGGTGCTCATCACATCCGATGTAGGTGTGGAGACTACCGTGAAGATCATCCGACGTATCGAAGAACGCGTGGCAAGAGATAAGTATGTTTCTACCTCAGAACTCAACAGAATCCTGAGAGAAGAGATTGCAAGCCTCTTAGAGGAAAATCATACCGATGACAATGAAAACTGGGATTTGCCTTCCGACCATAAACCATACGTGATTCTGGTAGTGGGTGTGAACGGTGTGGGCAAGACTACTACCATCGGAAAGCTCGCATATCAGTTTAAGAAGGCTGGAAAGAAGGTGTATCTCGGTGCAGCCGATACCTTCCGTGCCGCTGCCGTGGAACAGATTTGCATTTGGGGCGAGCGAGTAGGGGTGCCAGTGGTGAAGCAGCAGATGGGTTCTGACCCTGCCAGCGTGGCCTTCGATACCCTGCAGAGCGCCAAGGCGAATGGTGCCGACGTGGTGCTGATTGACACTGCCGGACGCCTTCATAATAAGGTGAACCTGATGAATGAGTTGAAGAAGATCAAGGAGGTGATGAAGAAGGTGATGCCTGAGGCTCCGGATGAGGTGATGCTCGTTCTGGATGGAAGTACCGGACAGAACGCTTTTGAGCAGGCTAAGCAGTTTGCTGCCGTTACCAATATCTCTTCGCTCGCCATCACCAAGCTCGATGGTACGGCTAAGGGGGGCGTGGTAATCGGTATCTCCGACCAGCTCAAGGTGCCAGTGAAGTATATCGGACTGGGCGAGGGCATGGAGGATCTCCAGCTCTTCAATAAATCTGAATTTGTTGACTCCCTCTTTAAGCACTAGAATACAGGTGCTTATAGACTTTAAGAAAAGGATTAGACGAAGCTCGATGTAAAATAGTCGAGAAAAGAATTAGATTAAGATTATTATAGGATAAGTAGGATAAGAATGAAGAAAAATCAGATAGATATAGTAACCATGGGTTGCTCCAAGAACCTGGTGGATAGTGAGACCTTGATGAAGCTTTTCGAGGAAAATGGCTACCACTGCGTTCACGACCCGAAACGCCCACAGGGTGAAATTGCCGTCATCAATACTTGCGGCTTTATCGAGGATGCCAAGCAGGAGAGTATCGATACCATTCTGGAGTTTATCCAGGCTAAGGAAGAGGGACGACTCCGCAAACTCTATGTGATGGGTTGTCTCTCACAGCGCTACCAGAAGGAACTGGAGGCTGAGATGCCCGAGGTGGATAAGTTTTATGGTAAGTTTAATTATAAGGAGTTGCTCAAGGAACTGGGCAAGGCTGATGTGCCTGCTTGCAGTGGAACCCGCCATCTCACTACTCCTCATCATTACGCCTATATCAAGATTTCTGAAGGTTGCAACCGCCGCTGTGCGTATTGCGCCATTCCTATCATCACCGGCAAGCACGTTTCCCGTCCGATGGATGAAATCCTCGACGAGGTGCGCCAACTGGTAGCCGATGGTGTGAAGGAATTCCAGATTATCGCCCAAGAGCTCACCTACTACGGCGTGGACCTGGACGGCAAGCATCACATCACCGAACTCATCAGCCGCATGGCGGATATTCCGGGTGTGAAGTGGATCCGTCTGCACTATGCTTATCCTAACCAGTTCCCGCTCGATCTGCTCGATGTGATGCGCGAGAAGCCAAACGTTTGTAAGTATCTTGACATCGCTCTGCAGCATATCAGCGACAATATGCTCAACAGAATGCATCGCCACGTGAGCAAGCAGGAAACCATCGAACTGCTCAAGACCATCCGTGAGCGTGTGCCTGGCATTCATATCCGTACCACTCTGATGGTGGGATTCCCTGGCGAGACTCAGGAAGACTTCCATGAATTGCTCGAATTCGTTCGTACTCAGCGCTTTGAGCGTATGGGTGCCTTTGCTTATTCTGAGGAGGAGGGTACCTACAGTGCCAATAACTACGAGGATGATGTTCCTGCCGAGGTGAAGCAGCGCCGTCTTGACGAACTGATGATTCTGCAGCAGGAAATCAGCGCAGAGGTAGAGGCTGAGAAAGTGGGCAAGATACTGAAGGTGATTATCGACCGCAAGGAGGGTGATTACTATATAGGAAGAACCGAATTCTGCTCGCCAGAGGTGGATCCTGAAGTGCTGATCAAGGCAGGAGAGAAGCGTCTGCGCGTGGGTTGCTTCTACAATGTGAAGATTACCCAGAGCGAGGAGTTTGATCTCTACGGAGAAGTGGTAAAGTGATAGGAGAAGTAAGGTAATATCAGGAATGATATTGGATATTGAAACATCAGACTGAATAACAATTTGACATCAGAATGAATAACAAGGAGTATATTGCAGAACTTGCTCAGCAGACTGGCTATTCGCAGGACGACACCCAGAAGATGGTGCGCAAGGTGATAGATGCTATGATTGCTGAATTTGAGGATGGTGAGGCTGTCTCTATCCCCAACTTTGGTACGTTTGAGGTAAAGAAGCGCTTGGAGCGTGTGGTTGTTAACCCTACTACCAAGAAGCGCCAGCTTGTTCCGCCTAAGCTCGTGCTCGGCTTCCGCCCTGTGGCCAGTGTCAAGGAAAAACTGAAGAATGGAGGTGAAGACTATGAGTAAGATTAGTTTAAGCGACTTGGCGCAGCGCTTGGCAGAGAAGTCGGGAATCAGTCTGCAGGATGCCGAACTGTTTATCAGAAAGATGTTTGATGTTGCCAACGAGGGGCTTCAGTCTGATAAGCTCGTGAAGATGAAGTGGCTGGGTACTTTTAAGGTAATGGCGGTGAAGGATCGTGAAAGCGTGGATGTGAACACGGGCGAGCGTATCATCATCGAGGGCCGTGACAAGATTTCCTTCACGCCCGATAATATTCTGAAGGAGATTGTGAACAAGCCTTTCGCCCAGTTTGAGACCGTTGTGGTGAATGATGGTGTTGATTTCGATGAAATCGACAGAAAATTTGAAAATGCTGAAGAGGATGGTCCTGTATCCGATTCTACGTTAGAGTGTGTTCCTGATTCTGAAAATTCTTCCGTGGAATCTTTTGTTGAACAGGATTCTCCTGCAACAAGTGGTGTGATAGATTTTTTGGATGAAGAAAACGATGCTCCTGTTAGCGATGAAATGATTGTGATAGGAGAGAAGAGATTGTCTCAGGAAAATGTTGCAGAACCGGAAGAAAAAAAACCGGAAGGATCAGAACCTGTAGCGACAGAACCTGAACCTGCTGTATTTAAACCTGCAGTATCTGAACCGGTAGAATCTGAATCTGCAACTTCTGAATTGGAAACAAAGGAATCTGAAGTTCCAGCTCAGAGTGAAGTTGAGTCTGTTGTTTCTGATGAAGAAAATGAATCGACATTAACAGAGGAAACTCCTATTGCAGAGAAAGTTCCTTCTGCTGAGGATAACTCTATTACAGAAACTCCTATTGCAGAGAAAGTTCCTTCAGATGGAGAAAATACTATTACAGAAATTCCTATTGTAGAGGAAGCTTCTTCAGATGAGGAAACTCCTTCTTCAGATGAGGTAACCGATAAGCGTCATGTTGTTTTGCCTCGTTCTCTAGTTGTTGCTGCGAGCGTAGTATTCCTGGCTATGATAGTAGGCTTTGGTTGGTTTGCTTTTAATTATGGCAAGCTGGCTGCCCAGCGTGATCATCTCGCTCTGCTGTTGGATAATTACCAGCAGGTTCCGACAGAGAAGAAGGCACCAGCCAAGTCTGCCCCAACGCAGGAAGAAATTCTTCGCAAAAAGGCTATCGAGGATAGTGTAAGAATGGCACAGGCAAGTGAAGCTGTCAAAAAAGTCGAAGATGTCGAGCAGAATATAGATGCGACGGCTGGTAAGCAATCGATTGATGCAAAATCGGCTGAGGCAAAGAAGAATTTGGAAGCCAAGAAACTCGCTGATGCAAAGAAACAGCAGGAGACTAAAAAACTTGCAGAAGCCAAGAAAAAAGAAGAAGCCAGAAAGCAGACTGAAAAGCATGCTGCCCAGGCAAGCAGCAAATACGACCAGGATGCCCGTGTTCGAACCGGAGCCTATCGTATTATTGGTGTTTCCGAGGTTGTTACGGCAAGAGAAGGACAAACCATCAAGTCGCTCAGCCAAAAGTACTTAGGTCCAGGAATGGAATGTTACGTAGAAGCTCTGAATGGTAATTCCCTGTTGAAGCCAGGTCAGAAAGTCAAGATTCCGAAGTTGGAATTGAAGAAAAAGAAATAATTTTAAAGAAATTATTTGAAAATACAAAAGAGGGTGTGTCATAAGTCCATGACGCACCCTCTTTTTCGTTTCTTCATCCGATGAATAATGGAGCATCCTCTTACGTAAAAAAACTTTTGAGATTTTATTTCTTCTCCAATTCCTGAAGGCTTTCCATTTTCTTCGTCTCCAGGAACTCGTAGATTCCGCAGAGATGCTCACGAACACGGCCATGCCCGAATTCATATACCTTGCTCACCAAACCATCCAGGAAGTCACGGTCGTGACTCACCACTATCAGTGTGCCGTCGAAATCGAGCAGCGCCTGCTTCAACACATCCTTCGTCTTGAGATCCAGGTGGTTGGTAGGCTCATCGAGAATCAGCAGATTCACTGGCTCCAGCAGCAGCTTGAGAATGGCCAGACGGGTGCGCTCGCCTCCCGACAATACCTTCACCTTTTTGGTAGAATCCTCGCCACCAAACATGAATGCACCCAGCAAATCGCGAATCTTATTTCTGATTTCGCCCTTGGCAACATCATCTATCGTCTGGAAAACCGTAAGCTCGCCATCGAGCAGAGAAGCCTGATTCTGAGCAAAATAGCCAATCTGAACATTGTGTCCTAATTCCAGCTTACCCTCGTTCTGAAGCTGACCCATGATGCATTTTACAAGCGTAGATTTACCCTCACCGTTTCTTCCCACGAAGGCAATCTTGTCACCACGCTCCACGGTAAGATTCACACCGCTGAATATCTGCTTGTCATCAAACGACATCGCCACGTCACTCATCTGAACCGGATAGGCTCCGCTTCTCGGACTTGGAGGGAACTTCAGTCTCAGTTGGCTGGTATCCTCCTCGTCCACCTCGATCAGTTCCAGCTTTTCGAGCATTTTCACGCGGCTCTGCACCTGGAATGTCTTCGAATACGTACCCTTGAATCGCTCGATGAAGTCCTTGGTCTCGGCAATCATCTTCTGCTGTTCCTCATATTTCTTCATCTGCTGTTCGCGGCGTTCCTTGCGCAGTTCCAGATATTGGCTGTAAGTGGCTTTGTAGTCGTAGATGCGGCCCATGGTTACTTCGATGGTTCTTGTTGTAATGTCGTCAACGAATTTTCGGTCGTGGCTGATGACAACTACCGCTTTCGAACTGTTAATGATGAAGTCTTCGAGCCAGCCGATAGATTCGATGTCGAGATGGTTGGTAGGCTCATCGAGCAGCAGCACGTCAGGCGATTTCAAGAGCAGTTTTGCCAGCTCAATTCTCATTCTCCATCCTCCCGAAAACTCGCTGGTAGGGCGGTTGAAATCAGAGCGTTCAAAACCTAGACCTAGCAGCGTCTTCTCTACATCTTCCTCGAAATGAGTCATGTCGATGGCGTAGAATTTCTCAGACAGAGAAGATACTTTCTCGATGAGCTGCATGTAGTCATCGCTGTCGTAGTCGGTACGGGTAGTGAGCTCGTTGTTGATGCGGTCAATCTCAGCCTGCATTTCGTGCAGATGGGCAAACGCCTGACAGGTTTCCTCGAATACGGTTCTGCCGTCTTCGGTCATCAGATGCTGAGGCAGATAGGCGATGACGCAGTCCTTGGGAGCGGAAACGGAGCCACGTGTGGCATTTCTCACACCGGCGATAATCTTGAGCAAGGTGCTCTTTCCTGCGCCATTCTTTCCCATCAGGGCTATACGGTCCTTCTCGTTGATCTGGAAGGAAATGTCTTTGAATA
>OIZP01001626.1_pt1 | contig 11181 bp, 7 predicted proteins | sample 1588531 | NCBI WGS metagenome assembly OIZP01 (sample SAMN03283283) | human gut metagenome | biome: human-associated habitat; material: feces | host: Homo sapiens | place: Peru | collected 2012 | reverse complement strand
AACTAGTAATAAGTGGTTTGAAACGCAAGATAGCATAAGCTATTGGGAGGATTTTAATAAACCAAAAATTGTATGGGGTGAGATTTCTGATAGAAGTAAATTCGCTTTTGAGGCTTATGGCAGTTTTATACCAGAAGCAACAACTTTTTTGATGGTTGGTTCTGATTTACCTTATCTATTATGCGTATTAAATTCTCCTCTTTCAGAGTGGTTCTTTTCTAAAGTAGGAACAACTACCGGTGTTGGAACTGTAAGGTGGAAAAAATATACAATACAAGAGTTACTTATCCCATCTGTTAATGTAAAGTTAAGACAGTTATTTCAGCAGATAGTTGAGAAATATGTGACAGGTAATATTACATCCGAACAACTATCAAAATACTCAAACAAAATCTTATATGAGGTTGTTGGGTTGATTGATGAAGAAATAGAATTTGTGGAGAATTTCTATCCGCCTCTCATTTAGGGTAATATTCTTTACGGAGGATTTTTCTAAGCCAAAAATCATTTATCCCAATATGACTAAATATATGCCTTTTGTATATGATGAAGCAAACTTCATGACCAATCAAAAATGCTTTATTATTACAGGACAAAATATGGCATACTTAAATGCTTTCTTGAATTCCTCCCTATTCAAATATTGCTTCCGCGATTCTTTTCCTGAGTTACAGGGAGGTACAAGAGAATTAAGCAAAATCTTCTTCGATAAGATACCTGTAAAGCTGGTGTCATTAGAACAAAATGAAATTTTCAGAAAGATCGTCAATTCTGTTCAATCAGATTATACAATTGAACAAACGAAGTATATCGATACTTTGTTGTTCGACTTGTATAATCTGACCATAGAAGAGCGTAAAGTCATTGGCTATGTAGAGATTAAGTAAAATTCGTTTCTATATAGCTCTGCTCATCAAGAGATAAGTCGTATAGTTTAAGAACTTTACGACTTATCTCCTTTTCATTGCTTGGCGAGTCCGTTTTTATAAGCGATTCTAAGAGCTTCTTGAATTCTGAATTCGTTTCCAATCCAACTTGAGGTATTTGTATTGGTTCTATAGCCTGTACACTTACAAGCAAATCGCCAGTGCCAGTCTTTGGAGCATCTTTAAGCAAATAATGTCCCATTGGAGAGTTTAATACGCAACATATAAATTCTATATTCTCACCTGTAGCAAAGCAAGTGCTATCAAGCCCTAAAGTTTCATTGTCATTATAACAGAAACGAAGAATAGAACCGACTCTTTTCCATAGCATTTTTGGCTTAGAAAAATCCTCCAAATAAGCGCAGTTTCTAAGGTTATATGGTGTATCTCCTTTGTCTGCACGCTTCGATATTCTGTCCCAATATTGATCAAGATGAGCTTTGACAGCAGGGTAATCCTCAATATGAATACGCTCCAACTTACCACGGATACCATTGTGAGTATTAATTAGCCACAAGTTTGCCCAGTTATATCCGTACCGTTTTATATCCCTGCCTCGGAGAATCGGTCGTATAAGTTCAGCCGTCCGTTCACGTTCATCCTCGGATTGGCAGTTGGCAAGAATCTCATCACGTTTAGCGGTGTCTATGATGAAAGCGTCATTGTAGCCTGTTTTGATGCCGTAGTTGATTTGGATATCCCAGTCCTTCAACGGAGTTCCCACGGCTTCAATTTTTCGCTTGATACTCTGCTCGATAGGCGACAGAATCACCCATGAATCAGAGCTGCAAAACTCGCACTTCGTCCCACTTTGCTGCACGAAAACGCTCAAATTCTTTACGCTATCCTTGTTCTGCTTATTGGTGACAGCACACCATGTCTTATGCTCATTAGCTGCTTTGGCAAAGAGCAATATGTTAGTGTCAACGGTTGCACTCTCAAAGATTTTTACACCAGCAAAATCAATCAAGAGCATCGGATTTGTATTCTTGGCAAAGAAGTCACGTGTCTTTTCACCATACCCAGCACGCATCCACTTGTTGGAAGTGATGTAGCATAGATGTCCATTAGACTTCAGTAGCTGATGGCCACGCTCGTAGAACAGACAATATATATCGCCTGTACGTGCAAATGTCTTATAGTTGCAATCAGCATACAATTTTGCCAATTTGCCACCATCATTCTGAAGCTGAATATATGGCGGATTACCTATGACAATATCAAAACCATCGCTGACCCCGAACATCCATTCAGGATCGAAGAAATCGGCAACGGCATTTTGATCGTATGGATTCCATTCTGCAAGTTGCTTAGCATCAGCAGGAGCAAAGTCATTGTCTTCAGCCAACAGACGAGCCAGTTTCTCGCGAAGCTCTTTGTCCTTTTGGCGTAATGTACTTTTGCGGTTTGCTGTCTTTGCAGCAAAATGCTCATGACGAATTTCTGTTAGAGCCTGTTTCGTTGGTTCTATTTCCGGATTTTCAAAAAGACTGTGACATGTCTGTCGTTTCTTGGCTATCAATGAGTTTGCAGCGACAAACTTTGTCTCGAGATTTGGTAACGTAGGAATACCAAAATTAGGTTTACTTGCATCTTTCTCACAATTACAAATAAGCGAGATGAAAAAACGAAGCTTGGTAATTTGGGCTGCTATACTCTGAATGTCACTACCATAAATACAGTTTTCAATGATAGATAATTTCAAGTCATAAGTATTCTCTTCAGGAGAAATATGGCCAAGAATGTCTATCATACGGTTAAGCAATCCCATAGGGAATGCTCCAGAACCACAGGCGGGGTCGAGTATCTTAATGGCTTTCAGTCTGTCAGCAACAGCTTTATATTCATCTGTTTTTGTCTTATCGTAACAGAACTCAGGTGAAAACAGCGAACGTACAAAGGCTGTTTTACCCAGATAAGAGATAAGGCTTTCGTCAACCATATAGTTCACAATCTCTCGTGGAGTGTAGAATGATCCACTTTGATTGCGTGCTGTTTCTCTTGTCTCAGGGTTATAAGCTCCCAAAAGATTCTCGAATACTTTACCAAGCAACTCCGGGTCAAGTGCAACTTGCTGCTCTTCAGGCGAATTCTCTTCAATGGTGAAATTATAGCGGCTGAGTATGGATATCAATCCTCTCTCCTCATCGAAGAAAAGGATATTCGGCACCACAGCACGATTACGGTAGCGTCCGTCAGCAAATTTCTTGTCATTACGACTGAAACCGTCATAGTTGTAAGCTTGTTCTACTCCGTCTATAGTCTTTGTCTTGTCAAGACACTCAAACAGACCACCATTAAGGAAAGGCACCTCCGAGAACATCTTTATCACCTCATCCTCACTGATTTTGAACATTTCAGGATAGCGGTAAAGAGTCTTGATGTCTTTCTTCACATTGGTTGCAAAACGACGCTTGTTACCCTGCTCGTCCTCTATGGCACGGTTGAGCGTGGCAAAGAACAAGTTCTGAAGAATGGCATTGTAGTAGTTGCCCACTACCTTGCTTTCTGGGTCAAAGTCTTTCAGAATAGTGTCAAGAAAATCTACATCAAAGATTTTGTTTGGCACAAGTTCTTTTTGCTTGATGAACCATACAAACATGATTCGGGTTATCATGCGGATAATTTTAGTCTCAATATCCTCACGATCATCATCTTCTGTTGATGTGTTGTTGGGGAAATATACACCTGATGCTGGGTCTACCGCCCATTGGTACCAGTCAAACAAATCTTTATAGAATTGTTTGGTAAGAGCCTCGACTGAGAAGGCTGCAGTAACATCACTAAGCGACTGTTTACTGTCCTTCAGTGCGTTAAACTGTTCAATGGCGGTACGGCATCCGCGACCTTCTCCAAGGAGATAGGTGTATCGTTTAGTGTTGGTAGACAACTTCTCATAATCGCCTTTTTTGTTGAATCCCCATGTTTCGCTGACATAAGAGAAACGCAACACGCTCTCGTTTTTACGATAGCAGAACATGAAGGCACCAGCATGTCCCATATCCTTCCAGTCTTTGGTAAGCATATCTCGTATGCCACGTTTGTTCCGTTCTATGTCCACCTTATCAGCAAGTTCCACCTCGTAGATACCAAGTGACTCTCCGTCAGAAAGAGAAATTCTCCCGATGTACAATGCACTTTTGGCAAGCCTACTATTCACTTTCACTTCACTGGTGCTATTGTAGAATTGCACCTTGTTGAGGAATATATCGTGGAGGAGCTGTTGCCAGGCTTCACGATTATATTTTGTTTCTATGACTTCTTTATAATTCATATAGTTTATCTAAATGATTCTGACAATATTATTTCAGCATTGGTCTCTTGCTCATTGAGTTGTGATTCCTGTGCCATAAAATATGGCGAGTATTTTTTTGCCATTTCGATAATTTCAGCCAAAGCCTCGTCATGTGTCATACGTGCCTTTCCACTTGTTCGGCGCAAATCCTTCTGTATGCGCTGCAAACGTTTCGGAATGTAGGTGATAACACCACGCTCTGCTAATGTCTTTAGCTGAACAATTTTCATATATAGCTCACTATCATCTATTTCACGCAAAAAGTTGTTTAACAGGCTTACTGCAGTACTGACCTGTGCACCAAGCGTATTTTGCGCGTCTTGCGCATTTTCTTGGTTGCGCATTTCCTCATCTTGTATGGCACGGAATTTTTGCAATGCCATATTGATATGTTTATAATGTTGCTCTATGCGTTCCACTGGTTGTTCTTCTTTATCTGCCTTGAAATATCTGAGTGCATCAAGCACAGACAATTCCTTGGCTGTTTCCGACACGAGAAAGAACACCTTGCGGAAATTAGTCTTGAGAAACACGAGTGTGTCTCCAGATAATGTCACACCATCAACCAGTCTTGTGTCACGTCCAGTTCTACTACGCAATGACAGTTTCTCTATGCGATTGTACTCCCTACGATTTGTCTTGTAAAGAGTTCGCAGTTCCTCATAGAATGGCAATTCTTGATTGCTTTCTTCCTTCTGTCGTTTCATGCCTTCGTCAAACAATTTAGTAAGGTCACGATCAAGAATTTCCTCCTGTGAGTAAATCTGGTTGTCCTCGCCAAATGTAGAATGGAATGTTTGTATCTTACTCAAAGCTATTTGATTCAGATTGATTTCCCTATTACCTTCACGCGAAGGATAGAACACATAGTTGTATATGTGCTTTGATGAAGAACCTATACGGTTCACACGGCCTATGCGCTGCATAAGACGTGTACTGTTCCAAGGTGTATCGTAGTTGACTATCACGTTGGCTCGATGCAAGTTTACTCCTTCTGCTAAAACGTCTGTTGTGAGGATTATATTGTATTTATTGAGCTTTGTTTTATAATTTGCATCAAAATTCTCACGAATTGTCTTGAACAGTTTACTTCTGTTGTCAGCAGAGATGACCAACACGTCCTTGCGGTTAATGCGCCGTTCGAGATACTTAACCGTATCAACAGATTCTGAAAATACTACTAACTTTTGTTCCGGATTACGTTCGACCTTAAACAACTCATGCTTTAAAAGTTCGTTGAATTTTGCAAACTTGGAATCATCTTCATCTGTTATGCCCTCCCAATCCTTGTACAGTTTTTCGAGTATCTCCTGGTCTTGCTGCAACAATTCGATATACTCAGGGTCGAACTCTTCAGCCTTAAATACAGAATTCTTTGGATTCTCCTCTGCCTTAGCATTCAATTTTTCTTCTATTTCCTCATCTGAAAGCCCTGCTTCCAACAAGTTGTTTATGTCAAGGTCTGGAGCGATGAATACCTTATCACGATTAAACATGTCAATCATATTTTGGTTCGCCTGACGGAAATTGTTCAACGATATTTGGAAAGCATAAAAACTGCTTTCAAGTCGTTTTACCAATCCATTCTTGCGGATTCCTGCCAGGCTGCGGCTTATCAATTCGGCATTGTCATACAAACCATTTGCAGCTTCAGGTTTCAAATAGGCAATAGCCTGATAACGGGCATAGCTTAACTTCTTATCAAGAGTTTCCATTGCACTTTCAAACAGATTGGCTAAACGTTCATTCAGCTCATACCTGTTTTCAATAGGACGTTCAACCTTCGGGAATCCATTTACATCTTTGTTATAACGAGCCACATTTTCAATGTCTGTTCTTGTGCGGCGGACGGTCAAAGGCTTTATAACACGGTCACGCACATGCTCGGCCAACTTCTTAAACTGTGTCACATCGAAGTTGGGGTCTTTCCTTAATTGTTGGAACTCCTTGATAAGAGGAGAGAAGAATGCTGTCAAGTTTGCCACTCCGTCTATTGTACAACGTCGAGGGTCTTGGAACAACTGTATTTCATTGTAAATGTCTGCTGGTGTATTGTTCATCGGTGTTGCCGAGATGAGCATCACTTTTTTCTTATATCCAGGAATATTTCCATTTTCGATGCGAGGCATCTTGCAGATTTCCTGCAGTTGTTCAAATGCAGCTGTAGTGTGTGAACGAAACTTGTGTGCCTCGTCCACCAATATCAAATCGTACTCATCTGCATTCCAATAATTATAGTTCTCTTCATCAAGGACCTTTGCCAAACTTCCATTGGAAATAAATTTGGCATATTTATCTATGCCAAAGTCTTTGAATGTTGCTTTCCAGTTCTGTTCTACTGCAGGTGGATATACAACAAGAATCTTTGTCTTTTCACGTCCGTTCTCTATCAGAAATTTCTTAGCAATCATGGTCGCAATGACGGTCTTGCCAAGACCAACGACATCTGCGAGGAAAAATCCATCATACCTAATGAGCTTCTGATATCCCTCCACAACTGCATCCATTTGGTAATCATACTTGGTATATCCCTCAGGCATATCAAACGGATTGTTGTCATCTGTGGCCAACACACGATCAGAGAAGTATTCCATAAGCATTTTGATGTACAAATCGTATGGAGCGACATCACCTCTTAAGTAGGTTTTGTCTATGGATGTTTTCACATCTTCTGCGGTAATCTCACAACCTTCAGCTTCTTTCCACAACAATTCAAATTCGTCTTTGGCAAATTTTACATCATCAAATCGGTCAAGCTTGACATTGAACTCATATTGCTTATCTTGCGAAATGCCAAGCCCATTGCCGGACAAATTGCTTGAACCAGTTATGGCGATGCCTTGGGAATACTGATTGAAATCATCTGGATAGAGTACATACAACTTTGCATGTATTCTCTTTGACGGATGAGCACGTAGTTCAAGTTTACCATCTATAAGGTCTTGAACCATCTGAAGCATACCACTCTCTACCTCCTTTGAGTAGTTAGAACGCTCTATATCCTTACGGATTTTACGCAAACAATCTTCTTTTACTTCCTCTTCTGCACCAAAGAAAATTTTTCCTTGGTTGGCGGCTTGTGCTATATACTTGTCTACATCTATACCGATAAGCACCCGCACCTTATTGATATGGTCTAAGAATGGACGCAAGGAAAAATATCCAGACGCACGCAGAAAACCAACTACAGCATCAAGATTTTTTATATGATTGTTATGTTGTAACACGCCCTCAAACTCTTTCATAAGAGTGTTTCCATTCCTATTCGTAAAGAAATTGGAATTATTTATTGTTTCGTTCATATTGTCGTTCTAATTAGGTTTATTATTGTTTCGCTCCTGGCATCTTCTTATACACAAATCCCTCGCCACCAGGGAAGTAAGCTTCGAATACAATGCAGAGAAACCGGGCTATGTCTTTACGTTTTTTGCCAATCTTGAAGAAAGCGGAACTGGCATACGCCATGAGGTCGGCTTGGCTGCACTTGGCATTGACAGCAATATTGACTTTAGGTATTACCATCTGGTCACGCTCGGCAAAAGCTATGGCACAAGCGTTGATGGCCTCCTGTTCTTCTTTGCTGAACACGCTTATTTTCACTGCAAACCAGTCTAGTGCTTCTTGTACTTTGTGCTGCAGATCTTCATCCACGGCTTGCGACATTGCAGCAGCACGTTCCTGTTCGAGTTTCTCCACCGTATCTTCAAGCACCGCCACCTTTTTCTTCATGACGTTGTACTTCACCATATTTGCCATGACGAAGCAATAGCAACACACAACGACGATGAACACAAGCACGGCTTGATAGCGTAGCTCGTCCACAATATTGTTCAGCCCTGCAATATAATGGCTCATCATTGGCACTGCCATCAACGACAGCGCAGCACCAACATACATAAACCTAATCTTTGCCCTATCGCTTATGGGCGATATGCCTACAAACAAGGCAAGGACGAGCGACAACGCGCAGAAGCAGAGTGCCAGTAATGCTGTTCCCATATTATTTATCAATAGCAAATACACCTAAATATTCAATTGCTTTCCAGACATTGCTATATGAGTCCCCATCCATCCCAAGTTTCTGTGCTCTCGAATAGGCTTTCTCAAATTTACCTTCTTTACACATCTCTTCTACCCATTTAGGAGATGAAAGAAAAGATTCGGTTTTGTCGAATTTTGGAATATACTTTATTAACTCGTTTATTACGGCTTTTGACGTTCCATAGTATTTATTGGTGTTGATAAAGTGTATCAAGAACCAAAATTCGACGGAAGGCATACTGTCGCATAATATGACACGCTTGTTCTTGTCATATTTCTGCTTCAAGCCTTGAAGTCTTTTGGACTCTGTAGTATTCCATGATGATACATCTGCATCAAACACCACAATTGCTAACCCTTCATTGTCAAGCACCTGTTTTATAAGCTTCTCCAATGTGGAAATATTCTCATTTCCAAAATACCTTGGTCGAATCTTGATTTTTAAATTGTACAAAGATTGTAAATGAGAAAAATAATATTTCTCTGTAATACCAGCTCCGATGATTACGGCTCTCTCTGGCTTTTTGTTGATGGTTGCTGTTCTTCTTGCCATATGCCTTTAATCATGAATGTTGGGTAATGCTCCGAAAACTCCGTTTCTGTATGATTTCTGGAATGAAGAAATTTTTGACAGTCCTTTAAAGTCTGTCAACGAATATAGCGTCGTGTGTCCATCTTTTTCTTTCTCCGTAAACCATACAGAATCCTTTCTGATAAGATCATCCACAGTATTCAACAGCGGATCGTAATGTGAGGTTACTATCAGTTGACTTCTGCTTTTTTCTTTCAAGAACTTTTCTATGATGAATTCCACCAGTTCGGGATGCAATGAGGATTCTATTTCATCTATTGGTAAGATGCCGTTCGTTTTTATCGCCTCATAGATAGCTGCCTCTATGCCAAAAGTTCGTTTGGTTCCTTCGCTTTGGAGCGAGTTGGGCAGCCTGTAATTTTCTTCTCCACGTTTGTTTTTAACTGTGTGTTGAAAATCAGTGCGTAATCTTTCAATGGCATTGTCTGCCAGCATTTTTTCCTTTGTCTTTTCTGGAATATCTTTATCTTCCATTATAGAGGTTTTGACAAAGTCTGGAATAGGCACTTTTTCCCTTTCGGTATATACATCGGTGATGTTATAGTCCGCTTTATGTACAAAATCAAGGATGTATGCCTTCAATTCAGCATTCTTTTCCATTTGTTTTCCTGCATACTCAAACATTCTTGTTCCTGGTTCTATGATTGGCATCATATTATTTTTCATCCAGTCACGCACTTCGTCTATGTATGCTAACGAACAGTTTACTTGATTTCTTGCCGCAAAAAAGGACATGTTGGACAAACATTTCACATTCAGTTGCTCCACTATTGTTGCGTTCGCCTTAACCAGACTCGCATTCAATTTAATAAGTGATGCAGTGCCGTCCAACTCCCTGCTGAACACAAGTGAGGGTTGTACAGAGTTGTATACATACAGATTCTCTTTTATTACTTGTTTGTCGTTCAAGACAAGGGTATACCAATACCTTTTGTCGTCAACAAAGAATTTGATGTTGAATTCAGATGGTTCATTCGGAGTCTCTGTATCCAATAAGAAAGGTAGCACGCCTGTCTCTTCATCAATGTCTGACTTCTTGTCGAACCAAAAACCGCATAAAAAATCCATTGCATTCAACAGGTTCGATTTTCCACTGGCGTTTGCTCCATAAATAAGGGCAAAACGCAATAAGCGCACTTTTGGGGTGACGTTTACTACCTGACACTCCTCAAACGTAGTGTCTTTGGTGGCTTCAAAACTAAGAACCGCCTCGTCTCTAAACGATAGGTAATTCTTTATTCTAATTTCCTGTATCATAACAGTTTCATTTTCTTGTTTCTATATCGTTTTAGTTATATGCAGAGATAATGCAAGCCGAATTTGGGCTTTTACCCAGTTACTTTGTTATGTAGGGTTACTCTTTTCGTATGCAAAGTTACGGATAATCTGCAAATTTCTCGAATAAAACAACCTTAATATTTGGCTCTATTCTTGAAAATGGTGTACTTTGTGCCAAATTGACATATAGGTGACGTATCTGTCACGCATATGACACTCTCTTGTAAAGATCGACATTATTAGCTTTATCTCATTAAAGAGAGCAATATTTTATCCGTATTTAATACGGATAACGGACGAAAATATACCGAATTAGAAAATAGAGCAAAAAATAACACTGTTTTATTTGTGCTTTGGCACACCAATTGCTTTTTATTCGTTGGTGTTTCGGCTGTCGTAGCCGATAGTCTGCAAAGACACGCGACAAGGCCCTTATAGACTTCTCGCCTTAAAGAGTATAAATATAATGTCTAATTTTAAATTTTAAAGGTATGTTAGTAAAAAACGTTATTGGTTCTAGCAGGTTTGTAAAGCCTAATGGTTATGCTTCGTGGTTGGATTATTGGAAAGCGATCACTGGAAAAAATCCACATTTTTGCTCTGCATCAGGTTGTCTGAAAACCGATTTGGTAGGAGCACATGTCCAGAAAGCATACAGTATCGATCAAAGATGGTATATAGTTCCGCTTTGCTCTTCGTGTAATCAAAGAACAGACACCTTTGAAGTTAATGAGATTTTGGTGCCTGTTCCGAGTAATCTTTAATTGATTATGATATTCTCTCACCTTGTTGCAGCAAGGTTATGAGCTTCTTTTAAAAGTGGTTGTCATTTAAACACCGTGACAACCACTTTATCTTTATAACGAATTTTTGCAATTATTATTGCTTTGACCTATTTCTATTCTAATTATAGTTGTTTTCTATTTTCGATTTTGCTATAATTCAGTGGCATTTCATCCTGTGTTTTTGTGGTAAAGCACTACCTTTTAATAAAGTAGGCTGCACCTCGGAAATAAAAATAAATGTGATTTATTTTTGTTTTTCTCTCC
>OIZP01001623.1_pt1 | contig 11203 bp, 9 predicted proteins | sample 1588531 | NCBI WGS metagenome assembly OIZP01 (sample SAMN03283283) | human gut metagenome | biome: human-associated habitat; material: feces | host: Homo sapiens | place: Peru | collected 2012 | reverse complement strand
ATATGAGACTTGTTTTGTGATTTCTTTCCTTATAAATCACAAAACTGGCAGCGCCATTAGGCGATGCTTTCCTGATTAAAATCAAAGATTTTAATCAGGAAATAGTATCAATTATCATTCTGGGAGAAAAGACACTTGCAAAAGTGGGAAAGACTGGTATAATCATTAACGATAGCGTGGAAAAGTGTGTCTATCCAAGAAAGGACTGTGCCTATGCCTCTGCGTGCCAGACTATACCGGCTCTGGATGAAGCGAAGACCCAAGAGCCTGAGTACCACCAAGGTCATTGCTGTGGCCTTCGGGCTGATTATCCTGACGGGAGCCTTGCTTTTGAATCTGCCCGCCGCCTCCAGAAACGGAATTTCCGCCGGATTCCTTCCGGCTCTCTTTACTGCCACCTCCGCCACCTGCGTCACGGGGTTGTCTCTTTTTGACACCTGGAGCCAGTGGAGCGGCTTCGGCCAGATTGTACTGCTGTGTCTGATTCAGATCGGCGGCCTGGGCTTTATGTCCGCGGCTACCATGGTGGTGTTCTTTCTGCGCCGCCGTATTGGCTTAAAGCAGCGGCTTGTCATGGCTCAGGCTCTCAGCGTGGGAGATATCAACGGCATTGTCAGGTTGCAGCGGATGGTGCTTTTCGGCAGCTTCAGCGTGGAGGGCATCGGCGCCATAATCCTGTTTATCCGCTTTTTGCCGGAGTACGGTTTTGCCCAGGCATTGAAATGGGGAATCTTTCATGCGGTTTCCGCCTTCTGCAACGCGGGCTTTGATATTTTCGGCTGTCTGACTCCCGGTGTCAGCGTGATGGAATTCCAGTCCGATCCGGTGGTGCTGCTGACATTAAGCGCGCTGATTATCATTGGCGGTCTGGGCTTTCTCGTCTGGGAGGAGGTACTGAAAAAGAAGCGGTTCCGGAAGTTCAGCGTCTACACCAAGCTGGTGCTGGTGACCAGCCTGGGCCTGATTCTGGCTGCCTGGGGTCTGACCTGTCTGATTGAATGGGACAATCCGGGCACTTTGGGCAATTTGTCTGTTGCGGACAAGCTTCTCAACGGCTTTTTCCAGGCCGTGACCCTGAGAACCGCCGGTTTTGCCTCCTTTGACCAGGCAATGCTTACCGAGGGAGGGAAGGCCATCGCCGTGTTCTTCATGCTCATCGGCGGCTCCTCCGGCTCCACCGCCGGCGGCCTGAAAACCGTGACCTTTGTGGTGCTGGTGCTGTTCCTGGCGGCTCGGGCCCGGGGGAAAAGCCGGGTGTGCGTCTTCCAGAGAACCATTCCCCAGGGGCAGGTGCTGGATGCCATGACCTTGGGCTTCCTGATGATCGCCCTGACACTGCTGGGCGGCGTTTTCCTAAGCATCACCAGCCCGGTATCCTATACGGATGCCCTGTATGAGACGGCCTCCGCACTGGGCACCGTGGGGTTGACCGCGGGAGCTACAGGACGGCTGTCCCAGGCCTCTCAGATTCTCATTATCATCTTTATGTATTTTGGCCGGGTAGGCCTGCTGACCATCAGCATGGGCTTCCTGGCGGGGAATAAGGCAGAAGAGCGGTTCCGTTACGCGGAAACCAATCTGCTCATCGGATAGGAGAAATAACATGAAATCTTACATGATCATTGGATTGGGACGATTCGGCCAGACTCTGGCCCGGCAGCTGTGCGCCCTGGGGGCGGAGGTGCTGGCAGTGGACAAGCGCAGCGACCTGGTGCAGCAGGTGGCGGACGACGTCACCCACGCGGTGGTGGGAGACGCCCAGGACAAGGAGGTGCTCCGTGCCTTGGGTGCCCGGAACTTCGACTGCGCCATCATTGCCGTCGGCAGCAATCTGGCGGCTTCCGTGCTCACCGCCATGAACCTGAAGGAGCTGGGCGTTCCTTATATCATCTGCAAGGCGCACGACGAGACCCACCGGCGGGTGCTGGAAAAGCTGGGGGTGGATCGGGTGACCATTCCGGAGCAGGAGAATGCCCAGCGGCTGGCTCGGAGCCTGAATTCCCACAATGTGCTGGAATATATTGAACTGAGCCCGGACTACGGTATTCTGGATATCCCCGCCCCCGCCGCCTGGATTGGCAAGACCCTTCGGGAGCTGAATATCCGGGCAAAGCTGGGCGTGAATATCATCGCCGTGGAAAGCGGTAAGAAAACCAACGTAGCCCCTTCCGCGGATTACCAGATTCAGCCGGGAGACGTGATGGTGGTGCTGGGAGACAACTACTCCTTAGAGGCGGTGCAGAAGCTGTGACGGAGCAGACGATTACCTCCCGGAAAAACCCCCTTTTGCGGCAGGTGCGAGAGCTGCTGAACTCCCGGAAAGCCCGGGAGGAAGCGGGGCTTTTCGCCGCCGACGGCACCAAACTCCTGGCCGAGGCCGTCCGCTACTGTCCGGGGCTTCACACGGTGATTCTTGCCGAGGGCGTGGAAGCGGAGCTCCCGGAACATGTGCGCCTGATTCGGGTGCCCCGGGATGTGATGGCCTCCCTGTCGCCCATGCAGACCCCCCAGGGGGCGCTGTTCCTGTGCACGTTGCCGGAGCGAAAGCCCTATACCCCGACCCCGGGAAGCCTGCTGCTGGACGGCATTCAGGATCCGGGAAACCTGGGTACCATTTTGCGGACGGCGGACGCTCTGGACATTCCGGTGGCGCTTCTGGAAGGCTGCGCCGACCCCTACAGCCACAAGGTTGTCCGGGCCAGCATGGGAGCGGTTCTGCGCACCCAGCCGGTGCTTACCACCTGGGAGGAAGCGAAAACCGCCTGCGCCCAGACGGGCATCCCCGTTGCGGTGACGGCTTTGAGCCAACGGGCAAAGGATCTGCGTCAGGCCCCTCTTTCCCGGATGACGGTGGTCATCGGCAGCGAGGGTCAAGGTGTCCGACCGGAGATTCTGGACAGCGCGGACGCGGAGTTGGTGATTCCCATGAATCCCCACTGCGAATCCCTGAACGCGGCCATCGCTTCTGCCATCGTCATGTGGCAGATGAAAAAGTGAGAAAAGTAAGATTAAGGCAAAGTAGGTAAATAGAAACAGTAGGGAAGCTCTGATTCAATCCGCAAGAGCTGACAGCGAGAGATTTTTCTCTAGCCGAAGGTTCCGAAAGCGGAGGAATACTTTGTGTATTTCCCGCTTTCGAAACCGCACGGATAGGGGAAAAGATCCGCTGTTCAGCCGCAGGGGATTGATTCAGAGTTTCCCTAAGAAAGAATGGGTGAAGAGAGATGCTGACACACTGGATATGGTTTGCGCACCGTCCCGGTGTGAGCGACCGGCTGAAAGTGGTGCTCATGGAGCATTTCTGCGATCCTGAGGATATCTTCTACGCCGACGAGGCCGCTCTGCGCGGCCTTCCCGAGTTGACCCGGGAGGCGTTGGAAGGTCTGCTGGACAAAAACCTGACTTCCTCCGAGGAAATTCTGGAGGTTTGCGACCGGAAGCAGCTGCACATCCTGACCTATCAGGACGCGGGGTATCCGGCCAGGCTGAAAAACATCCCAGACCCGCCTATGGTGCTCTATTATAAGGGCCGGCTGCCGGAATTTGATGCCTATCCCACCATCGGCATGGTGGGCACCCGGAAGGCCTCTGCCTACGGCCTCACCGCCGCCAAGCGGCTGGGCTATCAGATCGGCAAATGCGGCGGCATTGTGGTGTCGGGCCTTGCCTTTGGCATTGACGGTACGGCCATGTCCGGGGCTCTCACCGCCGGCGGCAAAACCGTAGGTGTCCTGGGCTGCGGCGCGGACATCGTCTATCCGCCCTCCAATGGAGCCCTGTTCCGGGATGTGGAGCGGTACGGCTGCATTCTGAGCGAGTTTGCCCCGGGAACCCCACCGGCAAAATGGACGTTTCCCAAGCGGAATCGAATTATCAGCGGCCTGAGTAATGGCGTGCTGGTGGTGGAAGCGCCCGAACGCAGCGGCGCGCTGATTACCGCCCGGCTGGCCGCCGAGCAGGGAAGGGACGTATTCGTGGTTCCCGGCAACATTGACGTGCCCACCTGCGCCGGAAGCAATGCCCTTCTTCGGGACGGCGCCATTCTCGTCAGCTCCGGCTGGGAGGTGCTCAGTGAATACCAGGCCATGTTCCCGGACAAACTGCGCCGGGAGGACACGCCTGTGCGGATGACCGCTTCCCCGGAGGAAGTGCGGGCGGCTGCCGAGGAAACGCCCCTACAGGTGGCTCAAAAACCGGCTCGTCCCTCGGAAACGTCGAATCTTAAGAAAAAATTAGAGAAAAAATCCATTGACAACCCGGCTCCTACGGCTTATAGTGACTTGGATGCGCGCCTGTCCGGCCTGAGTGAGGATGAGCGGGTCATTGCCGAATGCCTGAAAAACGGAGCCAGACTGGTAGACGATGTGATTGCCGAAACCGGCCTTTCCACCGGTCGGCTTCTGGGCATCCTTACCATGCTGGAGCTGAAGGGCATTGTCAGGCGGCTTCCCGGCAAGCAGATTGCCCTCAAGTAGCAATGGAAACTCTGAATAAATCGTCTGCGGCTGGGCAGCGGATCTTTTGCCCCCAGGCTGCGGTTTGAAAAATGGGAAATACACAAAGTATTCCTCCATTTTTCAAACCTTGCCTGGAAACAAAATCTCTCGCTGCCAGCTCTTGCCGATTTCATCAGAGCTTCCCAAAGAACAGTTCCAATAAACGAAACGGAGAATTTTGATCATATGGGAAAGACGAACAATCTTGTGATCGTGGAGTCCCCCTCGAAAGCAAAGACCATCGGACGGTATTTGGGTCCCGGATATACCGTCAAGGCCAGTATGGGACACCTGCGGGATCTGCCCAAGAGCAAAATGGGTGTAGATCTGGAGCACAATTTCACCCCCCAGTATATCCCCGTCCGGGGCAAGGAGGCTCTTATCAAGGAGCTGAAGGCGGACGCCGCCAAGGCGGACACCGTGTACCTGGCAACGGACCCTGACCGGGAGGGAGAGGCCATTTCCTGGCATCTGAAGGAGCTTCTGAATCTGACGGACGGGAAGGCTCAGCGGGTCACGTTTAACGAAATTACACAGAAGGTAGTGAAGGATTCTATCCAGCATCCCCGGGACATTGACTATGATCTGGTGGACGCCCAGCAGGCCCGCCGCATTCTGGACAGAATCGTTGGCTATGAGCTGTCTCCGCTGCTGTGGAAGAAGGTGCGCAGAGGGCTGTCCGCCGGTCGTGTCCAGTCCGTGGCCACCCGGATGGTGGTAGATCGGGAGAACGAGATCCGTGCCTTCCAGCCCAAGGAGTACTGGTCTTTGGATGTGACCCTGAACCGGGTGGGCAAGCCCGGCTCCTTTGTGGCTCATTACTACGGCAGCCCCAAAAAGCGGGAGCTGGAAAACGAAGAGCAGACCAATGGAATCATCGGGGACATTACCGGGAAGGAATTCACCGTCACCGATGTGAAAAAGGCGGAGAAGAAGCGCTCCTCCGCCCCTCCCTTTACCACCTCCACCTTGCAGCAGGAGGCCTCCCGGAAGCTGGGCTTCACCCCCAAGAAGACCATGATGGTGGCCCAGCAGCTCTATGAAGGCGTGGAGATCGCCGGGGAAGGCACCACAGGCCTGATCACCTATATGCGTACCGATTCTCTGCGGCTTTCCGATGAAGCCATGGATGCTGCCGCGGATTTTATCCGCAGCCGGTACGGAAGCGAGTATTATTACGGTGGTCATCATGTGTTCAAGACCAAAGCCGGTGCCCAGGATGCCCACGAGGCCATTCGTCCGTCTCATGTGGAGCTGGAGCCGGAGCGGGTGAAGAGCAGCCTGAACGCCGACCAGTATAAGCTTTATAAGCTGATCTGGAGCCGGTTCCTGGCCACCCAGATGGCCAATGCCGTTTTTGACACCGTGTCCATCGACACCGAGTGCGCCGGACATGTGTTCCGGGCCAGCCATCAGAGTATGCGCTTCGCGGGCTTTATCGCGGTCTATGAGGAAGGCCGGGACGATGACGGCGAGGCCATGGGCTCGCCCCTGCCTGACCTGGCCTCCGGCGACAAGGCAGCCGCCGCCAAAACGGAGAAGGCTCAGCACTTTACCCAGCCTCCCGCCCGGTATACCGAGGCCACCCTGGTCAAGGCCATGGAGGAAAAGGGCGTAGGCCGTCCTTCCACCTACGCCGCCACCATTTCCACCATTGAGGATCGGGAGTATGTGGAAAAGCAGGACAAGCGTCTGGTTCCCACGCCCCTGGGTGAGATTGTCACCGGGCTGATGGTAGAGCGGTTCCACGATATTGTGGATGTGGAATTTACCTCCAACATGGAATCCCGGCTGGATGAGGTGGAGGAGGGCAAGCAGCAGTGGCAGGCTCTGATCGCCGATTTTTACAAGGATTTCAGCAAGGAGCTTCAGGATGCGGAAAAGGCTCTGGAGGGTGTGCGCCTGAAGGTTCCCGAGGAGGAAACCGACGAGGTCTGCGAGCTGTGCGGCCGGAAAATGGTCATCAAAACCGGCCGGTTCGGCAAGTTCCTGGCCTGCCCGGGCTTCCCGGAGTGCCGGAACACCAAGCCACTGGTGGAGAAGATGCCCGGCCGGTGCCCCAAGTGCGGCGGTGCCATCCTCAAGCGCAAGTCCAAGAAGGGCTACGCTTACTACGCCTGCGAGAAGGGGGCGGAGTGCGGCTTCATGACCTGGGACGTGCCCACGGCGGAGGACTGCCCGGAGTGCGGTCAGACCCTCTTCAAAAAGTCCGGCAAGGGCAGAATGAAGCCCTTCTGCATCAACGAGAAGTGCTCCCGGTTCCTGCCGGAAGACCAGCGGGGCTACTATAAGAAGAAAACCGCCGACACGGAGGGGGCTTCCGCCGCCGTCACGGAGGAAAAGCCCGCCGCCAAGAAGACCCCGGCAAAAAAGACGGCGGCGAAGAAGCCTGCGAAAACCGCGGCCAAGGCGACCACCGCCAAGAAAACTGCCGCGAAGAAAACCACAGCGAAAAAAGCCGCTTCCAAGAAGAAAGAGGAGGGCTGAGCCATGGAGGTAAAAGTCATTGGCGCGGGTCTGGCGGGCTGTGAGGCAGCCTGGCAGCTGGCAAACCGTGACATCGATGTGCGGCTTTATGAGATGAAGCCCAAGAAAATGACTCCCGCCCACCACAGCCCGGACTTTGCCGAGCTGGTGTGCTCCAATTCCCTTCGGGGCGACCGGCTGGAAAACGCGGTGGGTCTTCTGAAGGAGGAACTGCGCCGCCTGGACAGCCTGATTCTCACCTGCGCCGAGGCCACCCGGGTAGAAGCCGGCGGATGTCTGGCAGTTGACCGGGGGGGCTTTTCCCAGATGGTGACGGAAAAAATCCGCAGCAATCCCAGAATCACCGTGGTGGAGGAAGAGGTGACCCAGGTTCCGGAAGGACCCGTCATCCTCGCTACCGGCCCTCTGACCTCCGATGCCCTCAGCCAAGCCATCGGAGAGTACTTCGGAGAAACCGGATATCTTCACTTTTTTGACGCGGCGGCGCCTCTGGTTACAGCGGAGTCTATCGACATGGAGCTTGCCTGGTGGCAGTCCCGGTATGACCGGGGAACCCCGGATTATGTGAACTGCGCCATGAATAAGGAGGAATATGAGGCCTTCTGGCAGGCACTGACCACCGCCCAGGAAGCGGAGGTTCACGGCTTTGAGGATAAGAATGTCTTCGAGGGCTGTATGCCCGTGGAGGTCATGGCCCGCCGGGGCATTGATACCCTGCGCTACGGCCCCCTGAAGCCCGTAGGCCTGACAGACCCCCGGACGGGGAAGGAGCCCTACGCAGTGGTGCAGCTGCGCCAGGACAACGCCACGGGCAGTGTCTTCAACCTGGTGGGCTTTCAGACCCACCTGAAATTCGGGGAGCAGAAGCGGGTGTTTTCCATGATTCCGGCTCTAAAAAACGCGGAATATGTCCGCTATGGAGTCATGCACCAGAACACCTTCCTGCAAAGCCCCAAGCTGCTGGACAGGTTCTACGCCGACCGGAGAAATCCCTTGGTTGCTTTCGCCGGGCAGATGACCGGCGTGGAAGGCTATGTGGAGTCCACGGCCTCCGGATATCTGGCGGCGGTTGCCATGGCGGCGAAGGTTCAGGGTCGCCCCCTGCCGGAGTTCCCCAAGACCACTGCCATCGGTGCGCTGGGTCAGTACATCAGCGACGAGAGCGTGGAAAATTTCCAGCCCATGAATATCAATTTCAGCATTATTGCTCCTTTGGAGCAGCGAATTCGTAAAAAGGCAGAAAAAAATCTCGCCATTTCCAACCGGGCCCTGGACGTGATTCAGGCCTTGAAGGAAGCGGGCATCTAAAGAAAGAGGTGCAAGGATGAAGATTATTCTGGACGCGATGGGCGGCGACAATGCCCCTCAGGCTCCGGTGCTCGGCGCCATCGAAGCGGTGAAGCGTTACAACGCGGATATCATTCTGGTAGGCCGGGGTCAGGAGATTCTGGAGGTTCTGAAGAAGAACGGCCTGGACACCCTGCCTGAGGGCGTGGAAATCGCCCATGCCGACGACGTGGTGGACATGCACGACGACCCGGCCTCGGTAATTCATAAGCGGAAGAATTCCTCTATGATCATCGGCCTGAAAATGCTGGCCGACGGCAAGGGCGATGCCTTTGTCTCCGCCGGTTCTACCGGTGCGCTTTTGACGGGTGCAACTTTGCTTGTCAAGCGGGTTCGGGGGATTCGCCGGGCGGCTATGGCTCCCGCCATGCCCACCAAGGCCGGCACCAAGGTCATTATCTGCGACTGCGGCGCCAACGCAGAGTGCACCCCGGAGTTCCTGCTCCAGTTCGGATTGGTGGCTTCGGCCTACAGCAAGTTCACCCTGGGGGTGGAAAATCCCAGAGTTGGCCTTCTGAACATCGGGTCTGAGGACAGCAAGGGCACCCAGCTTCAGAAGGATGCCTACGCTCTGCTGAAAGACGCGTCCAACAGGGGACTGCTGAATTTCACCGGCAATGTGGAGGCTCGTGACGTGCCTCTGGGGGCGGTGGACGTGGTGGTCTGCGACGGCTTCAGCGGCAACATTCTCATCAAGTCCATTGAAGGCACCGCCATGTTCATGGGCAGTATGCTCAAGCGGATGTTCAAGAAGAATCTGGGCTCCAAGCTGGGCTACCTTCTGTGCAAGAGCGGTGTCCAGGACATGATGAAGCTTCTGGACTACCGGGAGATCGGCGGCACCCAGTTTTTGGGCATCAAAAAGCCGGTCATCAAGGCCCACGGCTCTTCCGACGCTCTGGCCTTCCGGAATGCGGTGAAGCAGGCCATGACCGCCGCCGAAGGGGACTTTACCGCCCAGCTGGAGAAGAATCTGGCCGCGCTGAAGGGAAGTGAAGCCGATGCTTAAAGATCTGGAAGCCGTTATCGGCTATCATTTTCACAATATTTCCCTGCTGCAAAACGCTCTGACCCATTCCTCCTACGCCAACGAGCGGTGGCACAACAGCCTGCTCAGCAACGAGCGGCTGGAGTTTCTGGGGGACAGCGTCTTAGGAATGCTGGTGGCAGAGTATCTGTACCGGAATTTCCCCAACCGGCCTGAGGGAGAGCTGACCCGGATGCGGGCGGATATGGTCTGCGAGCAGACTCTGGCCGCCGCCGCTGAGCGCATTGGTCTTGGAACCCATCTGCTTCTGGGACACGGCGAAGAGCAGGGGGGCGGCAGAACCCGCAGCTCCATTCTGGCCGATGCCATGGAGTCCGTCATCGCCGCCTGCTTCCTGGACGGCGGCATTGAGGCGGCGCTGCTCATCATCCGGCAATTCATTTTCGTGGAAGTGCCGGTGACCAAGCTGCACAACGCCGATTACAAAACCAAGCTCCAGGAGCTGGTGCAGCAGAAGAAAAACCAGGTGCTGACCTACACCCTCATCGGCGAGTCCGGCCCGGATCACGACAAGCACTTTGCGGTGGAGGTCTGCCTGAACGGAACCGTGGTGGGCACGGGCAGCGGCAGCAGCAAGAAGCGCGCCGAGCAGGACGCGGCCCGGGTGGCTCTGGAAAAGCTCTTTCCCGAGCAGGCCCAGTAAAGAAAGAGGAGAAACATATGGAGCTTTTCGACAAGCTGCTGGAGGTTTCCAGAGCCTTCCGGATCCCCTATGAATACCTGGGCTATGAAACCATCCAGATGGGCAATGTGAACCATACTTATAAGGTGAATTTCCGGCTGCCCGAGGGGAAGGAAAAGTCCTTTCTGGTGCAGAACGTGAACACCTATGCCTTCCGCAACCCCGTGGGCCTGATGAACAACATCGACAGCGTCACCGAGCATATCCGGGCGAAAAAGCCGGGGCAGCTTGCCCTGCATTTTCACCACACTGCCGACCGGAAGACCTACCTGGCAGACGGGGAGAATTTCTGGCGGATGACCAATTACGTCCCTTCCGTGACTTACAACACCGTCACCGATCTGAACGTCGTCCGCAGCGCGGGCAAGGCCTTCGGCGAGTTCCAGATGGACTTGGAGGACTTTGATCTTTCGGCTCTGGTGGAGACCATTCCGGGCTTTCACGACACCCGCAAGCGGTACGCCGATTTTCGGCGGAGCGTGGAAGAGGACAAAGCGGGCCGGGTATCTTCCGTCCGGGAGGAGATTGATTATCTGCTGTCTGTAGAGGACAAGGCCTGCTGCCTGACGGATCTGTACCGGGCAGGAAAGCTGCCTCTGCGGGTCACCCATAACGATACCAAGATCAATAACGTGCTGTTTTCTCCGGAAACCAAGGAAGCGATGATCGTTATCGATCTTGACACCGTTATGCCGGGGCTTATGGGTCATGATTTCGGCGATGCCATCCGCTTTGCGGCCAACCGGGTGGAGGAGGACTGCACAGACTACGACCAGGCACAGGTGAATCTGGATGTCTTCCGGGCCTTCGCCGAAGGTTTCCTCTCCATGACCGCCAAAACCATGACGGACACGGAGGTCAAGACCCTTGCCATGAGCTGCTTTGACCTGACGGCGGAGCTTGCCACCCGGTTCCTGGCAGACTATCTGGACGGCGACCTGTATTTCAACATCCGCCGCCCGGATCATAACCTGGTTCGTGCCCGGTGCCAGATTGCCCTGGCCAAGGATATGCTGAAGCATATGGACGAAATGGAAGCCATCGTCGAGCAGTGCATCCGCAATTCCCAATAACTCCCAGACAATAACTTTCATACTGAACTCCAATTAAAATCTTTAAAAAAGATTTTAATTGCCTGAAGGG
>OIZP01001621.1_pt1 | contig 11210 bp, 6 predicted proteins | sample 1588531 | NCBI WGS metagenome assembly OIZP01 (sample SAMN03283283) | human gut metagenome | biome: human-associated habitat; material: feces | host: Homo sapiens | place: Peru | collected 2012 | reverse complement strand
GAAGTTAGGCTGCGGTTCGGAAGAAAAAATGAAAATTTTTTGATTTTCATTTTGTCCTTCACTCACCTTGCACTAACTTTGAACCATTAAAATTTAAGACTATGCCAAAAACAACAATTTCAAACCGAAACATTAATGCGGATATGAGATATTTGAAGCTCTTAGCAAGAGATTTTCCTACTATCTCACAAGTGACAACCGAGATTATAAACTTGGAGGCCATCCTGCATTTGCCCAAACCTACAGAGCACTTCCTTGCCGACTTGCACGGCGAGACAGAAGCGTTCCAGCATGTGCTGCGAAATGCATCGGGCAATATAAAACGTAAAGTGAAGGAACTGTTTGGCAACACATTGCGCGAAAAAGAAATCCGCGACCTCTGTACGCTGATTTACTATCCCAAACAAAAGTTGGAACTGGTAAAGCAAAATGATACTGACCTGTCAGACTATTATCAAACTACGCTCAACCAACTCATTGCTGTTTGCCGCAATGTGTCTTCTAAATATACCCGCTCAAAGGTTCGTAAGAGTTTGCCACCTGAGTTTGCTTATATCATTGAGGAATTGCTGCACGAAAGCAGTGATGATCGCAACAAGCAGGCTTATGTGGGCGTGATTATTCAAACCATTATTGGCACAGGACGTGCCGCAGGTTTTGTAATGGCTATTTGCGAACTTATTCAGCGCTTGTCTATCGACCAACTCCACATTCTTGGCGACATCTTCGACCGTGGACCGGGCGCACACCTTATTATGGATACGCTCAGCAAATATCATAACTGGGACATCCAATGGGGTAACCACGACATTTTGTGGATGGGGGCTGCGGCGGGCAATAAGGCTTGCATTGCCAGCGTGTTGCGATTATCGTTCCGCTATGCCAATACGCAAACGTTAGAGGAGGGATATGGCATAAATATGGTGCCTATGGCTACTTTTGCCATGGAGACTTATGCCGATGACCCTTGCAAGGTGTTCTATCCTAAAATAGAAGACCCAAATCGTCGTCCTAACGAAAAGACGTGTAAACTCATCGCACAGATGCACAAGGCGATTGCCATCATACAGTTTAAACTCGAAGGACAGCTCTACCAACAACATCCTGAGTGGAAAATGGATGATAGAAAATTGTTGGAAACCATTGATTTTGAAAAGGGCACTTGCTGCGTAGATGGAACTGAATATCCGTTGACCGATTTAAACTTCCCCACACTCGACCCTGCGAATCCTTACCAACTTACAGCCGAGGAGGAAGACCTTATTAATCGTTTGCAGCATTCATTCCTCATCTCAGATCGTTTGCAGGCGCATGTGCAGCAATTATTACTCCATGGCAGCATGTATGGCATTTATAATTCTAACTTGTTGTTCCATGCCTCTGTGCCTATGAATCAGGATGGTTCGCTTAAGGAGATCGACGTGGAAGGTCAAACCGTGTCGGGACGTGACCTGATGAAGAGGATTGAGGAGTTGGTGCGCGAAGGCTTTGATGAGGATGCTGATGCTACCGAACGACTTCGTGCTTCTGATTACTTTTGGTATCTGTGGTGTGGTCCCGACTCACCTCTGTTCGATAAGTCTAAAATGTCTACCTTTGAGCGTTACTTCATTGAAGATAAAAACACGCATAAGGAGGCAAAGGGGTATTATTATACGCTGCGCGATAATGCCGATGTATGCGACCACTTAATGGATTCGTTTGGAGTGGCAGGTAAGCACCGACATATTATTAACGGACATGTGCCTGTGCGTGCATCGAATGGCGAAAACCCCATTAAGGCTGGAGGCAAGCTCATGGTGATTGATGGCGGATTTGCTAAGGCATATCATAACACTACGGGTATTGCAGGGTATACTTTAGTTTATCACTCACGCGGTTTCCAATTGGTGCAGCATGCGCCATTTACTTCGACCGAAGAGGCGATTCTTAATGGCACAGACATCAAATCGACCACTCAAATTGTGGAGATGATGGGGCATCGTGCTATGGTGAACGATACAGATAAGGGGGCAGAATTGCGCGAGCAAATTGCTGACCTCGAAAAACTGCTCGTGGCTTATAGACGTGGCTTTATCAAGGAAATGTAAATAAGAGTAGGGCAGTAATTTATCGTAATAGCATAAAAGCTACGCCCTCTTCTTCAAAAATATTTTTCAGAAAAAAATGAAATCTCTCAAAGAATTATATCGCATCGGCATAGGTCCGTCTTCATCGCATACCATCGGTCCGCGTACAGCTGCCGAAACTTATTTAAGAAAACACCCCGATGCACAAGGTTTTCGTGTAACGCTTTATGGTAGTCTTGCGGCTACGGGTAGGGGACACTTAACCGATTTCGCAATACTACAGGTGTTGGGCGAAAATCGCACAGAACTTATTTGGTGTCCTGAAATTGTATTGCCTTTCCACCCGAATGGCATGAAGTTTGAGGTGCGCAAAAATAATGGCGATTTTCAAGATGCGTGGACCGTTTACAGTGTGGGTGGGGGAGCCTTAGTCGAAGAAGGACAAGTGCAAACCGATACGCCCGATGTGTATGACCTCGATCATTTGTCGGACATTCAAAAATGGTGTGAAGAGCGTGGCGTGTCGTATTGGGAATATGTGCAACACTGCGAGGGTACCGAAATTTGGGATTATCTTGAAAAGGTGTGGCACACCATGTGCGAGGCTGTAGAGCGTGGCATTGAACACGAAGGGGTGTTGCCTGGGGCACTAAAGCTTCGTCGCAAAGCACCCGATTATTACATCCGTGCAATGGGCTATCCCACAAATCTTCAGTCGCGTGCTTTTGTGTTTGCCTATGCTTTGGCAGTGAGCGAGGAAAATGCTTCGGGGGGTACTATTGTGACAGCTCCTACTTGTGGCGCAAGTGGCGTGGTTCCGGCTGTGCTCTATCATCTTAGCAAAACTCGCAAGTTCCAAGAAACGCGCATTCTCCATGCACTTGCCACAGCAGGTATCGTGGGCAATATTGCCAAGAGTCGTGCCTCCATCTCGGGGGCTGAGGCTGGTTGTCAGGCTGAAGTAGGCGTGGCATGTGCCATGGCAGCAGCTGCTGCTAACTATTTGTTTGGCGGTTCGTTGGCTACCATCGAATATGCTGCCGAAATGGGCTTAGAGCATCACTTAGGAATGACTTGCGACCCTGTATGCGGTTTGGTGCAAATTCCTTGCATTGAACGCAATGCACATGCTGCGGCTCGTGCCCTCGATGCAAATATATATGCCAATCTTTCGGATGGGGCACACCGCATCATTTATGACAAAACAGTCGAGGTAATGAAAGAAACCGGACACGACCTCCCCTCGCTTTATCGCGAAACTTCTGAGGGTGGGTTGGCTAAGGACTTCCGTGGTTGATTTTTTGAAAAAATGGAAGTTTGGGGGATAAATAGAATAAAAAAATCTGTTTTGTAGCCCCATCTTCATGCTACAGATTACAACACAATACAACAAATAGAGGCAGAACTCTTTTTGTTGCATTGTGTTGTCCCTTCTGTAATTTTGTAATCTATATGTTGTCAATGCTATAGAAAAGCACTAAAAAGTAATACAGTGTTTTATGGGCGTAAAACGCCTCTTTAAGACTTAAAATCAATTATTCTTAACACTAAAACCGCGTTTTTTTAAAGTCGACATGCAATTTCTTAGGATAAAACTTGCGTGTTTTATTCCAAAATTATATATTTGCGCAAGTATTTGGTATAACAACCGATATCCAACTATAGAAAACATTATTAACAGATGACAATTCAATTAAGAAAAATACATGAATAACATTAAAAGAGTCTACACTTTCGGTAACGGAAAGGCAGAGGGACGCGCTGACATGCGCAATGAATTGGGTGGCAAGGGTGCAAACCTTGCAGAGATGAACCTTATCGGTGTACCCGTACCCCCGGGCTTTACCATTACCACCGATGTGTGCAACGAATACTACGAAATTGGCAAAGACCAAGTAGTAGCTTTGCTTAAGGAAGAAGTTGAAAAGAGCTTACATCAAACTGAAGAGTTGATGAATAGCAAATTTGGTGACGTAGAAAATCCCCTTTTGCTTTCTGTTCGCTCAGGTGCTCGCGCTTCAATGCCAGGTATGATGGATACCATCCTCAACCTTGGTTTGAATGATGAAGTGGTTGAAGGCTTGGCTCGCAAAACTGGCAATCCTCGTTTCGCTTACGATGCTTATCGTCGTTTCGTACAGATGTATGGCGACGTAGTACTCGGCATGAAGCCCGTAAACAAAGAAGACGTTGACCCCTTCGAAGCTATCATCGACGAGGTGAAGGAAGCTAAGGGCGTTAAACTCGACAATGAACTCGAGGTTGAAGACCTTAAAGAACTCGTAGTGCGCTTCAAGAAGGCTATCGTAGAACAGACTAAGAAGGAATTCCCCACCGATCCTATGGAACAGCTTTGGGGTGCCATCTGCGCTGTGTTTGATTCATGGATGAACGAACGTGCTATCCTCTATCGTAAGATGGAAGGTATTCCCGCAGAGTGGGGTACTGCCGTAACTGTTATGGCTATGGTATTCGGTAACATGGGCGCTACTTCGGCTACAGGTGTATGCTTCAGTCGTGACGCTGCTACAGGCGAAGACCTCTTTAACGGTGAATGGTTAGTTAATGCACAGGGTGAAGACGTTGTGGCTGGTATCCGTACTCCGCAGCAAATTACACTCGAAGGTTCACGTCGTTGGGCTGAGTTACAAGGCATTAGCGAAGAACAGCGTAAGGCTGAATATCCTTCTATGGAAGAGGCTATGCCCGAAATCTATCGCCAACTCGATGCTATCCAGACTAAGCTCGAAGAGCACTACCACGATATGCAGGATATGGAGTTCACCGTACAAGAAGGTAAACTCTGGTTCCTCCAAACTCGTAATGGTAAGCGTACAGGTGCTGCCATGGTTAAAATCGCCATGGATCTCCTCCGTCAGGGCATGATCGACGAAAAGACTGCCATTGAACGTTGCGAACCTCAAAAACTCGACGAACTCCTTCACCCCGTATTCTCAAAGGATGCCTTGGGCAAGGCTAAAGAACTTACTCGTGGTTTGCCCGCAAGTCCGGGTGCTGCCTGTGGTCAGATTGTATTCTTCGCTGACGATGCAGCTAAGTGGCACGAAGATGGTCACAAGGTTGTGATGGTTCGTATCGAAACTTCACCCGAAGACCTCGCAGGTATGGCTGTTGCTGAAGGTATCCTTACTGCACGTGGTGGTATGACTTCACACGCTGCCGTAGTTGCTCGTGGTATGGGTAAGTGCTGCGTAAGTGGTGCTGGCGCTATCAATGTTGACTACAAAAACCGTACTGTAGAAATTGACGGTGTAGTGCTCCACGAAGGTGACTACATTTCATTGAATGGTACTAATGGTCGCGTTTATCAAGGCGAAATCCAAACTCAGGCTGCCGAACTTTCAGGTGACTTTGCTGCCTTGATGGATCTCTGTGCTAAGTATACTCGTTTGCAAGTTCGTACCAATGCTGATACTCCGCACGATGCAGAAGTTGCTCGTAAGTTTGGTGCAGTAGGTATCGGTCTTTGCCGTACAGAACACATGTTCTTCGACAACGAAAAGATCATCGCCATGCGTGAGATGATTCTTGCTGAGAACGTAGAAGGCCGTAAGAAGGCACTTGCTAAGCTTCTTCCCTACCAGAAGGAAGACTTCAAGGGTATCTTCCGTGCTATGGACGGCTATCCCGTAAACGTACGTTTGCTCGATCCTCCTCTCCACGAATTTGTTCCTCACGATCCTAAGGGTCAAGAAGAAATGGCAAAAGCTATGGGTGTAACAGTTGAATACATCCGTCAGCGTGTAGAAAGCCTCTGCGAACACAACCCGATGCTCGGTCACCGTGGTTGCCGTTTGGGTAACACTTATCCTGAAATCACGCAGATGCAGACTCGTGCCATCCTTTCTGCAGCAATCGACTTGAAGCGTGAAGGTCTCGATCCTCACCCCGAAATCATGGTACCTCTCACAGGTATTCTCTATGAGTTCGAAGCACAAGAGAAGGTTATCCGCGACGAAGCTGCAGCACTCTTCAAGGAAGAAGGCCTCGAAATCCCCTTCAAGGTAGGTACGATGATTGAAATTCCTCGTGCTGCTCTTACAGCCGATAAGATTGCATCACGTGCTGAATACTTCAGCTTCGGTACTAACGACCTTACTCAGATGACATTCGGTTACTCACGCGACGATATCGCAAGCTTCTTGCCTGTATACCTCGAGAAGAAGATCCTCTCTGTTGACCCCTTCCAGGTTCTCGACCAGAATGGTGTAGGTCAGCTCATCGAAATGGCTGTTGACAAGGGTCGCAGCGTTCGTAAGGATCTCAAGTGCGGTATCTGTGGTGAGCATGGTGGTGAACCTTCCAGCGTGAAGTTCTGCCACAAGGTAGGTCTCAACTACGTGAGCTGCTCTCCCTTCCGTGTGCCCATCGCACGCCTTGCAGCGGCGCAGGCTGCTGTAGAGGAATAATAAACGAGTTGGGCGGTAAGTCTCTGATAATAAAGAGGCTTGCCGCCTAACTATGAATAGTCCAAGTGGTGCAAGTGGAATAATACTCGGCCGACCAAGTAATGGCTGGGATGATTGGAAGGATGCTGATGGCAATAAATTAGGTAATGCCATAGAGCGATAGGAATAAGGTAAATGAAACATGCTTCAATATCCTTCATTCCATTCTGCGGTACAATTGCTTTAATCGGAAGAATATATAATCGGAAAATAATGAATTTAGAAGAAAAAATCATAAGCGAAATAACTGGTAAATTCACAATAGAGGCATATCAGAGAGGCTATCGTTGGGGCAAAGATGAAGTTGAATATCTTCTTGAAGATATCAACGAAATTCCTGATGGTCAAAAGTATTGTCTCCAGCCTGTTGTTGTGAAAAACGTGAATGATACTTATGAACTGATTGACGGGCAGCAACGCCTGACAACTCTCTATTTGATTATGAAGTATCTGAATGCCTATGTTGATATAAAATTTAGCATAGAATACGCTACACGAAAGAGCGAAAATGGGCATATCGGAAGTAAGGAATTGCTTGAAACAATTGATGAAATTGATCTTTCTTTACCTTCTAACAATATTGATGAGTTGTTTATCAAGAAATCATATGGTATAGTTAAAACGTGGTTTAACGGTGAAAAGTCTAAGATGATGAGTTTTGCCAATAAACTGCAAAACTATGTCACAATTATTTGGTATGAAGTAGATGAGGATGAAGATAGTGTAAATATATTCACACGTCTGAATATAGGTAAAATAAATCTTACTAATGCAGAACTCGTAAAGGCATTATTTCTTAGCCGTGGCAAAAAGGATTCCGAAGGTCGATATGCAGGAAATCCTTATGGCATAGAGGAAAAAAAACAGCATGAAATTGCTCTCGGTTGGGACTCAATGGAGAAAGATTTACATAACGAAAAATTCTGGACTTTCATTACCAATGAAAAGTCTGATCATTATCCCATTCGTATGGAGCTGTTGTTTGATATGATAGAAATGAAACCGAACGGCGAGAGTAATTTCTATACGTTTAACAGATTCTATGAGAGGTTTAAGAATTCAGACAATAGATATGATACTTGGGAACTGATAGAACGATACATGCAACAGCTAAAAGAGTGGTATCATAGTTTTGACTTATTCCATCATATTGGATTTCTTGTTGCTACTGGCACAAGCGTGAAGTCTCTTCTTGACATAGCTATGAGTACAGATCATCCTATTAAGAAATCTGATTTTAAACTTAGAGTGCTTGATATGATACGGGAGAAGATGGCATTTAAGGTTGGAGACAATGATTTCGGAGAAGACATAGACTACGCAGAGCTTAATTATGAAGATCATTCCGAGTTTATACAGTATGTTCTTCTTCTGTTTAATATTGAGACTATCAGACAAAAAGGAGACGAGAATGTCCGTTTCCCATTTTATCGATATAAAAACGAAGGAACATGGTCATTGGAACATATCCATGCTCAAAATTCAGAGAGCCTGAAAACAAACCAAGAATGGAAGGAATGGCTTGAAATTCACAAGAAATCTCTTGAAGGCTTGGAAGTTAGTTCTGACGATAAAAAACGAAATGAAGAGGTTATTGATAAGATGAACACTGTTATTACCCATATTAATGAAAAAGGGTATAAAGGTTCTATAAGGGATGAGTTCAACACAGTAGCTCCTGTAGTGATCAATATTCTGTCAGATGGTGATGACAAGTCGCAGATGCACACCTTGTCAAATATGGCATTATTGACCGTTGGTGAGAATGCGGCTCTTAACAATTCCACTTTCGATGTTAAACGCATGAAGATTATTGCTATGGATAAAGCTGGAGAGTATATTCCTGTATGTACTCGAAACGTCTTTATGAAGTACTATTCTTCCTCAGATACGAAGCTGCATTTCTGGTCAGAAGAAGATAGAAAAGGTTATATAAGTGCTATGAATAATGTCTTATACGACTATAAAGAGAAAAATAGCAACAAAGAAATTAAACTTATAAGGAACAGAATAAATTATGGTAACAGAAAATAAGGAAAGCAAACCTTTTAGTTTCAAGTCTTTTCTTGAACAATATCATGTGGTTATCCCCATGGTGCAAAGAGATTATGCACAGGGGCGTACCACAGATGATGTCACCCGTGTGAGAAATAGATTCTTAGATGCTATTAAGTCATATCTCGTAAAATCAGAAGATGATAACGATGTGATGAAAATGGACTTTATCTATGGAGAGACGGAACAGGTCTGGAGCACTACTACTGCAAATAAACTGGAGAAAATAATTGTGACACCACTAGATGGTCAACAACGTTTAACTACTTTATATTTACTGCATTGGTATGCTGCAAAGAAAGGTGTTGTAGAAGCAAGTAATTACGAGTTTCTAAACAACTTCACTTATGACATCCGTCCTAGTTCGCGAGACTTTTGCTCACATTTATTGCAATACGTCCCTGATTGGTCTTTATCTTTTTACGACCAATTGGTTGACCAAAACTGGTTCATGGGTGAATGGCTAAATGACCCCACAGTAATAGGTATGCTTGTAATGCTGGATTCCATCAATGATAAATTTGGCAACATAGCTAATCTTTGGGAAATCTTGACAGGGGAGAAGGCTCGTATAGTCTTTTATTTCCTCCCCTTATCAGAAAATGGACTCTCTGATGAGTTGTATATCAAGATGAACTCTAGAGGAAAGAAATTGACTGCATTCGAACATTTTAAGGCAGAGTATGAAGATCTGTATGAAAAAGACTCTGATGAGGCAAGGACGGTAAATCATAAATTTGATGTAGAATGGGCAGATACGTTCTTTCCATATCGTAATCAAGATGACATCGTCGACAATGAGTTCATGAAGTATTTCTTTTATGTAAGCCATATCCTTTGCTATGAACAAGGTATCAAGAAGTCTAACGATGAGTTTGAGCTAATTAAACTGATATATAGCGACTCGCCTAATGCAGTTGTCAATCGCAAATATCTTGAAGATGCTTTTGACTGCTGGTATAGGGTTAGGAAAGATTATGGATCGATAGACAATTTCTTTGCGAAATATCTTTCCGGATTTACTTATGAGAAAGGTAAGGTTACTACATTTAAGAGCATTTACGAATACCTCGATACTCAGAACTTCTTTCATGCATGTGTGAAACTCTATCAGGTAAATAACAATTTTTCATATAGTGACTTTTTGTTTCTTTATGGCATAATTACCTACCTGATTAACAAGGATGCAATAAAAGAAGATGAATTTATTGATCGTCTTCGTATATTGAGAAATCTTATTTGGAATTCTAATTCAGGTGAAATTCGTGGTGATGCTGATTATATGAAAGATTTGCTTTGTGAAGTAAAAGACTTGATGTTGGCAGGCATTATAAACAAGGAACTTTCCCACAAGTTTAATAGCATTCAAATATACGAAGAAATCGAGAAGAAAGAGAAGAAACAGGAAATAGATATAGAAAACCTTCATAAATTTGAGGATCATCCTTTAATTTATGGCTATGCGTCTGGATTGGGATATGATAATCTTGGTTTGGTTGATACATTTGTTTCTTTGTTTGATAGCACGCCAGAATTTGTTAAAATACACCGTGCGATGTTGGCTATTGATGATTATAGGCAGACTGTTTCCAATCGCTGCTATATGGGAAATCATAACAGATCTACTTGGTCACAATTATTGCATAAAAGCAGTAATAGAAATAATTTTGAAAAAACAATGGCTGTTCTGCGTAAGCTTCTTCAAAGAATTAAAAATGGGGAGAGTTTGGATATTATAATCAATAAATACCTTTCGGAAAAGGAAGAAGAACAGACTTTCGATTGGCGATATTACTTTGTAAAATATCCAGATATGTTACGAGGTGCTGATGGAGAACTGACATGGGACAATCCGAATGGTTACATTTGTTCTACGCTTAATAAGCATCAGTTCAACGGACAGCACTGGAATCCTTTCTTGAATGTAATATATCAGAATTTGTCAGATGAGTTGCGCGACAAAGATGGTAATGAAATTATTAGATTAGAAAATTATGGGGATAATTTGAATATTCTAAAACCTATTGCATCTATAGGTGCAACTGGTACAGGCTTTATCTATTATCATCAAGATGCTAGTCAGCCTTGGGATGTTGAGCAGGAGGATTCCCTTGACAAAGTAGATCGAGTTGCATTTGCCAAAACCAAAATAAAGGAAATAGTTAAAGAAAACTTAAACGAACGTACACAATCATAGATAAGTAAAGAACAAGATCGAGACTACAGGAAAAAGGATAGTATCTCACTTCTATTATGATTTGAAAGAATTAAGTAAACCCACTGTTTTTAGCGTTTATGCTAAATCTCAGCGGGTTTCTTGTTTTACTATAACATTCCCCAAACCATATTAGTAAGACGTTAGATGATTTTGGGAAAATAAACTATTTGCTAGCTTTTATCATAGCAATTACCCACAAATATGAATAATCTTCGAATTTAAGATGAGAATTTTCAATCACATGCCCACGAGATAAAAAAGGAACCACAGCAAAACATAAATCAAGCCCTGCTACAGTTTTCATATGTATTTAAATTTAATTATTAATTAGGCGTTAGAGCCTGTTTTCCCACAAATATACGGGATTTTGGCAACATTTGCCAATAGAAAACTGAAGCG
>OIZP01001620.1_pt1 | contig 11210 bp, 11 predicted proteins | sample 1588531 | NCBI WGS metagenome assembly OIZP01 (sample SAMN03283283) | human gut metagenome | biome: human-associated habitat; material: feces | host: Homo sapiens | place: Peru | collected 2012 | reverse complement strand
AAATTAATGTCTCGAAATTAATGTCCCCGAATTAATGACAATTAATGTTCAAAAACAAGCAGCGGAGCTGCAATATATAATTCGCTTCGCGTTTTATTTTGAACATTAATTCCCATCAATGCCCATTAATTGTGCCATTAATACTTTTCTGCTACACAAAAAAAGAATAAATTAATGTCCCTCTATTCCTGACTTCGTCAATGCGCCACTAAAAATTACTCATTAGTTTGACGTAACTCATTGATTTTCAATACGTGTTATGTGATGGCGCAGAAAAGTGATGAAGTCAGGAAATAATACACAAGGGAAGGAGGAGCGTACAAAAGAAGGTTCTTTCATTTTGTTGGGTGTGAAAGGGAAATAACCGTGATAATCAAAAAAACTTTTACCTGTACTTGCATTTTGTATGATAAAAGGTAACTTTGCAAAACTTATTTATGTATTTATTATAGCATTACTTAAAAACAATAGATAATGGCTAAATATGGAAATGTTTTGGTTGTAGATGATAATGAATCGATTTTTACAACCTTAGAAATCTGTTTGGATGGTGTGTTTGAACGTATACTAACCCTTACGAAGCCCGATAAAATATTAGCAACTTTGGAGCAAGAGCATATAGATGTTATTCTGCTTGATATGAATTTTTCTTTAGGTGTAAATAATGGACAAGAGGGGTTGTTGTGGGTTCAGGCAGTTCATCGCAGACATCCTAATGTACCCATTGTGTTGATGACAGCTTATGCAGATGTGAAGCTTGCGGTGAAGGGGTTGAAAAGTGGGGCTGTAGATTTTGTGACTAAACCTTGGGATAATCATGAACTTATCCGTGTGTTGAAGGATGCCATTGACGTGAATACGGAAGTGGTTCCTTTAGAGAAAATGGAAGAGGAACATGTGCGTAAGGTGGTTGATAAGTGTCGTGGCAATATTAGCAAAGCTGCTGAATTGCTTGAAATCTCACGTCAAAGACTTTATAAAAAGTTGGGCAGATGATGGTGGTTGTTTTTATTCATGTTGTGATGCTTGTGGGAGGTTTGATTGCTTTTTTCCATCATCAAAATAAACTAAGAACGCGCGCTCATTTGATGCGCGAGGCGGCCCTGAATAGGGATTTTACATTTCGTTTGCCTGTAAATGGATTATTTTATGGCGAAAGGGCTTTGCAAGAAGTTTTGAACGACCTTGGGAAGGATATTGGTAAGTTGGTGGCAAAAAACGAGGTGGAGTCGTGGCAAAAACTAACAAGGGTGCTTACGCATGAGATTATGAATGTAAGTACACCAATACAAAGCATCAGTCAAGCCTATCTAGAACATCCGCAAGTTGTGGGCACTTCGTTAGAAAAAGGTATTCATGCCATTCATGAGGCAGCAGGTAATTTGGTGACTTTTGTGGATAGCTATCGAAAAATGACGCAACTGCAAGAGCCTGTGCTAAAAAAGGTGCGTTTAGAAAAATTCGTTTCTAACCTAAAGGTTTTATATCCTACCGTAAAATGGGAGGTTCAAATTCCTGAAGACGTTTCGGTTGAGGCAGACGAAATGCTTTTGCGTCAGGTGTTTGTTAATATAATAAAGAATGCCATTGAAGCACAAGCCAAACATTTAAACATAACATGGCAAGCACCTTCGTTGCATATTAGCAATGATGGAACCCCCATTTTGCCAGAGGTGCGCAGGGACATCTTTGTTCCTTTTTATACCACCAAATCCACAGGAACGGGCATTGGCTTAGCTTTGTCTCGACAAATTATGACGATGCAGGGTTGTGCGTTACGTTTGGCAGAAAAGTCCGATGTGGGGAATCATGTAACCTTTGTTTTAGACTTTCAGTTATCCTGATTTTAGGTTTTCGATTTTGCTTGTTTTTAAATCTTGAATTTTGAACACCCTACTCCTTATGTTCAAATAAGAATTCTTTTGGACATGACAAAAACCAGGTTTATGAAAGTCGGGGCTTTGTTTATCAAAAAAGAGGATGCATCGTTTTGACACACCCTCATATCTAATTTTCTCATCCCACAAACTTATTTTCCGCAAGTTGTATGTCATCAGTGTTAAAAGTCTCGCTTTTATGTCCGATATGCCATTTCTTGCAGAAAGCACATTTATATGCTTGCATATCCCCAGTTTCAAAAGGCTTTGTTCTGTACCACTTCTCAATGGCTTTCAATGCATCTTTCATTGAGTTGTAGGCAGTCTTTTTTTTAAATACGAGCTCTCCTGTTTGTATGTCGTAAACTTTTTTCCAATGAGTAGATGTTCCTCTTGATAAGTTTTTGATATGTTCAACTTGTCCAATGTTATATAATTGGAAGGAAGTAGCTCTTTTCATCCAATATCTATTTCTGTTAGATAGCGTTTTGTTGTTATTTTGTGTCCGTTTGTTGTGTCTATGATATGCTTGGCACATGCGTTTCTCAATGATTCGTCGAACTTTGCGTGAATCTTTAGCGCTTTCTATTTCAATGTCGAAATTTCTAAGCAGCATACCTTTTTTAAAATTTAAGCGTGCTTCGAAAATTTTGTGCGTATCATCTTTAAAACGTTCATTCAGACTACATGATTTTAGGCGTCCTTTATGTTTTTGGGGTGTAATATTAAATGGTATATAATTAGGGGAATCTATAATACTGAGCGCTTTGTTAATGCTGATAAGTAAGCGCTCGTTCGTATAATTCTTCGAGATGATAGAATCTCTAATGCCGCGAATTAGATAGATTAAATCCTTATTGTTCTCTGAAGATCGTATGTAAACGCTGATAGTGGAAAGTTTGTCGCCAAGCTTCCAATTGTCTAACTTGTTGTAATTTTCAAGTGAATTTTTCCAGCATTTTAAAATGTTTCTAATAGTGGTATTCATGTGCATTTCGTTTAGATATTAGTAATATTAGGATAAAACTAATAGCAAAATGATTTAAGTATTGCTATTATATACAAACTTTTTGTATGAGGTATTACTCATTAGCAAACTTTTGTTTCTTGATAGCTTGAATGAGTTCGGAAACTAATTTAGGCTCATTCCTTCGACATCCTTTTAGAATAGAGTCAAATTCATTTTCTGTTAAATGAGAGTTAAATGCCTCAGTTAATTTGTTTGTTTGTTCAAAATTAAGTTTGATACCTTTTCGTTTCATAAGCATTCGCATGGAATGAATTCCTTTGTTATATTTGGGCCTTATCTCAACAAGTTTTTGCATCAAGTTAAGACCAGGGTCATTCGTGTGTAACTCATTAAGCATGGCAACCATGTAGAGAACTTTTGCGTCAGGGGTAGACATATTAAAGTTTTCTGCTATAAGCATATTAACTTCATCCGCATCCTTGTATTTTTTTAGCATGACAAGTGCTCGTGATTTTATATAGAGTGCCTCTTGGCATTGATGTATTTCTAAAACAGCATTAGCATAGTCTAGGGCTTGTTCATATTTTTCAGCATAAAGACTGAGTAAAGCTACAATAAACTTTGCTGTTAAATAATTTGCGGAGAATAATGCTTCAGGCACATCTTTTATGTATCCCATAAGTTTGTCATCACAAATAAGGGTATCTAAAAGGGATTTTGTTAGTTGAATAGCTTCTTTCGTATCAGCATTTTTTGATTTTTCGTAGATGAGTTTTAGATACAATTTTGCGGCTTCATCGTAGTCATTTTGCTGTAGTGCACTATAAACAACTTTGCCACTTTCAATTTTTCTGTTAATGAGTTTTTCGTTATTGTAATCTTTGGCATATGTTATAATTTCTTGGTTTGTACGAGCATACTGCGGTTTTATACTCTTTGAAAGGTAAAGTCCTTTTAGTGAACGAACTCGACTTAACGCTACATAAAGTTGTCCTGCAGCGAATATTCCACAACTAAGATCAAGTATCATTCTTTCGAAGGTCATTCCTTGACTTTTATGTATGGTGATAGCCCATGCTAATTTCAAAGGATATTGGGTAAAAGACCCTATTAAATTTTTCTTTAGTTTGCGTTTTTCACGGTCGTATTCATATTTAAATGAATCCCATGTGCAACGTGATACTGTATAGACATTATGGTCGTTAAGTTCTACCTGAATTTCATTTTCACTGAGTTTTACAATCTTTGCAAGTGTTCCATTTGCCCAGCGTTTCTGTTGGTCATTACGTGTGAACATTACTTGAGCCCCAACTTTTAGGTGAAGTTCAAATTCTGCCGGAAATTTTTTTTCCTCAAATTTCCCTGTTATGGAGCCTTTGTATGTGAATTCCTCAGCATCAATTTCTGCAAGACGTTGTTTATTAATGCAGTCTGCAGTTTTGTTGATGGATGCAATGGTAATGATCATTTCATCTTCTTTTAGCGGTAAGGCTACACGTTGGTTGAGTTTCGCAATGTCTTCAAGTGATGTTTTATTCATGCGAATGTTTTCTAATATCTGTAAGAATTGCATGTCTTCATTTTGTCGATATACCTTTTTAAACTCAATTTTTGCAAGTTCCATACGCTTGATGGCTTTAGCCTTGTAAAAAAAGAAATCATCTGTGTTATAAATATCGTGAAGGATTTCGTATTCTGCACCTTTCCGTACCACAGGGGGGAGTTGAAACATGTCTCCTACAAAAATAATTTGTTTGCCACCAAATGGTTGTGTTGTGTGTAGAATCCTGCGTAGTGTGTAGTCTATGGCATCGATAATGTCACATCTAACCATTGATATTTCATCAATGATAATCGTATCTGTATGGAGAATAGTGAGAATACGATTCTTGTTTAAATTACCGCAAGTTCTTGGTGTGCAAACTTCCATTGGCAGACCAAAGAAAGAGTGTATTGTGTCACCACCAGCCAAAATCGCAGCTACACCAGTTGGTGCTAAGGTGATGAATTGTTTGTTAACTAACTTCTGTACGTTACGCAAAAAAGTGGTTTTACCGGTCCCAGCACGTCCTGTGAGTAGAAAACTACAATTGGTGTTAGCAATGAGTTCATAGGCGAGTTCCTGCTGTTGATTCTCTGTATCAATGTTGATGTGTTCCATATTTATTTTTGTTCGATTGCGGGAAGAATTTGGGTGAGGTGTGTATTATAGTCATGGTCAAGAAAACTTTTATAGCATTCTTCTATGAGGTTTTTGGCTTGTTGCTCAATTTTTTCTGTAGAGGTTATAACATGTTGTGTTTTGTATACGCCTAACAGATAGTTCTTGACCATATTTTCTGATTCAGTGCGTATAAAGTTTTCTTCACGGAACGTTTTTTGATAGTCTTTTTTTTGAATCAGTTCAAGTTTAACCCCATTGAAAGCATAGAGTTCAATTCCATCTATGTACGTCCAGTTGTGAAATAGGCCTACCTTTTCTACAATAACGATTCGATTGCAAAAGCGTATGCCCCGGTAATAATGGTTTCCGCTATCAGACTCATATTCATTGCATATAAACATCTTCTGACTATTATCCCATGTGGGGATATGAACTCTTGGACTTCCGTATGTTGGAAGAATATTGTCTAACAAGTTGTTGCAGATTGCTTTATTCATTGTGGCCATGTGTATAATTTTTAGTGGTTTTTTTATTTTTGCAGAGTACAACTATATTATGCAAGTCGTTTTGGGTTGTGTCTCTTCAATCATTTGTTGTGAGTAAGAAAGAATTTGTTGTTCGTTTACTGGAGCGTTTAGTGCTTTCGCTTGCCCAATAAGGTAGTCTTTTAGCATCAGAACACTTTCTTTAAGGGCTGATTCTTCATTGAATGTTTTCCAATCATTTCCACCCCAAAATTTTTGTGCGATGATTTTTGCTTTTATTCCATCCCAACAAAATAAGGTAATGCCGTTGAGAAAGGTGTGAATATATCCTTCTCCGATGTGGTAGAAAATAGCCAAACGGTTAGATAGTCGAATTGCTCTGTAGTAAGTGTTGCCAGCTCCGCTAGTATAACCTAGGGTTAGATAAACGTTTTTCTCTGCATTGTAAGTGAGAGAACTGCCTGAGAGGGCTGGAAGAACTTTTTCAGCGATGGTTGCAAGATTTGTGTTCATGTGTCTTTGGTTTTATATTTGTTTTATAATTATGTTTTGTCCATTTCTCCATATCTTCTTGATGTTGAAAGTGTAAACTTACGATATAGAACTAATCGACTTAATTTATTTGATGCGGCAAAATTAAGGAGGATTTGAGTGGATTGTGTAAAAAATACAATATTGCAGTCTGTGTGACTTGAAAATGTAATTTGTGGTTGCAATGTTGCAAGTGTAGGTTTTGTGTTAGGATTTTCTCTTGTAATATGTCCCAAGTTGTACCTTGGGGTGCATAAGATGAAGAAATCAGAAAATGTTTGTGTTGGAATTGATAATAAACTACACATCGTTTGTTAATAAAATGTCATTACTTATTGAACGAACTTCCATCGAACTTCAAATGGATTCGAATAGATTTGTTTTTGGCTCCCTCATGTTGTATATTTCCGAACGCAAATACAAGGTGTTCTTGAATTTTTAATTCCCAATAAATCCATTTCTAATCACCTCAAAAAATCAATTACACGATGTTCAAAAACGCACATTTTTGCCAAAAAGTTCATATTTTACTTCTTCTCTCTGTTTTGCCTTTGCTTCCGCTATGTGTATGTACTGAATATGCTATGCCTCTGCTTTTCTCTGCTAATTCTCCGCTATAAAGCAGAGGTTTAGCAGAGATCTAGCGGAGATTTTGCAAATTCATAGCGAAAGCAGAGTGGAAGATAAATTCAAGAGGTTTATGCTTAAAATGTCTGATGGGCGGTTTTGGTTGTAATGTTGATTAAGTACAATGTCAGCCAATGTTGGCTTAAATCGGACAGTACGAATTCGGAATGTGTGTTTTTAGATTGGTTGAGGTTGGGTAATTCAAGCAAGACTTGATTGCATTCGATCGGGGTTATTGATATGTTGTGAATGGGGTACATAGAGTTGTGGGCGTTTGCTTCAAATAGTTTTTCGCTAAGATATTGAAATACACATCTTCAATTAAGGGCAACATATTGCTTGCTTTAAAATTAGAGCATAGCAATCATTGTCTAAAAATATATAGCACTGATGATTTTGATTTTTTTTGATAACAGTTCTATTCTTCTTACTAAATTGCTGAATAGGGTGACTAAAAGATTTTTTTATATGAATTTTAGGCAGAAAACTGGGCTTTGAATAAAAAAGTTGTTGATAAAGATTGATTTTCTGTTGGTTGTTCCAAGAAAAGTTTCTAACTTTGCAGCCCGAATGGTGTAGTGTATACTTGCACCTCTTGATATCGATAAAAATAAAACAATATATAACAATAAAAAAATAAAACAATGCCTACTATCCAACAATTAGTAAGAAAGGGCAGAAGCGTTGCAGCTGACAAGAGTAAGTCGCCTGCATTGGATTCATGTCCTCAGCGTCGTGGCGTTTGTGTGCGTGTGTATACAACCACGCCTAAAAAGCCTAACTCAGCAATGCGTAAGGTGGCACGTGTGCGCTTGACCAACTCTAAGGAGGTTAACTCATACATCCCTGGTGAAGGTCACAACTTGCAGGAACACAGCATCGTGCTCGTTCGCGGTGGTCGTGTAAAGGACCTTCCTGGTGTGCGCTACCACATCGTTCGCGGTACACTCGATACTGCAGGTGTAGCTAACCGCACACAGCGCCGTTCTAAGTATGGTGCTAAGCGCCCCAAGGCTGCTAAGAAGTAATTGAACCTCGGTTCGATATGTGCAAATGTGCAAATGTGAGAATGTGCAAATGTTGGATGCGTTGATACTGAAAAATGGTTCGGCAACGCGTAGTTTGTAAACGGTATTCCGCATTTGCATATTTGCTCTTTTTAGAAGACGAAAAAAATCCTCGCAATGGATGTGTAAGCTTATTAGTTAAGACTGTGCACGTAATTGCAACTTTATAATCAATTTATTCACTTTTGGTTTGCAGCGGTTGAGTAAACATCCCAAAGGGGAGTTGAAGAACTGAATTGCAGCCCTAACAAAACCAATTTTTACTCAAAATGAGAAAAGCAAAACCTAAGAAGCGTGTGATCCTTCCCGATCCCGTATTTGGTGACGTAAAAGTTTCAAAGTTCGTTAACCACTTGATGTACGATGGTAAGAAGACTATTTCTTACGAAATCTTCTACAACGCCCTCAATATTGTTGGCGAGAAGATGAAGGATCAGGAGAAGAGCGCCCTCGAAATTTGGAAGGCTGCCCTCGATAAGATCACTCCTCAGGTAGAGGTTAAGAGCCGCCGTATTGGTGGTGCTACTTTCCAGGTTCCTACTGAAATTCGTCCCGACCGTAAAGAGTCTGTTGCTATGAAGAATATGATCGCCTTCGCTCGTAAGCGTGGTGGTAAGACTATGGCAGACAAGCTCTCGGCTGAGATTATGGACGCTTTCAACGAACAGGGTGGTGCCTTTAAGCGTAAGGAAGATATGCACCGTATGGCTGAGGCTAACCGCGCATTCGCTCACTTCAGATTCTAATTTTCAAATTGAGAATACATTAAACGATGGCAAAGCACGATTTACATTTGACTCGTAACATCGGTATCATGGCGCACATCGATGCCGGTAAGACTACAACTTCTGAGCGTATCTTGTTCTACACAGGTAAGACTCACAAGATTGGCGAGGTTCACGATGGTGGCGCTACTATGGACTGGATGGCCCAGGAACAAGAGCGCGGTATCACTATTACCTCTGCTGCCACTACTTGTCAATGGCACTGGAATAACCAAACTTTCAAGATTAACTTGATTGATACTCCGGGTCACGTTGACTTTACAGCTGAGGTTGAACGTTCGCTCCGTGTGCTCGATGGCGCTGTAGCAACTTACTGTGCAGTAGGTGGCGTTGAACCCCAGTCTGAAACTGTATGGCGTCAGGCTGACAAGTATAACGTTCCCCGTATTGGTTATGTGAACAAGATGGACCGCTCGGGTGCTGACTTCTTCGAAGTAGTACGCCAGATGAAGGCTATTCTTGGCGCTAACCCCTGTGTAATCTCAATTCCTATCGGTGCTGAAGAAAACTTCAAGGGTATCGTTGACCTCATCAAGATGAAGGCTATCTTCTGGCACGATGAGACAATGGGTGCTGAATACGAAGTAGACGACATCCCCGCTGAATTGCAAGACGAAGCTCAAGAGTGGCACGACAAGATGGTTGAAACCGCTGCTGAATGCGACGAAGCTTTGATGGAGAAGTTCTTCGACGATCCTTCTTCTATCACTGAAGAGGAAATTGTAGCCGCTATCCGTAAGGGTACTTTGGCTATGGATATCGTTCCTATGACGCAGGGTTCTTCATTCAAGAACAAGGGTGTGCAGACATTGCTCGACTACGTATGTATGTTCTTGCCTTCTCCTCTCGATACTCCCAACATCGTAGGTACTAACCCCGAAACTGGCGAAGAGGAAGACCGCAAGCCTAGCGAAGAAGAACACACTTCAGCTCTCGCATTTAAGATTGCTACTGACCCCTACGTTGGTCGTTTGACTTTCTTCCGCGTTTACTCTGGTAAGGTTGAAGCTGGTTCTTACATCTACAACACTCGTTCACGCAAGAAGGAACGCGTATCTCGTTTGTTCCAGATGCACTCTAACCACCAAAACCCTGTTGAAGTAATCTCAGCTGGTGATATTGGTGCAGGTGTAGGTTTCAAGGATATTCACACTGGTGATACACTTTGCGACGAAGATGCTCCTATCGTACTCGAGTCAATGGACTTCCCCGATCCCGTTATTGGTATCGCAGTAGAGCCTAAGACTCAGAAGGACCTCGACAAGTTGTCACAAGGTTTGGCTAAGTTGGCTGAAGAAGATCCTACCTTTACTGTTAAGACTGACGAACAAAGCGGTCAGACAGTAATCTCAGGTATGGGTGAGCTTCACTTGGATATCATCATCGACCGTTTGAAGCGTGAGTTCAAGGTAGAATGTAACCAGGGTAAGCCCCAGGTTAACTACAAGGAAGCTATCACTAAGACTGTGAACCTCCGCGAGGTTTACAAGAAGCAGTCGGGTGGTCGTGGTAAGTTCGCTGATATCATTGTAAATGTGGGTCCTGTAGACGAAGACTTCAAGGAAGGTGGTTTGCAGTTCATCAACAAGGTAACTGGTGGTAACATTCCTAAGGAATTTATTCCTTCAGTACAGAAGGGCTTCGAGAACGCTATGAAGAGTGGTGTGCTCGGTGGCTTCCCCTTGGATAGCTTGAAGGTTGAGTTGCTCGATGGTTCATTCCACCCCGTTGACTCTGACCAGTTGTCATTCGAAATCGCTGCCCTCCAGGCTTACAAGAACGCTTGCTCTCAGGCTGGCCCCGTTTTGATGGAGCCTATCATGAAGCTCGAAGTTGTTACTCCTGAAGAAAACATGGGTGACGTTATCGGTGACTTGAACAAGCGTCGTGGTCAGGTAGAAGGTATGGAAAGCAGCCGTAGCGGTGCTCGTATCGTTAAGGCTATGGTTCCTCTGGCAGAAATGTTCGGTTACGTAACAGCTCTCCGTACTATTACTTCAGGTCGTGCATCAAGCTCTATGCAGTATGATCACCACGCTCCTGTATCTTCAAGCATCGCTAAGGCTGTGCTCGAGGATATTAAGGGTCGCGTAGACTTGGTTAAGTAATTAACCTCATCTCATAAAAAAACTTTTTTCTTTGTTCAGGGGCGGGATAACGAATGACTCTTATCCCGCCATCCTGACAAGGATTTTCAAATAAACAAAACAAACAAAAATGAGTCAGAAAATTCGTATTAAGCTGAAAAGCTTCGATCACACTCTCGTTGAAAAGTCAGCTGAGAAGATCGTAAAGAACGTGAAGGCTACAGGTGCCGTTGTTAGCGGTCCTATCCCCCTTCCCACACGCAAGCGCATCATCACTGTAAACCGCTCTACTTTCGTTAACAAGAAGAGCCGCGAACAGTTTGAGATGTCTACTTACAAGCGTCTTATCGACATCTATAGCTCAACTGCTAAGACTGTTGACGCTTTGATGAAGCTCGAGTTGCCTTGTGGTGTTGAAGTTGAAATCAAGGTATAGTACCTGGGTTAAGACATCATACTAACACATAATCCCCGTTTCGGTTTTTACTGAAATGGGGATTTTTGTGTGGTATGGCGTGGGGTAAAATCCATGATTTTCCCTGCATGGTTTTGAATGGTTGATATTCAACAATAACAAACGTAGGAAATGCCTCAATTCGTGTATTATTTTAATGAGT
>OIZP01001619.1_pt1 | contig 11219 bp, 9 predicted proteins | sample 1588531 | NCBI WGS metagenome assembly OIZP01 (sample SAMN03283283) | human gut metagenome | biome: human-associated habitat; material: feces | host: Homo sapiens | place: Peru | collected 2012 | reverse complement strand
CCATGATATTCAACTCCGATAGTTGAATAAGGGGTAATAACACCTGTAGTAGTAAGTCCTTTAGGGATGAAATCAAATCCATCACCTTTCACCTTAGTCACTTCAGAAATCTGTGCACTAGCAGCCAAAGCCATGACTGCAAAAGCGGAAACAAGTAATGTTCTCTTCATAATTAATTACAACAACAAGTTTGGATGTCTAGCAAACTTGAATTAAAAAGTTTATAAGTTCTTTTTCCTGCAATAACAAAGCGTAGACATCTTCACTTGACATTTGCCTAGCGACACGTTTGCTATGCAGTTGCTACATATTATTCTACCCTTGTGAGCATCACCCTTCATAATGATTTTGCAAAAATAGTCTTTTTGATAGTATTCAGAAAATAAAAGCTACAGCCAAACACCCTTATCCATAGCAACAAAGCCAACCCTGATGCACATCAAGACCAGCCTCATCCCCATTAGAACGCAGAAACGTGGACGATCCACTTATCCAACGTTCCAAGGTGTTTGGCCTAACCTATATGCAACAGATAAGTTTTACGTCCACGCTATAGCGGACGCTTACTTATTTATTCTGTTGCACATGTTCTTCCGCGGCCAAACTTCAGGAACATTATTATCGAATAAACAGCAAACGCTATTATTTTAACCCACAAAAAACAGACATCATCACCCTAGGGCGAATCCATCCAAATGCAAAGTAAATACAAACGGGCGCAATGAAAGCTTGCTTTCAAATTGCCGAGTGCAGCTTTGCTTCTGCAAAGATACTGCAAAAATCAGAGATAACAAAAAGATTCGCCATTTTTTTTATATTATCCCCCATTTTTTCTTGCGAAATCAAAATATTCGTCGTATCTTTGCAGAATGAAGAAGAGGACAAAAAGGAAAAAAGAGGTGGTCCAGAAAGGTGGTCCAGAAAGGTGGTCCAGAAACGAGAAATGCCATTTTGCAACTTATCGCCAGCAATGGAAATATCACTTCCCGAGAGATTGCTAACACTCTGAACATCAATAGAAGTGCCATCCTTAAGCATCTCAAGAAGATGCAGGAAGATCATATCATCCGTAGAGAAGGCTCGCAGAAATCAGGCAAATGGGTTGTCATATCATAATCCTGACCGATAAATATTATGTGAAAGCAAACACGGAAATACTCTTCACTCTTCACCAAACCCTCCGGAATACCGATAAACAGGGCGATTGCAGAGGTGAAGAGTTCGCAGCAGCTCTTCACCCACTCTTCACCCATATACTTCAACACATCAACGCATAAAGGAGGATACACATCTACCTATCGATTTTGAGTCCAGGTGAAGAGCGGGTGAAAAGTTGCTGATGACTCTTCACCTCCCGAAATGCCGATAAACACAGGGGATTTGGGAGGAAAGGTGAAGAGTGAAGAGATTTTTGCAGAATGCTAAACATAAATCATATTGATAGGATTGGGAAATCTGGTTTCCCCATCTGAGATGACTGTCTCATAGGAACAGCCGACTGTTCTCTATTCCGCCAGTCGGCTGTTCGCCCCAAACAGCACACTTATATTTCGGAGATAAATATCAGAACATCGGAGATTTATCTGCCAAAAACAACCATATCAAAACAAAAACGAAATGAAACTTCCCTGAGATTTGGAGGGTTAAAAAAAATATATTACCTTTGCACCCGCAAAAAAGATAAGATTATGAACGGATTGTATACTATATTATTATTGGTGCTGAGCAACATCTTCATGACGCTGGCTTGGTACGGACACCTCAAGTTGCAACAAACGGGCGTGAGCAGCAACTGGCCTCTTATCGGTGTCATCGCCTTCAGTTGGGCCATCGCCTTCTTCGAATATTGCTGTCAGGTACCAGCCAACCGCATCGGTTTCGTGGATAATGGCGGACCGTTTAATCTGGTCCAGCTCAAGGTGATACAGGAATGCGTATCGCTTATCGTCTTCGCCATCATCGCCAATATCCTCTTCCAGGGACAGGGATTGCACTGGAATCATTTCGCAGCCTTCTGCTGCCTGATTGCAGCCGTTTATTTCGTATTCATGAAATAGCCGGATAAGGAGTTAACTCAATATAACTCCTTATCCGGCTACCTTTTTAGTTTTACACCTGCCCTACACCAGCTTATAGATTTCGCTCGGTGTCTTGCGCTTCAATACTTCCAACTGGAAGTCCTTGCCGGCTATGATGCCTTTGCTGCGCAAAATCTGCTCCACGGTTTTGCGTGCCAGCTCAGGATGGTTGTTCTCCTCGCTGAGATGACAGAGCCAGACGTGATGAAGCTCCGGTGTAGCATAATTGGCAAGCGCCTCGCCACAATCGTCGTTGCTCAGATGACCGTTATCTCCCAGAATGCGATCCTTCAGATACTGGGGATAATGCCCCTGTTGGAGCATCTCTACACTATGGTTCGCCTCAAGCACAAGATAGTTGGCACGGCCTATAAAGTCGTGCATCTCTTCAGTAATATGGCCCACATCGGTGATGAGACAGAAGTTCACACCTTCGCACTCCACGAAATAGCCAACATTGTCGGTACTGTCATGGGGTACACCGAACGGGGTAATCTTAAACTCGCCCAATGTGAAAGTTACGTTCTTCTCTATCACACGAGCATGGTTAGGCTCTATCTTCTTTCGAACACAATAGTTGCGCTCGATGCCTTGATGTACTTTACGGGTCGTATATACCGGTAGATGATAGTCAGTACTCAGACTCCCCACCGACTTTACATGGTCGGCGTGGTCATGGGTGATGAGGACGTGATGCACATCCTCGAAGCGAAGTCCATAGTTATGGAAATGCTTCTTCAATATTCTTATTCCTACTCCTACGTCTATCAGTATCGAATCCGTATCCGTGTAAAGATAATAGCAATTGCCACTACTTCCACTGCCAAAGGATATAAATTTCAGCATTTTAATTGTTATTTTCCATGCAAAGTTAGCAAAAAAGATTCTTATTACAAAGTTTTTTACTATCTTTGTGCCGAAATATCGCAAAAAAATAGAATTTTTAAGATTTGAGAATCATGATGAAGAAGTCGATGATAGGTTTATGCATAGCTGTGGCATGCATGACCGCAAGTATATTCAGCCTTTCGGGATGTGAACCTCACGAAGGCAGCGAGGACCAGCTGAAGGCTGATGTTGATTCGTTTGCCAACTATTATTTCAACTGGCATTTCCCGAAAGCCGTGAAGTATTGCACCCAGGAATCGGAGCGCTGGCTGCGCTATGCTGCAAGTAATGTGAACGAGACCGACGTGGAACTGCTGCGCCAGAAACCGGAGGATGCCAGCATCGAGATTACGGATATTGATTTCGGTGACGATGAAACAAGTGCCACCGTTACCCTTACGGTTCATAATTTTCTGCAGATGGACAGTATCGGACAGGATCCGCAGCTCATAGAACAGGCCGATTTCCAACTGCCGATGTGTATGGAAAAGGGACTCTGGAAGATTAAGTTGGAAAAATTGCCTTGAAAAAAGTAAGGAGTTTCTGAGGGGCATCATAATCAAAAAGATGCTCCCAGAAACTCCTGGCTATAAACTGTTAACTATTAACTATTAGCTGCATTTAGAACGGCAGACCTACTGCGAAATGGAAGGCGAAATCGCGGCTGAGTTTCGGATGGATAATCGCCCAATGCTCTTCCTTCGTTTCGTAGGCAGGATTAATCGCCTTCATACCCATATCCAGACGGAGGATAAAGTAATCGAAATTCAACCTGAGACCTAAACCATAGGCTACAGCTATCTGTTTGTAGAATTCATCTATCTTGAACTGGCCGCCAGGCTGATCCTGATAATTACGAAGCGTCCAGATATTACCGGCATCGATAAATGCTGCACCCTCAAACTTCCAGAAGAGCGAAGTGCGGTATTCTGCATTCAAGTCGAGCTTCACATCACCCGTCTGGTTGATGAAATCGATTCTGCCGTCAGTTCCCTTAAACTTGCCCGGACCTAATTCTCTTACACCCCAACCTCTTACCGAGTTGGCACCACCCGAGAAATAACGCTTTTCGAAAGGCAACACCGTACTGTTGCCATAAGGATAAGCCACACCGATACCCGCATGCAGCGCCAGCGCATTGCGCTTATCAAACTGCATCAGATGGGTATAATCTACATCAAACTTGGCATATTGGGCATAAGCTATATTAAATAATGTACGCTGTCCCTGGCTGTTCACCTTGAAACCGAATGCCTTGGAAACACCGCTCAGCAGATTGCCCGAACTCTCTACATTCACTCGCACAGCATCTACCCCATCGCTATAACTCAAACCGAAACCCATCTTCATGATAAACAGGTCTTCGTAATTGTAGCGGAGGATGGCATTTCTGTTTTCTGCATTATCAAGATAGTCTCTCTTGAAAGTCTCTGATATCCAAGGCATATACACATAGTTGAGATCGAGCAGGTCGAAACGCCAGGCCAGGTGATGGCGCGGTTCGGTCCAGCGATAACGCCAGGCTGTAGAGAATACGCGACGATGAAACTCCGGACGGTTCTGAAGATTCCAACTAGCCGACAACTCACTGTTTGCCGTCTGTCTTCTTCTGAAATTTCTTGAAAGGAAAGGCGCCACGAAACGAGGGAAAACCAGTTTGCCTTCAACCGAATATTCAGTATAGTTCTGGTCCTGATACCCCTCCAGACCGGTAATAGCCTCGTAGGCACCACGAAGTTCGATGCTCAGTTGCTCACTACCTCTGAAGAGATTTCGGTTGGTATAAGTGAGCGAAGCAGCAGCTCCCAAGTCACCCGCCGTATTGGTTCCCTCCGGCTGGAAGGCGATGGTAGAAGGCTTGTTGGTACTGATCTGGATATTGCAATCCATCTGCCGGCTGATGCTATCCTGTCCCATTCCAATCTCCGTAACCTGATTACTATCAGGAACTTCCGAGAAACTGATATTAGTATACTTCACCGCCTGCAGACGGGCGAAGTTGTTATAAGTACGCTGCAAGGCAGCGGCGCTATAGGGATGGCCTTCTCTGAGGGCTGTGGCATTGAGCAATACCTGGTGGCGCAAGTGAATGCGGTCGCTGTCATTACTCAGATAGTTGATGTTTCTGATTTCATATCGGGTATGATCAACCTCAGGAGCATTACTGTTTGCCTTATACTTCATCAGGTGGAGCGTCAGGGCGATATCCTTCTGTCCCGCAATCGTATCGGCAGAAAACTGGATAAAATCTTTATGAAAGCGGAAATAGCCATCATTGGTCAGAAGGCTGGAGATACGCCTGCGTTCATTATCCAATGTTTCTACCGTAAATCTCATTCCCGGCTTAATCTGCTGATTATCGGGATTATCGAGATGCAGAAGTTGCTGGATATGTTCATCTTCCACCTCATATTTCACCTTACCTATCACAAAAGGTTCTCCGGGATGCAACAGATAGGTAGCATCCAGTTTCTTTCCTTTCTTGGTGGTATAGAGCGACACCCCGGCATGCATGAAGCCCTGGTTCTGCATGGCGGTAAGCAGATCCTGACAGGAGAGCCGCGCCTGCAAAGTATCGTAGATGACAGGCTTCTTGCTGAAAGGATTCTTGAAGAGCGAGAAGAGTTTCGGTTTCTCTTTCTGGCGCACATACTGCTTGAGCGCCCCGGCATTATACCCTGCCGAGTCGCTCTTCACTTCCACCTTATTTAATATATACTCCCCTTCCGGCACCATTTTGCTCGAAGAACAAGATGCTATGAGCAGCGGCAAGGCAAGTAATGAAATCGTTTCTTTTTTCAAAATATCTATCGTTTTTGATATGCAAAGATAATGCAAAACAAATTAAATACAAAATATTTAGCACTTTTTATTTTGAAATGTCTATATTTTATGTTACCTTTGCACACATATAGACAAAAAATAAATGATTAGCAAGAATAAAATAAAGTACATACGTTCGCTCGAACTGAAGAAGAACAGAAATAAAGAAGGAAAGTTCGTGGCAGAAGGATTCAAGGTGGTAGACGATCTGCTCGCTCTGCAACCTGCCGACCTGATTGTGGCTACCGGCGAATGGCTCCGGGGCAAACACTTCGGGGCTGAAACCGAAGTGATAGAGGTTACTGATGAAGAACTGAAGAAGGTAAGTTTCCTGCAACATCCGCAACAGGTGCTTGCCGTATTCAGACAGGCAACATCAGGAGATTACTCTATTAATACCAGCGAACTGAGTCTGGCGCTCGACGGCGTTCAGGACCCGGGCAACCTGGGCACCATCATCCGCATCGCCGACTGGTTTGGTATCACCCATATCTACTGCAGTCAGGATACTGCCGACGTATACAATCCGAAGGTGGTGCAGGCTACGATGGGCAGCATAGCAAGAGTGAAGGTTGAATACGGCGACCTGCTGGGACTGGTAGAATCACTTCCTGCCGATGTTCCCGTTTACGGCACCCTGTTGGACGGCGACAACATCTATCAGCAAACGCTCGAAAACCGTGGACTCATCGTGATGGGAAACGAAGGAAAAGGCATCTCGCCAGAACTGGCAAAGAAGGTGAACCACAAGTTGCTCATCCCTAACTTTCCGGAAGGTAGAGCTACAGCCGACAGTCTGAATGTGGCTATCGCTACCGCCATTACCTGCTCAGAATTCAGAAGAAACTTTTAAAGGTAAAAGGGTAAAAAACAAAAGCGATAATTAGAAATTAAAACAAGATAGTTATGGAAGTAAATGAATTATTTAAGCACCGAAGTATAACTTCCTGCATGAGAGCATCATACGATACCATAACAAGTGACTTCAGATCACTCGTAAAACAGACATGGGCTACCCATGTTCCATTTGCAGTATTGCTGGCTATCGTACTCTATTTCCTCCTCCCCAACAAACCGCTTCACGATTGGGGAGCCGTGAATCCGATGGCTTCGTTCATTCTGCAAACCATCATTTACGGAGCCACTATCGTAATGGCTATCGTATCATTCTGGCATCTTCTGCCAAGAAAGCAACTGTGTCCTAAGGGCAAAAAGCGCAAGATAGGAAAATCCCTCCTCCGCATTCTCCGCCACTTCGGAGGTTTCTTTCTGACCGGTTTTCTCGGCATGATTATCGTAGGCATCGCTACCTTTATCGCAGCCCTGCCTTCCATCATCCTCATCATCGCACAGTTCTATTCACAGCTCGGTGCACTTGATGGCGACCCGCTCGGTGTGCCGGGGTATTTCACCCCACTCCTCTTCCTGGTGTTCACCATCACCTTCCTGCTCATCATCTACGCCCTGAGCTGGCTTGGCATTTCACTTGCCTATCAATTCGGCTCTTACAAGGTGCAAGACGAAGAGAAACAGAGAATGAAGGAAAGTCAGAAAATGGCAACTACAGAGATAGAAAAATATTAATCGTATTAACATAATATATAAGAGACATGAAACAGACAAGATTACTCTTCATCGACCGCGATGGAACTCTGATTCAGGAACCAGAGGACGAACAGATTGACAGCTTCGAGAAGCTGGTATTCACCAAGGGCGTGTTCCGCAACCTCGCCTTCATTGCCCAGCACACCGACTACGAGCTGGTGATGGTGAGCAACCAGGACGGCTTGGGTACCGACTCCTTTCCGGAAGATACCTTCTGGCCAGTCCACAACTTCATCATCCAGACCCTGGAGAGCGAAGGCATCCACTTTGCCAAGCAGCACATCGACCGCCACTTCCCTGAAGATAACTCGCCGATGCGCAAGCCAGGAACAGGCATGCTGACCGAATACATCGATAACCCTGCCTACGATATGGCAAACAGTTATGTAATCGGTGACCGTGAAACCGATGCCCAACTTGCCGAAAACCTGGGTTGCAAGAGTCTGATTCTCGGAAAAGACGGCATGGACTGGGATAAGATAGCCGAGATTCTCTTTGCCGGCGACCGCATCGCAGAGGTGAAGCGCACCACCAAGGAAACGGATATCTACATCAAGGTAAATCTCGATGGCAGCGGCAAATGCGACATCTCTACCGGTCTTGGTTTCTTCGACCACATGCTGGAGCAGATAGGCAAGCACGGCATGATGGACCTCACCATCCACACCAAGGGCGACCTCTATGTGGATGAGCATCACACCATTGAAGATACGGGTATTGCCCTGGGCGAATGCCTGCTGCAGGCGCTGGGCAACAAGCGTGGCATCGAAAGATACGGCTACAGTCTGCCGATGGATGATTGTCTCTGTCAGGTGGCATTGGATTTCGGTGGCCGTCCATGGCTGATTTGGGATGCCGAGTTCCACAGAGAGAAGGTGGGCGAAATGCCAACCGAGATGTTCAAGCATTTCTTCAAGAGTCTGAGTGATGCGGCAAAGATGAACCTCAACATCAAGGCTGAGGGCGAGAACGAGCATCACAAGATAGAAGGCATCTTCAAGGCGCTTGCCCGCTCGCTGAAAATGGCGGTGAAGAGAGACATCTATCACTTCGAGCTTCCTAGCTCTAAGGGAATGCTGTAATAAAACGAATAGTTGTTAATAGCAGCACGCCCTGTTATTAGCAGCACGCCCTGTTATTAGCAGCACGCCCTGTTATTAGCAGCACGCCCTGAAAGGGCAGAAGCTCCTAGCCCAGGGTAACACCCTGGGTTACGCATAAGCAAGAAAGACGCCCTGTAAGGGCAAAAGCTTCTCAAATACAAAGCTTTTGCCCTTACAGGGCGACTTCTTTATCCCATTATATACCCAGGGTGTTACCCTGGGCTAGGAGCTTCTGCCCTTTCAGGGCGTATGGGATGTGGCTTATGACACACCCTCGCTTATTACATCCAAAAACAAGTTTTATCCTGACTAGAACTTTGTCATGAACTCCACAACAATCTTATCCTTTTCTGAAGTCTTGGCAATGCCACCCTTGCGATAGAAATACTTCTCGTAGTTGATACGGATATCCGAGATGAATGGCTTGGCAAGGCTCAGGGTTACACCGCCCGTAACACGATGGCGCTTGTAATCATTGATCTTCAAGGCACCGAGTTCGGTATCAGAACCACCATATCGGGTACCATCGCTGTGGTCACTCATGAAATCATATCTTGCCAAAGGCGAAACCTTCCTGATGATGCTCTTGGGATTAGCCACCGGAATATCATAGCATACAAAGCCATCGAAAGCATGCACATCGTGGAAGGCATCCTTGCTGTAATGCTTGTAAAGATACTCTGCCTCAGCAATGAAACCGCCCTTGTGGAAGGTGATACCACCATCATACATCGTTACCGTAATATCAGATGGCTTGATCTTCTGTGTACTCAACACCAGGTTCACATTCGGAAAGAGGAACTGTGCCTTGGCAGAATAATTAACACCCTTGGTCCAGTAATCCTTCTGGTTGGTCAAGCCCGAACCGTTGAAGATACCGGCATTCACCACGATAGGGAAACCTACATTCCAGGTGTATCCGATTTCAGCACCCACATCGCGAACGTTACCCACCTGCTTGGCGATGAAAGAACGGTTGGCAAAATACTGCTGATGAGGAGAACGGTGAGCATCGATGGTGAATGGCACACGCTCCTGACCGATGGTGAACTGCAGGGTCTTCCAAGGCTTGATGCGTGTATAGGCATCGAGCATCTTGATCTTACCCTCGTCGCAGAGGTCGATTTCCGCCTTATAACTTACCTGAGGTGTTACATTGCCAGCCACGTTGATGCGGGCTGTACGCACCTCGAATCGTCCCTCCCCCTCTTCGGTCTGGTACTCATACTTTGAGCGGATGGTTCCACCAATGGTCATCGACTTGGTGAATTCCTCGATGCCCTTCTCCAGAGAGCTGTTTCCTGAATTCTGGGCATTCATTCCCATCGACACCATCGTGAGTGCCATCAACAAATACGTTTTCTTCTTCATTTCTTACCTTATTATATATACACGTAAATCTGATTTTGTTTATTCCGAATGAAATCTTTTCCTACTGATGCAGGAAGACATCTTCTTCATTTCGTCTGCAAAGGTAAGGAGAAGATATTTCTACCGTAAAACATAAGTGTTACAAAGATGTTACATCACACATTTGTAATACCCGTAATACTTCTGTAATATCGGTAATATCGTTGTAACATCATCGTCACAAACACGTAATCGCTTTTTCTTTCCCATCTGAAAATATCGCCGTACCTTTGCAGCCGAAAAGAAACATTAATTATTTATACAGGATGAAGGAAAATAAGAAAGCTATCTTAGAGATTCTTAAGAAGAAATCTAAGAAAGACAGTAAGTTTGAAAATTTGGTGCTCAATCTCGCTTTGCAGAAAATTGACAGCGACAGTTTTGAGTACGACGCCGAAGCTGTTTACACCAACGACAAGAAGCGCCTGGTATATTGTATGAGTCAGGAGGCAAGCTTCACCATTCCAGAGGGAGTGGAGATTATCGGCGAGATGGCATTCCGTGGCAAGAAGACCCTCAAGAACGTGATCATCGCCAACAGCGTTAAGGAAATTGAGCACGATGCTTTCTACGATTGTGATGAATTGGATAACGTTTATGTACCTGCGAGCGTAAAGGTTGTAAGAAGCTATGCCTTTGCAGAGTGCGACAAGTTGAAGAAGATTACCTTCGCAGGTACCCCAGAAAAGGTAGGCCGTCATACCTTTGACGACTGCGATCAGTTGCACGACATCATCGTGCCAGCAGGAAGCAGCAAGTTCTTCCGCAAGGAACTCCACTTTATCGATGGAGATACCGATTTCCTCGTTCTGGAAGTTCCAGCTAAAGATTCTAAAGAACTTTCCAAGAACAAGAAGGACGAGAAAGCTTCTGAAAAGAAAGCAGACTCAAAGAAGAAAGAAGTTACTCCTGAAAAGAAAGAAGGTTCTGTAAAGAAGGATAACAAGGCGAAGAAAGAGCCTGTAAAAACAAAGTAACTCAACAAAAAATAATAAGCAAACGATTATGTCCAAAGAAGAATTACTTAAAAAGGCATACGTTGAACGCGACATCAGTTGGATGTACTTCAACCATCGCATTCTGCAGGAGGCAGAGAAAGAGTATGTGCCATTGTTGGAGCGCCTCTCTTTCCTCGGTATTTACTCCAACAACCTCGACGAGTTCTTCCGCGTCCGCGTAGCATCGCTCAACCGCATGCTCGACCAGAAACTCGACAAGGATACCGAACAGCAGATTAAGAAATCTCTTAAAACGATAAATAAGCTCAATGAATCTTATTCGAAAGAATACACTGAAGCGGTGGATACAGTTT
>OIZP01001608.1_pt1 | contig 11275 bp, 9 predicted proteins | sample 1588531 | NCBI WGS metagenome assembly OIZP01 (sample SAMN03283283) | human gut metagenome | biome: human-associated habitat; material: feces | host: Homo sapiens | place: Peru | collected 2012 | reverse complement strand
AAACCGGCTGAGTCTTCCGATTGCCTCTTTCAGATCTTCCAGTGAATATGCATACGATACACGCAGGAAACCTTCCCCGCTCTCACCAAACGCACTTCCCGGTACGACCGCAACCTTCTCCTCTTCCAGAAAACGCATTGCAAATTCTTCGGAAGTCATACCGAATTCTTTGATACTTGGGAAGATATAGAATGCACCGAATGGCTCGAAGCATTCCAGCTTCATCTTTGCAAATTCATTTACCAGATATCTTCTTCTCTGGTTGTATGCATTTCTCATCTGCTGCACTTCATCTTCGCAGTGACGCAAGCCTTCGATGGCTGCGTACTGGCTGTTGGTCGGCGCACACATGATCGCAAACTGATGGATCTTCAACATCTGTTCTATGATCACAGACGGTCCGCAGATATAACCAAGTCTCCATCCCGTCATGGCAAATCCTTTGGAAAATCCGTTGATTACCAGTGTTCTTTCCTGCATTCCCGGAAGAGATGCAATAGACACATGCTCTGTCTTGTATGTAAGTTCGGAGTAAATCTCATCCGAAAGCACATACAGGTCATGTCTTTTCACAACTTCCGCAATTGGCTCCAGATCTTCTTTTGTCATGATCGATCCTGTCGGGTTGTTCGGGAATGGCATGACTAACATTTTTGTCTTTGGCGTGATTGCTGCCTCCAGTTCTTCTGCCGTCAGTTTGAATTCGTTCTTTTCCTGAAGCGGAATAACAACCGGATTACCGTCTGCTAGAATGGTACACGGTACATACGATACATAGCTCGGCTGCGGAATCAGGACTTCATCTCCCGGATCCAGCATTGCGCGCAGTGCCACATCGATTCCTTCACTTCCTCCGACCGTCACCATGATCTCATGATCCGGGTCATATTCTACATGTATCTTACGTTCCAGATATTTGCTGATCTCGATCTTCAGATCTTTAAGACCTGCATTCGATGTATAGAAAGTCTTGCCCTGTTCCAGGGTGTAGATACCTTCCTCTCTGATTCTCCATGGTGTGTCAAAATCAGGTTCTCCTACACCAAGGGATATTGCGTCAGGCATCTCACTTACCAGATCAAAGAATTTCCGGATTCCAGATGGTTCGATGCCTGTGATTTTCTTAGATAATGGATTTCTCATCATGGTGTTACAAGCATCCTTTCTGTTTTTTTCTGTCCGAACATGATTGTTCCGTGATCCTTATATTTCTTCAGTACGAACTGTGTACTGGTTCCTGTGACATCTTCGATCGGTGATAATTTACTTGATACAAACTTTGACACTTCCTGCAAAGTCTTGCCTTCGATCAGAACCATCATATCAAAATCACCGGAGATCAGATATACGGCTGATACTTCCGGATAATTACAGATCCGTTCTGCTGTCTTATCAAATCCCGTATCACGCTGTGGTGTTACTTTTACTTCGATCAGGGCATTCACATACTCTGTTCCTGTCTTATCCCAGTCGATCAGTGTATGATAGCCACAGATGATCTTTGCTCTTTCCATGGCAGAAATCTCATTTGCTACGGTTACTTCGTCGGTTCCAAGAAGAACTGCCAGTTCTCCGAGGTCCACCCTGCTATGCTTCTCCAGATACAGGAGTATCTGCTTTCTTAATTCTTCCATCATTCATACCTCCGCTATATAGCTTCAAGATCTCATCCGGAGCCGGACGGTCGATATAACGCATCTCTTCTCCATTTCTTAAGATCTTATCGTTGTTGTCTGTTGTATGTCCGATTACTGCTGCTGTAATCCCCTGATTGTTCAGCGCATCTGCCAGTACTTCCCCATTGTCAGTCACAGCCAGAAAACTTCCTGTAGATATCATCTGATATGGATTCAGCCGGAAATGTTCACATACCTCGATCGTTTCCTGTAAAATACTGATTTTCTTCATATCAAGATCCAGTCCCTGCTCTAATTCCAGTGCCAGATTCCACAGTGCTGCCAAGATCCCGCCATCTGCGACCTGACGTACGACAAATGCGCCCCCGGCTTTTGCGGCTTCGATTTCTTTTGGAGCAAATATCTGCTGTCCGTATGACTTTATCTGCTTCATGAAAACCGGCGCAAAACGAGTCTTAAGTTCCTGTTCTTTTTCTTCCGTGATCCGGAGCATACCATCCATTCCTGCATGCCCTGCGAACACAATATCCTTACAGGCTCGTGCGGTTTCCCGGTTCCATGCTTCTTCCTTTGGAGCCTTTGCGATTCCTGTAACCGTCACTGCGATCGCCTGAACCGCCGGATTGGCGAATGCCTGTACCGCAACAAGGTTTATGTTATATTTTTTACATGCTTTTTTCAGAAGTTTTTCGATCTTGTGGATTCTGGATTTGAACACATATTCCGGATAGGCAATCTGTACACTGACGCTTGCAGATGTTTCGTGCGTATCCTGCATATCCTCGTTCTTTATATCTGTGTCTGTTTCCTCGTCTTCTGTTATATCCGGGCAGACAGAAAACACTGTACCCTGCGCTGCCAGTGCATTTGCAGTCTGTGCAAGTGCGTGTACACCGATCTGCGGTGATAATCCGTAGACGGTAACTGTTTCACTTATAAGCTGTTCTGTCTGTGTCTCTAACTTCATGCTTGTTACGTTCCCCTTTTATCTTTTATTCTCTTCATTCCCAGCATTCCGTACATTCTTACTATGTCTGCACGATGGCAGCACACTTTTCTTTATATAAGATGCTTATACAAGATACGGAATGATCATCGTTGCCACCATGGCAATGATAACAATAAGTACAACAATTGATACAATTCTTCTTGTTCTTTTATTGTTAAAATTCATTCTTCTACCTTCTTTAATTCTATTCCCGTTACCGATTATCAGTTTTTACGTAAACAGTAACGTATTTCTCTACATTTTATACTCTTTACAATATTTTTGCAAGAAACAATCCTCACATTTCGGACTCCTTGCACTGCAGATCGTACGTCCGAATGTAATGATATGAATATTCCAGAGAATCCAGTGATCCTCCGGCAGTTCCTTCATCAAATCCTGTTCGATCTTGTCCGGATCCTGATTCTTCGTAAGTCCGAGCCGATTGGATATGCGCTTTACATGTGTATCCACGACCACACTCGGCACGTGATAGATATTTCCGCGGATCACATTGGCTGTCTTTCTGCCTACTCCCGCCAGACTTAAAAGGTCTTCAAGTTCTGATGGGACTTCTCCGTTATATTTATCCCGGATGTCTTTCATACAGGCTATGATATTCTTCGCTTTATTATGATAGAATCCCGTTGGTTTGATATCCTGTTCTAATTCTTTCAGATCTGCGTCCGCAAATGCTTCGACAGACGGGTACTTCCGGAACAGATCTTTTGTTACGATATTGACTCTTGCATCGGTACACTGCGCACTTAACATCGTAGCGATCAGAAGCTGCCACGGAGTTTCATAATTCAGATAACAGATAAATTCTGTTCCGTATTTTTCATCCAGAAGTTCCAGAATCTCTCCCGTTCTTTTTTTCATAATTCTATTTCCTTTTATATTGATACTTATTTTATTCTCACTTTATCAATTTCCACTTTACAGACCCTGGCTTCCTGATTCAGCGGATTTCTGTTCTGATAATCGAACAGGATATAGGTATCTGCCAGTTTAAAATATTCTAAATGCGTCATTTTACGCATCTGATTTCTGTCGTATTTTCCATAATCCGGAAGGTACATATGTGTCTCTTCTTCTTTTTCATAAAATGCTCTCGCCACATTCTTTTCCAGCAGATAATCCCCGGCGAATTCCGGACGGCTCTTCGCATTTTCACGAAGATAATAATCATATGTGAGCACTTCCCGGAACAGATCTTCTTTTTCTTTATGATGAAGCCGTATATAATTCAGCAGTATCTCATATCTGGCACTCCGCTTGTGTTGAACGGCGTTATAACCATTGTCTTCGTAATAAGATGCAAGTCGGTCATACATGGTGAATGCAGAATCGTATTCCTTTTCCAGTTCTTCCATCGTATTCGTAAACTGACGGCTGTTATAGTAGACCTCCACCATCTCCTCAATCCCTTTCAGGCGCAGCACATCTTCATAAGAAATCCATTTTGTATACAGTACTTCATACGGTGGGTGCGCTTTATGGACAATGCCATACTCTTCCTGATGCTCCTGCATAAAGGATCCCTTAAGCACTTTCAGGAATCCCAGCTGGAGCTGCTCCGGTTTTAATGCATAGACATCATCAAAGGAATGTGCGAAGCTTTCCACATCTTCGTACGGAAGGCCGGCGATCAGATCCAGATGTTCGTGCACATTTCCCTTATCCTGAATTCTTCTCACGATTTTAGATACTTTTTCAAAGTCCATAACTCTGTGGATCTCTTTGATCGTCCTCGGATTTGTTGACTGTACACCGATCTCAAGCTGTACCAGTCCCGGGCGCATCTGTTCCAGAAGTTCCAGTTCTTCTTCATTCAGAATATCCGCGGCAATCTCAAAGTGGAAGTTCGTAATGCCATTATCATGCTCCATGATATATTTCCAGATAGCAATGCTGTGGTCGTGTTTGCAGTTGAATGTACGGTCAACAAATTTCACCTGCGGTACTTTGTGGTCAAGGAAAAACTGCAGCTCCTTCTTCACCAGTTCTATATCCCTGAAACGCAGACGCTTGTCCACCGATGACAGACAATAGCTGCAGGAGAACGGACATCCTCTGCTTGTCTCGTAGTAAATGATCTTGTGTTCAAAATCTTCCATATGATCGTAGACAAATGGGACTTCGCTCAGATCCATGATCGGACGCCACGGATTGTCGATAATTTTCTCTTTTTCTTCCCGGAAAGTGATTCCGTCCACACCCTTTAACTGGTTATCCACACTCTCCGATTTCTTCCAGGAATTATCCACATTTTTATCCTGATATCCACATACATTTTCTCTTTTTTCGAATTCATTTCGGTATATCCGGCAGATTTCTTTGAAAGTTTTCTCTCCTTCGCCTTTCATCACTCCTTTGACACATGGAAGCCGTCTTAATACTTCTTTTGCATCATAGGAAACCTCTGGTCCGCCAAGCCAGATTGGCATATCCGGACGCAGCTTTCCGATTTCCAGCACAATTTCTTCTATATAGTCCAAATTCCAGATATAGCAGGAAAGGCAGAGGATGTCCGGTTTTCTCTTATAGATATCCATCAGGATATCATCCTTCTGCTGATTGATTGTGTACTCCCCAATCTCCACCGCCGGATCTTCGGCATAGGCTTTCAGGCTGTAGACCGCCAGATTGGAATGTATATATTTTGCATTGACTGCTGCCAGTAATATCTTCATTATGCTTTCCTCCAGATCAGAATCTCTCCTCCGGTCATATACCGGATAAGATAAATTCTCATATATCTAGGTATTATAAATTGGTATCGCCTTTTTTACAACATTTCCATTGACTTTTTGTCCGGAACACGTTAAAATATTGAGCTGTGCAGCCGGGGTGTTAGCGGTACCTTGCACCTGCAATCCGCTATAGCAGGGGTGATATTGCGCAGAGGGCTTGTTTTTGCAGAGCTGCCCTTGGAAAGTGGCGTTGATGTTTGGGTCTTACGCGACGGAACTCCATGAACCATGTCAGGTCAGGAATGAAGCAGCATTAAGTGGAATCTTCCGGGTGCCGTAAGGGTGCCTGGGCTGAGTTAACTACTAAGGTAACGTCTGTGAAGGCTCGTTCGAAGCGCAATGCACATAATAAAATAAACTGATATTAAAAATATCCACTGCAGTTTTCCGCATATGGATATTTTTTTATATTATACCAAATATTACTGCCAGCAATATTACGATCGCATTCGTTACTGTCGGAATTCCAAATCCTGCCCCGATAGAGATAAACACCGGATACATCGCATTGAAGATCTGGAATGGAATAAAGTAAATAATATAGTCTGTACCTCCTTAATCCATGTGGACTTTCAAAAATTTTTCCACAATATCCATATTCTTCTCTGTCCAGAATGCCGGATCTCCATGCTTTGTCATCTGCAAGTCCGTGCATCATCAGTACCGGCGGTATCTCGGTCTCTTTGTTTACATAATTCATACAGGTAACTGCATTGGAAAGTTCCAGATATTCATATACATTCTTCTTACCGATCAGCATTCCTACCGTCTTTTCATTCATCTGGTCACCTGTCTCTTATATTTCCTCTGTCTGCTCTTTTTCCAGCTGCTTTTTCTTCTTCCTTGCCTCTCTTAATTCTTTAAAAAATGATTTCATCATCTGGCTGCATTCTTCTTCCATGACTCCTGTCGTCAATTCCACCTGATGGTTAAATTCCGGCATATCCAGAAGATTTAAGATAGATCCCGCACAACCGGCTTTTGGATTCATACAACCGACTACCACCCTTGTCATCCGGGACTGTACGATTGCACCGGAACACATCTGGCAAGGCTCCAGTGTCACATACATTGTACAATCTTCCAGTCTCCAGTCATTCATTTTCCTGCTTGCTTTTCTGATCGCAGCCAGTTCCGCATGTGCCAGGGTATTGTTGTCAATCGTTCTCCGGTTGTACCCTCTTCCTATGATCTTATCCTGATACACAATCACACACCCGATCGGTACTTCTCCGATCGCATAAGCTTTTTTCGCCTGTTTGATTGCTTCTTTCATATATTTTTCATCTGTACTTTGCATTTCCACACTCCATCTGATTATATTTTTCTTTGTATATCTGCGCAGTCTTCCGATCCGCGGACATCTCTGCACCAGTATCCGAATGTCTCTCTGTCATTCGTTTCTTCTTCCGTAAGCGCAAGTCCGGTCTCCTCAAACGGCAGAAATTCCGGAAACCCAAAACTTTCTGCTGCTTTTGCTTCCTGTGGATGATATACTCCAGGTACTCCTAATTTTAACTGACCATCACAGACTGTCAATATCAGGTGATGATAATTATAATATCCATGAACCAGAAAACTATTGTTCGCATGCTTCCATTCACATCTCGGAAGACATGCCATATCTTTCCGTTGGATTTTTCTGACTTTGTATCTTTTCCCACATTCCTTTACTTCCTGTTCCTCTGAAGCCTCTGCATTACTCTTTTCTTTTTCATGCGTCTCTTCCTCCGCCATCTCCCACTTTTCCATCTGACAGATATTTACCGCATCGTCATTCCACACTGCAGCATAACAGTGCCCGCTTATGTCTTTCAAAATAATTCCGTTGACCAGACCATAATTTTCTTTCTCCCCCATATCTTCCGGTGTATAACACAATTGATAATTCAGTCCGGGAGACGGCGGCTCTGTCACTCCCATATTGATTCCGGTACATTTTTCATCCTGATTCCAGAACAAATATACTTCCAGTCCCTTTGCGTCTTCTTCCATCCGGAATCCTTTTCCGTGTACATGGATCACACACTGTTCCATATCCTGTTCTATTTTTACGAAGCCTACATTCCGCATCTTCTTCTCTTGTTCGTATTCATACAGATATCGAATAAACCGTCTCAAAATACCCACTCCTGTTTACGGCTATTTATCACAATCTATTCTGAAATATTCTCTTTTATGCCATAATCGCATTCAATTCCTGATACAACCTCTTCGCATAGCTGTCGGTCATTCCGCAGATATAGTCCGTAACCAGTAATAATCTCAGATACAACCGGTAAATGTCTGGCTGTCTCTCCGCATGATAGCGGTATGCTTTTTTGTAATTATTGGAAATAAACGAAACCAGCCGTTCTTCTATAGAATTCAGTTTCTGTGCCGGATCATCATATTTAATTATCGCACCCATGAAGCGATCCATCAGATTGTCAAGCATCACAGCTTCTTTTACTTCCATCCGGTAGATCGTCTCCGACTGAAATACACATTTACATGCAATCTCTCCAAGTAATTTTACAAGTCCTTCCGCCGGTGTATCTGCGAATAAATCTGTTTTATATACTCCATTCATAATCTCATCGTAATGAGAAGTAAATCCAGATGTTGCATATCCGATCAGAAATCCCTGTGCCTTTACGATCCAGTTTTTCACTGCATAATCTCCCGGGTCATCTACTCCGTTTTTCTTTGCACGTTCGTATAATTCCACCAGTTTATCTGCTGGCCGGAACCACTTATATTCCTCCTGTTCCTGAACTGTCAGCTTCTTTTCCCTGTTTTGAAGCTTCCGCAATTCATCTCGCAGACTGTGATAAGTAATGAAACCTTTCACAAATGCATCTTCGATATCTGCCGTCTTATATGCAATATCATCTGCTGCCTCCAGAATAAATGTCAGAGGATGTCTGCAATTTCCCGCCCCTGTCTCCATCACGATATCTTCGAATAACTCCCGGTCCGCATAATAATACCCCATCTTTTTTTCACGGATATCCTCGGACTTTGGCCGGATCTGTGTAGATGCCACCGGATATTTTATAATTGTGTTTAAAAGCGCATAGGTAAGATTCATTCCATTTTCATCTACCAGGAAATGAAGCTTACTCACCAGCCTGAGCGCCTGTGCATTTCCTTCAAAATGATAAAAATCTTCCCTCATCTGTTCTTCCAGCAATTCTTCTATCGGTGTTCCGTGATATTTTAACACCGGAAGATTCCGTTCAAACCACTCTCTGATCGCAAACTCCCCATAATGTCCGAACGGAGGATTTCCAATGTCATGAATCAGTCCTGCACACTGAAGAATATTGCAAATATCTTCTTTCATCCCCGGAGTGAAACTTGTATCTTTCTTATGTGCCAGTATGCTTTCGCCGATATTCTGTCCCAGCGATTTTGCCAGCGATGATACCTCCATAGAATGGGTCAGCCTGGTCCGAATAAAATCACTTTTATCTAATGGAAATACCTGTGTCTTGTCCTGAAGTCTCCGAAATGATGCACTTCCGATGATCCTGTGGTAATCCTTTTCAAATTCGCTTCTCAGATCGGTATCGGCGGAACGTACATCCTGATGTCTGCCCGGCCTTTGTCTCTTTGTCGATAAAAGTCTTGTCCACTCCATTTTACATCCTCCTTTTTGTCAAAAAGTGTCCAGCCGGATCTCCGGCTGAACACCTTATTTACAGCATTACTTTCTTAAGTTCATTTTCCATTAATCCAGATAGATCGGCGGCTCATAATCTTTGCCAAGTAACGCTTTCTTACGCTCCTGATATCCGAGAAACGCCCACTCCGTCATATCTGTCCACTGATGAGTTCCACGGTCATATACCTGCACATAGCCGATCCGGTTCGGATGCATTCTTACACTGTTCGATTCATATTCATGTCCGGTATAAGGGTTAAGTTCCCCTTTCTCAAGATCCTCTTCCGTTGATGTAAATAAATCCTCTTCATTCTCCTGTGCATACCTGTTCTGATGTCCTGCATCATAGTTCGTATTTAACTGTTCTGCATTTTCATATGCAGCCGTTTCTGTCTCTGCGGCATATGTCTCTGCTTCCTCAGGTTCATCTGGAAGAAACTCTTCTGCAAGTTCGCCTGATTCTCCATCTTCTGAATAATCAAATTCATGATATTGAATTTCCGGTTTTTCTTCCTCTTTTTCTTCTTTTCTTTCTTCTGGGATGGCATGTTTACTTTCTCTGCCATGAAGTTTCCACCTCCATTGTTTTACTCCATTTATTTCAGTGCATAGCCAAGCAGACTGACAAAGCCCGGATTTCGGTCGGTTGTTCCGAGGATAACCTTACGCACCAGCTCCGGATCGTCCGTGATAATGTTGTCCACGCCGCAGTTGACCATCCGCTGCATATCTCCCTGATAATTCAGCGTCCAGGCACAGACTTCTTTACCAAGACTGTGCGCATGCTCTACAAAGCTTTCTGTGATGTACGTATATTTTACAGAAAAGAAGTCCGCCGCGTCCATATCCTCCAGGCCTCCGTACGACATTTTCATCGTATACCCGGTCTTGATATCCGGATTGATTTTCTTTGCCTGCCTGAGGAAATTGTAGTTCATGGAAGTCAGCACACACTGATCCACAAAGTCATTGTCCTCGATGATTTTCACCACTTTTTTGACAATATTCTGGTTGTGGCCGTTGTATTTTACTTCGATATTCAGGTTGATTTTTCCTTTCGCGTACGCGATGACTTCTTCCAGCTTCGGAATCTGTTCGCCGCGGAATTTTTTGTTGAATCGTACACCAGCATCGAGCTGGCTGATCTCATCATAGGTCAGGGTCCAGATGCTGGCGTTCAGACCGGTTGTCCGCTTCAGGTTCGTGTCGTGCAGAAGGACAATCTCTCCATCACTCGTCTCCTGTACATCGATCTCCGCGTAATCCGACATGCTGTCCACTGCATATTTGATCGCGCTCATCGTATTTTCCGGCGCTTTTCTGGCCCCGCCCCGGTGTGCCGATACCGAGATGTACTGGGAGGAAGCCGTTGCCTCTGCACGTGTTGCGCGCATGGCATATACAAGATAAACCGTTTCTCCTGCCAGCATGGTGATCGTGAGAACCACCGCCGTTACCGGACCGCAGAAGGTGCGCACCAGCTTTGAGCGCGGCTTTTTCGTCGTCCGGCTTTTCTGGTAGCCCTTTCGGGAAGAACGGATGAAAATCAGATACAGATACGTAATGCTTCCGACAAGGCCGAATGCTCCGCCGATCAGACTCATTGTCGATTTGACCCAGTCGCCGTAGACGATGACGGTACTGACAACGGTAGACGGCGTTTTCACCAGCTTTGCATAGGCAACAACAGCCGTTCCGAAAATCAGATACAGAACCCACGTAATCAGAAAAATCATCACCTGGAAGGAGACGTTGATGCCAAGCTCGCGCAGCACGCGTTTTTCCAGTGTCTGGCGCACCCGCAGATGGGTATTTTTCTCTTTTTCCGTCATCATGCACCGAAACGGGATGGTGTAGGAAAACACAAACGAGAACGCGACAAGCAGAACCGTCAGCACCACCGGGATCCAGTATGCCGGGAAGGCATTGAAAATCTTCGTCAGGGAAACCTGAAGCAGTTTCATACTGCGGATGGCGCTGTAGCTGCTATGCAGCCAGAGGTACGGGAAGCTCGCTGCCATGTAGAAAAACCAGGTCCACGGGCGGGCGCGCACAAACTGTGCGGCTCCTCTTCCGCCGGCAAGCATCATGACAGGAACGGAAATCCGTTTTCGTTTCCAGGAGGCCTCCAGAGCCGCCATGACGGCATAGATTTCAAACAGCATGCAGAAAAAGAAGACAAGCAGAATTCCAAAAATCAGCAGAAGGGTCAGCGGATGCAGCATGATCTTGTTAAAGTTTTCCG
>OIZP01001604.1_pt1 | contig 11293 bp, 11 predicted proteins | sample 1588531 | NCBI WGS metagenome assembly OIZP01 (sample SAMN03283283) | human gut metagenome | biome: human-associated habitat; material: feces | host: Homo sapiens | place: Peru | collected 2012 | reverse complement strand
ACACAGAACTTATGCCTACGATTCTAAGAAAAGAATCGAAAGATGATAAGTATGGAATCTTAGATGTCCGGGTGAAACTGAAGAGCGGAGAACAGATCGATTTTGAGATGCAGGTAGAAGCTTTTGATTGTTGGGCAAACCGTTCTGTTTATTATCTGAGTAAGATGTATGCAGGTGAGATCAAAGAAGGTGAAGGATACGATTGCTTAAAGAAGTGTATCCATGTGAGTATTCTTGCATATGATCATTTCCGAGATGATAAAGAGTGCTATCGAAGAATTGCATTTTGTGATACGAAGACAGGAAAAGAGTATACAGATCTTATGGAGATGCATATCTTAGAATTGTCAAAACTTCCACCGGAAGAGAAAAATGAGACAAGCCTGTTGCAGTGGATGCGCTTTCTTGGAGGAAAAACCAGAAAGGATTTTGAAGAAATGGCAAAGAAAAATTCTGAATTGGAAGAAGCATATGACGTATTGGATAAATTAAGCGCAGATGAAAAGAAGAGGTTAGAATACGAGACAAGACAAAGAGCAATCAGAGATTACAATATAGGAATGTTAACCGCAGAAAGACGAGGAATCGAAGCTGGTCGTAAGATTGGAATGGAGGAAGGAAGAGCGGAAGGAAGAACAGAGGGCAGAGCAGAAGGAGAAAGCAGAATTAATCGGTTAAATATTGAATTGTCAAAGCTTGGGCGTACAGAAGATATATTAAAAGCAGCAGTTGACAAGGAATATCAGGAAAAGCTGTTGAAAGAGTTTGAGTTATAATCTAATTTATGGGATATAAGGGATATCTCGGACGCGTGGAATTTTCTGAAGAAGAAATGTTTTTTTGCAGGGGACTTGGAATCCGTTCTTTGATCTCCTATGAAGGGGATAATGTAAAAGACCTGATTTCTGTTTTTCATGACGCTGTAGATGAATATTTGAGATTGTGTGAAGATTGGAGAACTTTAGATTATGAAATCAGTGAAATAAGTCGAAAAAGTAAAAGAACATATTGGAAAGGATTAAACACTAATGGAAAATAAAGAGATGAGCCAAGAAAAAATAGAATCCCCAGATAAAAAACTAATTCAACATAGTGAGTCAAAGAAAGCAATGAACGGATTTCAGGGGAGTATTGTATGTGCTATTATTTTGGGGCTTATTGCTATTATCTTACACAGATTATTAGAAGGAGTAATAGTACAAATTTCTTTTTGGATATTAATTTTACTAGCAATTTTTTGCCTTTTGGTTGCAACGAGTTGTTTTTTTGATTGGAAAACAGCGAAAAAAATAGAAAAATTAGAAGAAGAGACCCAAAAAGAAGAAAAAGAATTTGCAGAGATTGATTTCAATAAGCGAGCATTACGAGCCGAAAAAATGTTTAAAATGAATCAAAAAGAACTGATGAGATATTACGATATGAATTTAGCTCAAACCAAATTTCTTTCAGGCTTAGGAATTATGATGATTATATTTGGAATAGTGATTGTAGTAGTCAGTCTGGTTATGTATGTGTATACAGATGCAGATAAAACATTGCTAACAGTTGGGAATATAAGTGGAATACTAATTAATTTTGTTGGAGCTGTTTTTATTAGAATGTATACACATAATGTAGAGGCAGCAGTTAAATTTCATGCAAAATTTGCAGAAAGTAATAATTTACTGCTTGCTAATTCAATTGCTAATAAAATAGAAGATGAAAAATTAAGAGAAGAGACATTATCAGAAATTGCAAAGGATATTATTGTATATAATAACACGATATCAGATTGAAAATGAGGTGGAGAAATGACAAAAGATGAATTTAATTTAAAGTATTGGATGTTCTATATGCAGCTTGAGAATGATTTTAGTAAAACTTTCAATTATGTTGAATTTACAGATGACAATTTAAGTACATATTCAAAGGAATATGCGAAACAATTAATATCTATAGGTTCAGAACTTGATATAGTTTTTAAAGCACTTTGTAATGAAGTTGATCCAACAAAAGCAAGATCATGCATAACAGATTATGCTAATATTCTCTGCGGATATGATAATCTGACGGATGCAACAGTACAGTTCAGTTATAACAAAGAAAGTTATAAGCCATTTGATGGATGGACACCTAATAGTAAGCCATCCTGGTGGGGGGATTATAATAAAGTAAAACACAACAGAGCTGAGAACGATAATATAAAACTTGCAAATTTAGAAAATGTGTTTAATGCGTTGGCGGCATTATTTATTTTAAACAGATATTTATGTAAGATTGTATGCAGCAATAAGATCATGAAAGAGCCTGAAATAAAATCGAATCTGTTTACTATGGTCGGATGGGATATATGTATTTCAGTAGGAAATGGATTTGTGAGGAGGTTATCAACCAACGGAAATATGAGCTTATTGGCTGAAAATTAAAAAAGTTATTACTTTACATTGGCTTACCGGTGGTCTGAGCCCATAAAGTAAAGATAAAAAAAGTTATCAAAAAAGCAAAAAAATTCCACAAAACTCTATCTTTATGATATGATTATTAAGTCATTAGTAACTATTGAAAGAAGAAAGGTTACACACTTGATAAGGGAACAAAGGAAACCTGTTATTGTTTATGGAAGAAGGTTATAGATAATAACAACGTGAGTAAAGAAAACCATGAGGGAAAGGTATGAGAAAACAAAGATTTTTAGCTGTATTGCTTAGTGCAGCACTTGCTTTCACTCCGGTAATTGATGTCATGGCGGAGGAGAATGCAGCTCAGACAGAAGAGGGCAGCAGCACGGGCAAGACGGAAGAATCTGGAGAGGTTAATCAGACGGAGGTCGGAGAGGAAGAAACAAAGGGACAGACGGTGGCTGGAAGTGTTGGAGATTATATTCCTAGTGAACTGGATTATAATACACCAATATATGAACCCGGCTTTGAAGCTTATGGAGAAAGGGAACTGGAAAGCAAATATCCGGAAAATGGCATTGAAGACATCAAAGCTAAATATCCGGTAGTTCGTAATCAGAATCCGTATGGTACTTGTTGGACGTTTGCTTCTATGGGACTGGCAGAATTTGATTTGATTAATGATGGAAGTGTTGATCAGAAGGTAGATTTAAGTGAGTTGCAGTTAGCATATTTTACTTATAATTCCGTAATTGATCCATTGGGCGGAACAAGAGGTGATTATTCTAAATATTATGTGGAAAACTCTGGAATAGAAGGAGGTTATCTTAATCGAGGCGGTAATTATTCCATGGCTTCCAGACGATTGAATCAATGGGTTGGCCCAGTAAATGAATCAGATGTTCCATACGCACAAGCTGCCAACGTATTGCAAAATGGACTTCCAGACGAATTCGCTTATTCTCATGATGTTGCGCATCTTGAGAATACATATATGATCAATATTAAAAGTAATCCAGAAGAAGTGAAAAAGCAGATTAAAGAGCATGGTGCAGCGGGAATCATGTATTATCATAGTGATTTAGGATATCATTTTATCAATAATAACTATTGTGATACTGATAAGTCTGGCGGTGGACATGCTGTTATGGTTGTGGGATGGGACGATAATTATTCAAAAGATCTCTTTCGTGAGGGAGTAAAACCTTCTAAGAATGGAGCCTGGCTAGTGCGAAATAGTTGGGGAGAAAGCAAAGGAAATGTTAATAATTGTGAGTATTTTTGGATGTCCTATGAGACAAATTCGTTAGCTGATACGGCGTGGATATTTGATTTCACTAGGGATGATGGATATGACAATAATTATCAGATTGATGGTGGTCTTGATCTTGGTACATTTTTATATAGCAAACCTAGACCTGTAGCTAATATATTTACTACACCTAAAAAGGAGGGTGTATCGTCGGAAGATTTGAAAGCTGTTTCCGTTTCTTTCACAAGTAAAACCAATGCAGAATATAAGATAGAAATTTACACAGATCTGAAGACAGAAGGCAATCCGTATAGTGGAATAAAGCAGGAGAGTGCTACAACAGAAGGCATAACTAGCTATGCGGGGGTCTATACTATAGAATTAGAAAATCCTGTTAAGCTTGCGCCTGGAACCACCTATGCTGTTGTGGTGACAACGGATGCTATAGATTGGGAGAGAGTTGATAAGGTGGAAGAGAATAATGGAAAGAAAGTATGGGATGCTGCTGTTAGTTCTAAGGATCCAAAGAGTTATTATTGTTTGAGTAATTATTATTGGAAAGAAGATCAATACGGCTATAATTATTGTATCAAAGCTTTTACAACCAATAACAGAGACTTTGGAGAGCATTTAGATGGTTATACAGTAACCCTAAACGGAACAGTCGATTTAAATTATCATATGGAGATTCCAGAGAATATTATGCAGGAAGACCCGGATGCCTATGTGGAATTTACAGTAAATGGAGAGCAGAGATCAAGAATAAAAGTAGAAGATGCTGAGGATAAGGGAACGACGAAGATATTCACATGTAATGTTGCGGCAAAGGAAATGACCTCTGATATTACAGCTAATCTGGTGGTGAATGGTCAGAAGGGAAAGGATCACATTTACAGTGTGAAAAAATATGCAGATCAGATTATCAATAATTCATCAGGAGGATATTCACTAGAAGCAATCAATCTTGTAAAAGCAATGCTAAATTATGGTGCAAGTGCACAGAACTTCTTTAATTTTAATTCAGGAAATCTTGCCAATGCATCGTTGGATGAAGCAGATAAGAAGGTTGAAGTGGCAGATTTTAGTCAGTATAAAGGTGAGATTGAAGATGCTTCTGATATTGGAATTAACTATTGCGGAAGTAGTTTGAGCTTAAATGCGGATACCAATGTGAAAGATTATTTTACATTGAGTGAAGGACATAAGATTGATGAATATAGTTTCAGTTATGAAACAAATGGAAAGTCTACAGAAGTTACACCAGGAACCACTTTGATAAATAAAGAGACGCATTACTATGTAGATATACCTGGAATTGCCGCACAGCATTTAGATAAAAAAATAGTAGTTACTATCAAGAGAGTAAATGATGGTAAAACTGTAACATGGAAATATAATCCATTCAGTTATGGATATGTTGTAAAAGAAAAAGCACAGGATAATAAAGAGCTGAATGCTGTTATGGACGCATTATATTTGTATTGGCAGAGAGCTGATGCATATATGAAATCAATGAAATAGATTTTTTTACAGAAGGAGAGTAATAAATGGAGAAGAAAACATACGAGACAGCAGAAATGAACATTATTAATATTCAGGAGGAAGATATTATAACAACTAGTGGAGAATTGTATGATCCAGCAGATCCGAATGGTACACTTATATTTGGAAAATAGGAGAAAGGTGGACACCGTGTCCACCTTTTTTCATAAACAACTTATCACGCAACGAGGAGATACCCATGAGAAACCGATCCAATGAAAATAAAAAAATCATTACAATTATCTTAGGTGTAGCAATCGCACTGGTAATAACCATTCTTCTCTTACTTTTCATTCCATTTTCCGGCAAGAAGTCAGAAGGGAAGAAAACAGAATCACAGACGAAGTCTGTGGATATAAGCACCGATAAAGAAGAGAAGGACGCAAAAAGCGAACAATCAGAGGAAGCAGACAAGAATATAAATTCAAAGAAGAATGAGAGTAGCAACAGTACTGGTAAAAGCAACCAGCCGAAGTCATCAGGAAACATAACGACGGATTCAGAAGGAAATGTTATCATTAAAGCAGAGACTACTGATTCTTCTAATTCATCGAATCCTTCCAAAAGTACGGATAAGAGCCAGAATAATAAGAAAGAAGATTCCAAGAAAGACGACTCCAAGAAGGATGATTCCCAAAAGGAACCTGATACAGAGCAGAAAGATCCTTCTGAAACAACAGATACAGAGAAGGAACTGGAGCTTCCATTTGTTCCGGCTGATTAGATATTACAAAGGAAATGAAAACCAAAATGACAGATAGTAACAAGAGCAACCGCAACAGTTTCATAAGTAATGAGAAGCCAGACCGCCCGGCAATCCATTGGATCAGCCAGGTGATGGGATGGAGAAAATTATATATTGTATTATTAATGCTCCTGCAGCTGGCAATCGGTGCAATCAGTGTTGGGTATGCTGTCATTTTGCGTGGCTTGATCGATGCTGCTGTGGCAGGAGAGGAAGCACTGTTTTTTCAATGGATTATCCGGTTTGTTCTGATGATCTTAATTCAGTTAGTGTTTGGTGCGTTGAATCGTTTTCTGGGGGAATATACGAGGGCCACAACGGAAAATTGCCTGAAGGATCGGATGCTTCAGTTTATTTTGAATCGTGACTATGCGAGTGTGACAGCAGTGCATTCCGGAGAATGGATGAACAGATTGACATCCGATACGGTTGTAGTGGCAGACAGTGTGTCACAGATCCTTCCGGGGGCATCCGGGATGTTGATACGTCTGGTCGGAGCATTGGTTTTATTGCTGATGCTTTACCCAAAGTTTGTATATGTTTTCATTCCAGGCGGATTGATTATACTTTTGACAACTACCATTTTTCGAAAGAAATTAAAAAGATTACACAAGGAAGTACAGGAAGCGGATGGTGGACTGCGTGTATTTCTTCAGGAATGTATCTCCAGTCTGCTTGTGATCCATACATTTGCTCAGGAGAAGCGGACGGTGGAAGAAGCAGATGAAAAGATGGAGCAGCACAAGGAAATCCGTATCAGGCGAAATCATTTTTCGAATTTTACGAATACCGGATTCGCGGCGGTGATGAATGGAGCGTATGTTTTGATCGCCGGAGTGTGTGGATATGGAATCCTGAAGGGGACGATGAGCTACGGAACTTTGATGGCGATGATTCAGCTGTTTGGTCAGATCCAGTCTCCGGTTGCGAATATCACAGGTTATATTCCGCAGTATTATGCAATGACGGCGAGTGCGGAACGTCTGATGGAGATTGAGACGTTTGGTGAGGATCTTACAGAGCAGCCAAAGACGCTGGAGGAAATGAAGATATTTTATGAAAAAGAGATGCAGAGTCTTTGTTTTCAAAATGTGTCATTTACTTATAAGAGAAGAATGTCTGATGCAGGGCAGGAAGTTCCGGTCGTGCTAAGTAATGTGAATCTGGAGATACCGAAGAAGAGCTGCACCGCATTTACCGGACCTTCGGGATGTGGAAAGAGTACGCTTTTGAAGCTGATGCTATCTTTGTATCCATTGGACAGTGGAGAACGGATTTTTCGGATGAAGGATGTGGAAGATGCAGAAGATGCAGTTCCGCTGACAGCTTCGTGGCGGAGGTTATTTGCTTATGTGCCGCAGGGGAATCAGCTGATGAGCGGAACGATTCGGGAAATTCTTACATTTCGTGAGAGGAAGGAGATGCAGGAGGAAAAACGAATCTGGCAGGCACTTAGAATTGCGGATGCGGAAGGTTTTGTCAGGGCACTTCCGGATGGAATTGACACGGTTCTTGGAGAGCATGGAATGGGACTTTCGGAAGGACAGATGCAGAGGATTGCGATTGCGAGGGCTATATTTGCAGGGAATCCAATCCTTCTGCTGGATGAATCAACAAGCGCATTGGATGAAGAGACGGAGCGAACGATTCTTAAGAATCTGCAGGAGATGACAGATAAGACGATTCTGATCGTGACACATCGGAAAGCGGTTCTGGATATTTGTGACAGAGAGATCTGTTTCTCAGAGAAGCAGATACTTACGAAAGTAAGGTGAAGAAGAGCAAATGGATCTGCATTGAGCATTGATACGTGGTGATGGAAAGTAGTATGAAAGGTGATTTTAACCGATGGAGCAGGGAAAGAGAGCGAAGGAGATACAGGTACAGCAAAGACAGGAAGAATTGAAAAAGGCAGGGCGATATTTGATCGATCTGATTCGCTGTTCTTTTCACGGAGAGATACCGAGAGAGAAGCCGGAGAAATGTTCCTGGGAACTGTTGTTTCGTCTGGCGAAGAGTAATAGTGTAGAGAGTACTGCAAGTCCGGCAATCCAGAGATATGGGCAGGAGATTCCGGAGGGGATCGCGAAGGAATGGAAGGCAGCGCAGAATCAGACGATTTATCGTCAGCTTCGATTTGATTTGGAGCGAGAGCAGATTCTGGCGAAAATGGCGGAAGCAGGACTGTCTGTCTTGCCGTTGAAAGGAATCTATGTGGCAGGTTATTATCCATTTCCGGGAATGCGCTGGATGTGTGACAATGATATTTTGTATGGTTATGTTGAGTCGGATCCGGAGGGAGGATATCGCTTCCGCGGACAGACGGAGCAGGAGCAGAACAACTGGAATAAGAAAGCGGAGAAGGAATTACAGAAGATCATGGAGGAGCTGGGATACAAAGCAGAGCATCTTGGCGGAGCACATGATGTCTATCAGAAAGAACCTTTCTTTAACTTTGAGATGCATCACAGACTGGCAGAAGCAGATAGTATTACCGGTGAGTATTATCAGAATCCATGGAAATGTGCGAAACAAAATGATAAAAATAAGCAATTTTATTATTTCTCTGATGAGGATGAATACATTTATCTGATTACACATGCATACAAGCATTTTGCTCATGCGGGATGTGGAATCCGCACGCTTGCGGATGAATATGCGATCCTTTCAAAGAAGACAGAACTGGACTGGAAGTATGTGAAGACAGAGCTTGAGAAGCTGGAATTGGATACATTTGAGGAAAAACTGAGAGCTACAGCGCAGAATGCATTTTCGGAAAAAGGAGAACTCCGGTGTGAAGACTGGGAGATGATCTTTTATATGCTTGGGTGCGGAACATATGGAACGACAGGCAATATGATTCGGAACCGCCTGGAAGAGACGAAGAAGAATCTAAAAGCAGGGGAAGATGTGAGACAGTCTTATATGAAAGAACGTGTGTGGATCTCAGAAGCGAAGATGAAGGAATTTTATCCATTTTTTTATCGCCACAAAGTATTTCGTGTGTTTTTACCGGTATACCGCGTGATCAAGGGGATGATCCTTCATCCGCGAAGACTTATCGCAGAGTGGAAGGCATGGAGAACATTTCAATAGAGGAAGCAGAAAGGAAGATACGATGAAGATTAAAGAAGGATTTGTATTAAGAGAGATCGCAGGAAAGGCAGTTGTGATCGCAGTAGGTGAGGCAAGCAAGACATTTCATGGAATGATCAATCTGAACAGTGCGGGAAAAGATATCTGGCAGGGCGTTGCAGATGGGCTGAACGAGGACGAGATCGCGAAGCGTCTGACGGAGATCTATGAAGTGGATCTGGAAACGGCAAAAGAAGATACACACCGTTTAGTTCAGAAAATGTATGAGGCCGGAGTTGTTGAAGGATGAGCCGGAAACTTACGATAGAAGAGGCTCTTGAAAGTCAGGGCTTTTATATGAGTACGACGGTTGGTGTCAGTATGTTTCCGCTGCTTAGAAACCGCAGGGACACGATCTTGATCCGGCCGGTGACGGAGCCGCTTAAGAAATACGATGTGCCTCTGTATAAAAGAGGGAACAACTATGTGCTTCACCGGATCGTGAAGATAACTCGGGACGGATATGTGATCTGTGGGGATAACTGTCTGCAGAAGGAATATGATGTGACGAATCAGCAGATAATCGGCGTGCTTAGTGGAATCCAAAGAGGAGAGAAGAAGATCGACATGGATGGAGTTAGGTATAAGCTGTACTGCCGGCTGTGGGTATTTCTCTATCCACTGAGGTGTAGCCTGAAGCGTGTAGCCGCAAAGCTGAAAAATGGAATTAAAAGGATTATCGGTAATGGAATTTAGAATGAAGATTGCAGATGTACTGATGGATGTGTCCAGTCAGTATGAGATGTTGGCAGAGTACTGCCGGGAATATATAGTGGAAGACAGTGTGGAAGAGGTGTCGGAGCGTCTTGTCCTGACAATGGAAGATATTGAGAAAGAACGCGCGATAGCAGAAAAAAGTGGGGAGTCAGTTCCAACGTTGGGTTCACAGCAGAACATGCCACAATATTCCCCACAGTATCTTGAGACATTGGCGGCTCTTCGTAAGATTGCTGATTTTATGCCGGAGAAAGATTGTTTCCTGATGCATGGGGCTGTGGTTGCCTGGAAGAATCAGGGGTATCTCTTTACAGCTCCGAGTGGGACAGGGAAGTCCACGCATCTTGCGTTGTGGAAGAAATATCTTGGAGATCAGGCGGAAGTTATCAATGGGGACAAGCCGTTTCTTAAAGTTACGGAAGATGAGGTCTGGGTATATGGAACTCCGTGGGCTGGAAAAGAACAGTGGCAGGTTAACAAGAAAGTTGCTTTGAAAGGGACATGTTTTCTTGAAAGAGGCGAGAAGAACTCGATTCAGAAAATAGACTCATTTTCTGCGCTTCCATTTCTTATGCGTCAGGTTTATTTTACAGATGTTCCACAAAGCGCAGGAAAGACGATGGAGCTGTTAGATCAGATGTTGAAGATAGTTCCGTTGTACAGAATGAAGTGTGATATTTCAAGAGAAGCATTCGAGTGCAGCTTTGGGGCAATGACATTTTAATTCACTTCTAAATAAAATTATGCTATCCTATACTTGAATGTTTATTGATGGTAAGAAAAATAAGGAGAGCAGAAGATGAAACAAGAGTTATTTGATCCGCAGGCATTTGCTGAGTCGTCTTCACGAATTATATAGACACCATCGCCAAGCAGCTCCTTCGTTTTACAGATCTGACGATGGATGAGATCAGTGTAGAAGTCGGAATGGATAGTGCGAATTATTTTAGCAAGGCATTTCATAAAGTAGAGGGCATCAGCTCGAGTGAGTATAGAAAGCAGTGGTAACGCCACTGTTTCTTTTTGCCTTAAAAAGCCAAGATTGTGCTAAAATTCGCCTTTTTATGCCGTTCATTTCTTCTATGTAGTTACGATAGACTATTAGAGTCGATTCGTAAATGATGTCAAGAAATTTGATAAGCTGGAAGATCATTGTTCGATCGTGGTGCGCCCGTCAGGGACAGAACCGAAGTTGAAGATGTATATCTCGGTCAGCGCAGAGAATAAGGAAGCAGCTGAAGGAGTAGAGGAAGAAATCTGTGAAAGCGCAGAGGGATTTCTTTAATCTGGATTTTGGGAAAACTCTCCTTGAACCTCTCCTTGTATTTACACGCGAAATCGGATATATTAGAAGATATTGGAAATGCGTTGCACGAAGCATCCGCAGGCATCGTAGTTGTGGGTTTTGTCTCCAACATCTTTACAAATATAGTAGAAAGAAGGTGACTTTCATCGTGAATCAGATCGTATTGACAGGAATGGTGCTTTCTGTCGCACCGGTGGGCGAGTACGACCGCAGAGTTG
>OIZP01001603.1_pt1 | contig 11301 bp, 9 predicted proteins | sample 1588531 | NCBI WGS metagenome assembly OIZP01 (sample SAMN03283283) | human gut metagenome | biome: human-associated habitat; material: feces | host: Homo sapiens | place: Peru | collected 2012 | reverse complement strand
ATCAATAGCAAATTTATTTGATCCCGAATCCGTTCTTATTTCAAAATGTAAATGATCTCCTGTAGAATTTCCTGTACTTCCTTGAATACCAATTATTTGACCTGTCACTACATTTTGTCCTTTTTCAACACTAATAGAATTATCTCTCATGTGTCCATAAAAACTATAAAAGACATTGCCTTGCTCATCTGTATGTTTAATCTCCACACAATTTCCATAACCATTCTGCCATCCTGCATGAGTTACTTCTCCGTCTTGTACTGCCATAATTCTACTTCCTGCACTTCCACACAAATCAATTCCTGTATGATTTGAATGTACTACTCCATGTGCCTCTCGGTATCCAAATTTACTTGTTATAGCAATAAAATTTTCTATTGGCATTGCTAGTTTTCCTTTATATATAATTTCTCCTTGTTTTATTTCAGTATCTTGTGTTGTATTAGATTCAGAATTGCTATTTTTATTTGTTCCAAATAATTCTAAATAAGAACATCCTAAAAGTAATATAAAAATTGTAATTCCAATAGCAATTCTTAACAACCTACTCATAGCTTTTGCCCTTTATAAATTTAGAATCTATCATTTCTAATTCATACTGAAACAATTTGAACATTATATATATTTTTCTAATTCCTGCCATAAATAAGCATTCTCCAACATTTGCATTTAATAACATTTTTTCTTCTTGTTCTGTTAATTTAAATGTAGTTACAATATCTTTCAAGTCTTTTCCATCTGTTTTAAAAAACATTTTATATGTACTATTTGTTAATAAACTTTGACCATATAATCTAATCTTCTCATTCAAAAAGTCCTCTATACTTTGAGTTATAACTACAATACTACTATTATGCTTTCTTGCCATTTTACTAATATATCTAACATATTCTAATGTTTGTGGTATATTTGGATCAACAAGAATATGACATTCATCTGCAATTAGCATTGTTCTTTCTTTTACATCTTTGCTCAAAATATCCCAAGCATAAGAAAGAATATTATAATATTGTGCTCTCTTATATTGGATTTGAAATTTTTGCATAGTAGATGTATTAAAGACTGTAAGTCTTGTATCAATTTCAATATTTGTATATCCATTCCAAATAATTGATGCTTGACCTTTACAAATCGGTCTAATAAGTGCCAATAGTTTCTCTAATATTCCATCTGGTTGTTTCTTATTTTTCTTTTCTATTAAACAATACAAGTCTTCTAATATTGGGAAATCTGTATTTTTTAACTTACTAATATCTGTATCATTTGTTATATTAAATTTCTTGTATAGTTCTTCAAATACTAAGTCTAGCTTTGAAAATTCTATTTCAGTAAGTGATGGATATAATATTTGGAAAAATGTTTGTAAAAACTGAAAATGTAATGATAATGCATTTCTACCAGTTTCATCATCACAATTATTTCGTACTTGTAAAGGATTTAATATTCCACCTTTGTTTCCATCGCATGAAACAATTTTCCCATTCAAGTTTTTACAAAGATATGAATACTCATCTTCGGGATCGATCACCAGTTGTTTTGTAGTAGGCAATTCATTTATAATCATGTGTTTTACTGCCATACTTTTTCCAGAGCCACTACTTCCAACTACAATCATATTGCTATTGCCTCTTCCTAAGTCTTGTTTCCATATATTAAATATAATGATTCCACCATTTTGACTTATTCCCCAATAATAGCCTTGTTGGTCAATAAAAGTTTCTGTATTAAATAAAAATCCTCCTGTAAATGTACTTGTTAAGATATTTCTTTTAAAATTCTTGCTTAGTTCTGTTTGTATTGTAAAAAATGGTGCAACAGCCTTAAATCCATCCATTAGCAAATAATTTGTTAAGTTTCTAATTTTTAATTTTTGTCGTTGCACTTCCATTTCTACCTCTTTACATTTTCTTTTTAGTTCTTCCTCTTCTTCTTGAAACACATCCAAAACCGCTTTTGAAAACGCTTGGCGGGAAATATTTTCTCCGTCTATTTGAATACGCTCCACCGGCAAAACCAAATGAGGCGACACAAAAAGCCCGGTCTTATGCCCGGCGGCAGTTAGCGTGCCGGCCATTAACGTACTGACGGAACCTTTGCCGTTGGTGCCTGCAACGTGGACTATTTTGTACTGGTTTTGCGGGTTTCCCAAACGCGCCAAAAGAGCGCGAAACCCCTCCAACCCCGCGCCAACACCTGCGCCGGTGCGCTTTAAAATATAGTTGAAAACAACATCAAAACTCATTTTTATCGGGATTATACCGGCGGATATCCGCACCCAAAGCCGTTAATTTTTCTTCCAATTTTTCATAGCCGCGGTCAATGTGATACACGCGCTCCACTTCCGTTTCTCCCGCCGCACACAGACCGGCAATCACAAGGGCCATACCTCCGCGCAAATCGGACGCCTGAACGTGTGCCGCCGAGAGTTCTTTTACTCCGGTTACGCGCGCCACGCTTTTTTCCGTGGAAATATTGGCCCCCATACGCACCAGTTCCGGTGCGTGCATAAAGCGGTTTTCAAATATATCTTCATCTACCTCCGCAGTACCGTTGCACAGCGTCATCAGCGTCATCCACGGAGCCTGCAAATCAGTGGCAAAACCGGGATAGGGCGCGGTGCGCACACGCACGGGCTTGATATCGCCGGCGTAAGAGTGAACGCGGACGGAATCTTCGGTAATGTCCAGGGTAAAGCCCGCTTCCTGTAAATCTTCCAGCAAAATGGAGTTGTGTTCCGGCACGCAACCCGTAACGGTTACATCTCCGCGGGTCGCGCACGCGGCCAAAATATAGGAGCCCGTTTCAATACGGTCCGCCACCACCGTATGTTCCGCACCGTGCAAGGATGTTTTTCCCTGTACAATGAGTTGGCCTTTATCTCCCACGCGGATATCCGCGCCCATTTTGTTCAAAAACGCAATCACATCATCTACTTCCGGCTCTTTGGCGACATTTTCCAAAATGGTTTCTCCCGGAATTAAGCAAGCGCACATCAGCAGGTTTTGCGTGGCCCCCACACTGGGAAAGCGCAAAACGATTTTCGCCGGAGTCAGTTCCGGCGCGTGAATCATCACATTGCCGGACTTAATGTCGCACTCAGCACCCAGTTTTTCAAACCCCTTTAAATGGATATCCACCGGGCGCACGCCAATCGCGCAACCGCCGGGAAGCGGAATTTCCGCCGTTTTAAAGCGTGCCAAAAGCGGCCCGGCCACCCAGAAACTGGCACGCATTTGCTTCACCAATTCATAAGGCAAGGTGTTTTTTAACACACCGTCCGCTGTAATGATAACGGTGTTATTCTTGTATTCCACCTTTTTACCTAAATATTCCAAAATTTTAAGTGTGGTGCGCACGTCGCGCAAATTGGGCACGCGGTGCAGGACGCACGGTTCGTCCGTCAGCAAAGTAGCCACCAAAATAGGCAAGGCGGCATTTTTACTGCCGCTAATATGCACCGTACCTTGCAATTTTTTTCCGCCGTGAATAATAAATCTGTCCATAATAAAAACTCCGTTAAAAATTAAATTTTTCGGGCAAAAACAAACCGCTCTATGTTAAATATATCTTTTTTTACCTCCGCCTGCCAGCCGATTTCCATAAGTCCCCGGGCCAAGGGCCACGGTTGCCCTTTGCAGAGTTCCAACGCGAGTAAGCCTCCGGGGTTCAAATAACCGTCGGCGGCCTCGCACAGAGGGCGGGTAATTTCAAAACCGTCCGCCCCGCCGTCAAGCGCCAAGCGAGGTTCGTGCTGTACTTCGCGCGTAAGGGTGGCCAAATCAGCCGTAGGAATATAAGGCGGATTGGATATAATCAAATCAAAAGTTCCCATTACATTTTCCCACAAGTCGCTCTGCAAAAAATGCACACGCTCGGTTAAGCGGTGTTCGCGCGCGTTTTCCTGCGCTACTTTTAGGGCCGCTTCGCTTTTATCTACCGCTAATACCTGTGCATTGGGAAAATTGCGCGCCAAGGCCAAGGCAATACATCCGCTGCCCGTACACATATCCAAAAAAGCATAACGGCTCTTTTTATCAAAACAGGAAGACACCTGTTCCACCAAATCTTCGGTTTCGGGGCGGGGTGTTAATACGTCGGGCGTAACGCGGATATCTAATCCGCAAAACGGCTGAAAACCTACAATATGCGAAAGGGGTTCGCCAGCGGCCTTGCGCATTAAAAAACGCTCAAATTGGGCTTGCTGTTCGGCGGGGACAGGGTTAAAACCGTTGGCTAACACCCACGTCCGGCTGACCCCCAGTGCATAGGCCAGCAACCACTCGGCATTGGCCTCCGGCTCATCAGAACCAGCCGTTTTTAAACGGGATACAGCCGCAGATAAAAGTTGGGAAACGCTAGTCATAAATCTCCTTAAAAAAAAGCCGGGCGGAAAACAGCCCGCCCGGCCAATAGATTACGGCATATCAAATTTGCAGATTTTTAAGTTTCTGCTCCACGCGGTAAGTACGCAAATCTTCTAAAATAGGCTCAATATTGCCTTCCATAATTTCCATCAGGTTATGGTAAGATTTGTCTAGGCGGTGGTCGGTAACGCGACTCTGCGGAAAATTATAAGTGCGGATTTTTTCACTGCGGTCGCCCGTACCTACCTGGGCTTTGCGCTCGTCGTAAATTTCTTTATTGCGCTTTTCTTCCTCAATTTGGTAAAGTTTTGCGCGCAACATAGCCATTGCCTTTTCGCGGTTTTTGCCTTGGTGGCGTTCCTCGCGGCAGGAAACCACAATACCCGTAGGTTTGTGGATAATGCGCACAGCCGTTTCCACCTTATTTACGTTCTGGCCGCCCGCACCGCCGGAACGGCACGTTTCCATTTCCAAATCTTCGGGGCGGATTTCAATATCAATTTCTTCGGCTTCCGGCATAATGGCTACCGTAACCGTAGAGGTATGCACACGGCCAGCCGTTTCGGTATCCGGCACACGCTGTACGCGGTGCGTGCCCGATTCGTTGCGAAGCCACGAGTAAGCACCTTCCCCTTTGATAAACATACTGACATATTTACAGCCTTTCAGGCCGGTGGGCGTAAATTCCAAAATTTCGGTACTCCACCCCTTAGTTTGGGCAAAGTGCTGATACACGCGCAACAGTTCGGCTGCAAACAGGGCGGCTTCGTCCCCGCCCGCACCGGGACGGATTTCCAAATAAATGTTTTTGGAATCATTAGGATCCGGCGGAATAACCAAAATGCGCAGTTCCTTTTGCAGTTCGGGCAGTTTGGCTTCCAGTTCTGCCAGTTCATCAGCGGCCATTTTGACCAGTTCCTTATCCTCGCCCGCTTCAATCATCGCGCGATCGTCGGCGATTGCTTTTACGGCCGCGTTGATTTCTTGTTCCTTTTCAATAATAGGTTTTAAAAACGCGTGGCGTTTGGCTTTGACGGCTAAATCTTGGCTGGACAAATTGCCCGAGGACAACTCGTCTTCCAACTGTTTAAATTCGGCTACATATTTGGAGGTATCCATACAAATTCCTTGCGGCAAATTAACTGCAAAAAAGAGCAGACTCCCTTTCGGACAGTCTGCTCTTTTGTAAAAAAACGGCTATTTGGCTTCTTCGGCCTTGGCTTCTGCTTTTTTGGCCGGTTTCTTGGTGGCGGCTTTCTTGGCCACTACCGGTTTTTTCGCCAATTTGGCTTTGGCTTTTACTTCCGTTTTCGGTTTGCGGACCAAGGTTTTGCCTTCTGTTTTCGCAAAACGTTTGTTGAATTTTTCTACCATACCTTCGGTATCCAACAATTTCTGTTTGCCGGTGAAGAACGGATGGCAAGCGGCGCAGATGTCCAATTTTAAAGTTTTGGCCGTGGAGCGGGTCATAAATTTGTTACCGCAAGCGCAAACGGCTTCTACGAATTCATAGTTCGGGTGTATGTTTTCTTTCATTTTATAGTCTTCCTTTCAAAATCTTATAGTTTATTTTACCATAAATTGCGGGTTTAGGAAAGATTTTCTTTCCGCCCGCCCACGCTAAAAAGCGTTTACTTCCATTTGTTTAAAGAAATCCTTATTTGATTTGGTGGAGGATAACTTTTCCAACAGCAGCGTCATCGCATCCACAGAACTGAGCGGAGCCAGCACTTTGCGCATAATCCACACCTTGTTCAGTTCATCCTCCGACAAGAGCAAGTTTTCCTTACGCGTAGAACTGCGGTTGATATCCACCGCCGGGAAAATACGGCGTTCGGAAAGTTTGCGGTCCAGGCAAAGTTCGCTATTACCCGTACCTTTAAACTCTTCAAAAATCACCTCGTCCATACGGCTGCCGGTTTCAATCATTGCGGTAGCGATAATAGTTAAAGAACCGCCTTCTTCAATGTTGCGCGCGGCGCCCAAAAAGCGTTTCGGCTTTTGCAAGGACGTGGCTTCCAAACCGCCCGTAAGCACGCGGCCCGAGGACGGGGCAACCGTGTTATAGGCGCGGGCCAAGCGGGTAATAGAATCTAATAAAATCACCACATCTTTGCCCTGCTCTGCCAAGCGTTTGGCTTTTTCCAGCACCATTTCGGCCACTTGGACGTGGCGGTCGGCGGGTTCGTCAAAAGTAGAGGCCACCACTTCGCCCTTTACACTGCGGCTCATATCGGTTACTTCTTCGGGGCGTTCGTCAATTAAAAGGACCATTAAAACAGCGTCTTTGTAATTTTGGGCGATAGAGTGTGCAATCGCTTGCAAAATCATCGTTTTGCCGCTTTTGGGCGGAGCAACGATTAAGGCACGCTGTCCCTTGCCGATAGGTGCAATCAAATCAATCACGCGCTGGGTAAGCGACGATTTATCAATTTCCAACGTAAAGCGTTCGTTGGGGTGGAGCGGAGTCAAGTTTTCAAACAACGGGCGGTTGTAGATTTTATCGGAATCCACACCGTTTACCTTTTGCACTTGCAACATAGCAAAAAAGCGTTCGTTATCTTTGGGCGGGCGGATAAGGCCTTCAATAGTATCGCCCTTGCGCAGGCCAAAGCGTTTGATTTGGGACGGAGAAACATAAATATCCTCTGCGCCTGCTAAATAGTTATTCTCTTCCGAACGCAAAAAGCCAAAACCGTCGGGAAGAATTTCCAATACACCGCCGCCATATACGGAGCCGTTTTGTTTGGCCTGTACAGCCACGATGCGGCCGATAAGTTCCTGTTTGCGCAGGCCGGAAATATCTTCAATATTATAATTGATAGCCAATTTTGTCAGTTCCGGCATACTGAGTTTATTTAACGCACGCGCATCCATCGGTTTTGCTCCGTTCGGTTGGCGCGGGGCTTGCTGTATGGCCGGGCGGGACATAGTGCGTCCTGTCCGGGCAGACGGCCGTTGCGTTCTGGTTTCTTCGGCGGGCGCCGTGGAAGCGGTTGTTTTGACCGTTTTAGTTTCCTTGGCGGGTTTAGAGGTCTTTTCCTGCGTGGTATGTTCTTCCATTGTAACTCCTTACTTTACTCCGTAAATAAATGTAATCGCACGGATGAGGCGTTTGATTTTTAAATTCAAATCTGTTTTACTGCCGCAGTTGGCCAGCACTATGTCTGCCCGGCGGGCTTTTTCATCTTCGGGCAACTGCGCGGCCATCCGGCGTTTGTATTCTGCCAGACTCACCCCCCGCTCCTGCAAGCGGGCGGATAGCGTACGCTTGTCGCCCAATATCAAAATATTCAAATCGGTTAATTTATCCCACCCCGATTCAAAAAGGAGCGGAACTTCAAATACAAAAAAATTATTTGCGCTTTGTTGAATTTGTTTGGCAGCCGCCTTTAATACCAGCGGGTGTAAATAACCTTCTAACTTCCGGCGGGCCGCCTTGTTATTAAAAACAGCCGCTGCCACCCGGGCGGGCTGAAACGAGCCAAACCAAGCGGACAGTTGCTGCTGAACTTCCGGCACCCGGTACAATTCGCGGACGATTTCATCGGCGGATAACACCGCTGCGCCGTTTTGCGCAAAAAAATTTAAAGCCGTGCTTTTGCCGCTCAGCATACTGCCCGTCAACCCTAATACCAATTTATTTTTCACGCGTAAATTCATAAAGGCAGTTTTTCTAATTCGTACCAGTTTTTCCCCGCCTTTGCCGCCGCCAGCAGCGGCACGCGCAATTTAACGGCGTTTTGCATTAAGCCTTTAATACGGGCCGCTGTTTCGGTTAATCCTTCCTGCGGCACTTCAAAAATCAATTCGTCGTGCACCTGCATAGTCATTTGTACGGGTGTATTGCGGAAAGCGGAAAATACATCTATCATAGCCTTTTTAATAATATCGGCTGAACCGCCCTGCACAATCGTATTAATAGCCGCACGCTGTGCAAAAGAGGTCATACTGCCTACCCCCATATTAAATTCCGGCAGATAGCGGATATGCCCCAACATTGTTTTTACATATCCGTTTTGGCGGGCGAGGGCGACATTTGCATCTATCCACTCGCGCACGATACGGTAATTGCGAAAATAATTGTCTATATATTCTTTGGCTTCGCGCAGCGAAATACCAAGTGCTTGGGAAAGGCCCATAGGCCCCTGTCCATAAATGATACCAAAATTAATTGCTTTGGCACTAGACCGCATTTGCTCTGTAACCATCAGCGGCATTACTCCAAAGATTTGCGCCGCCGTCTGCGTGTGGATATCTCCGCCCTCTAAAAAAGATTCAATAAGCACAGGGTCCTGGCTTTCGTGCGCGAGTACGCGCAAATCAATTTGGGAATAGTCCACGCTTAACAGCGCATTTCCTTCCGCCGCACAAAAAGCCTTGCGCAAAAGGCGGCCTTTTTCGGTGCGGACCGGAATATTTTGCAGGTTGGGGCTGGAACTGGATAAGCGGCCCGTTACCGTGCCGGTTTGGTCCAAATACGAGTGGACTTTGTTTGCATCATCCGCCAGCAACAGCAAATTATCTACATATGTAGCCTTTAATTTATTACTGGCCCGGTACTCCAAAATAGCCCGCGCCACCGGATAGGTTTGTGCGATTTCTTCCAACACCGATTCGTCGGTAGAGTAACCCGTTTTGGTTTTGCGCACAGGAGGAATTTTCATTTGTTCAAAAAGGAGCACGCCCAACTGTTTGGTGGAATTGATGTTTACCGGGTAGCCGGCGCGGGCATCAATATCCTTTTGAAAGCGGGCAATTTCCTGTTCCAATAATACCTTAAAACTTTCCAGCCACCCCGGGTCAATGCGGAAACCTGCAAATTCCATATCGGACAATACCATCATTAACGGCAGTTCCAAGTTGTTAAAAAGTTCCCATTGGTTGGCTTGCTTTAACTTGGCGGTTAAAACTTCCTGCAATTTCCAAATATAGCGGTTGTATTCCTTTAATAATTCAAAAGCATCATCCTCACGCACGGTAACGGAAAAATAATCCGTACACGCGCCTGAAAAACTCAAATCGCCCGACGGATTTAGCAAATAGCGGGCCAATCGTCCGTCAAAACATTTGATAAATTGTCCGTGAACATTAATATCCAGTTCCCGCAAGGTCAGTTTTAAATCGTAGCCCAATTTTTCAATAGAATCATTTTCCACTAATTTTTTAAGGGCCGCCAGTTCCCACGGCTGGATATCACTTATGGGGGTGTAAGAGGCTTCCGCCGCGCTAATTCCTAACACCAAAAATTCTTCTTGCGCGTGCAAAAAAATGCGCTCTGCCTTTTCCGCCCGCTTTAACGCTTCTCCCAGCAAAAGTTCTTTTTGCTCGGGTGCAGACACCGTAAGGGATACCGGGCGCGGAGCCTCAAAAAAGTCCAATAAATTTTTAAATTCGTATTCCTTAAATAATGCTTCCAACTGCTCTTTATTCGGTGTGCGTACGCGGTAATCGTCCAAATTAAAGGGCATATCCAAGTTGGAGTCAAACACCACCAACTGTTTAGACAGCAGGGCTTCGCCTTCGTGCGTTAAAATCTTTTTGGCAAGGGCCGGTTTAAAATCGGGGTTATCGCTATGGGCGGCGCGGAGAATATCCTCCAAATGTCCAAATTTATTAATTAAATCCACCGCGCTTTTAGGCCCTACTCCCATTACGCCGGGTACATTGTCCGACGCGTCGCCCACGATAGAAAAATAATCGGGCAGAAATGCCGTTTCCACCCCAAATTTTTCCTTGGCGGCTTCCGGCCCTTTAAAGCCGTCCTTCCCGCCAGAAGGCCAAATGGAAATATATTCGTTTAAAAATTGGTACACATCTTTGTCCGACGTAACAAACACGCTGGACACCTTTTGCGCCGCGGCTTGGCGGGCTAAAAAAGCCATTAAATCGTCGGCTTCTATTCCCTGCCGGGCAACCACGGTTAGGCCCAAGGTATCTACAAGTCCGCGAGCCAAGTTCAACTGGCTGACAAGCGCGTCATCCGGTTTTTTTCGGTTGGCTTTATAGGCGGGCAATAAAGCCTTGCGCCGGGCACAACCGCCGGGAGAGTCAAAACAAACGGCCACATATGCCGGATTATGCTCACGCAGCATTTTGATTAACCAACGCAAAAAGCCGTACAGCGCGCCCACCTCTTGCCCGGACGACGTGGATAATTTCGGCAAAGCGTGATAGTTGCGGTGCAAAAAGTTATGGGCGTCAATTAAATAAAATTGCGGTTGTAGTTGTGTCATAGGACAGGATAGTTGCCCGCCCCGGGATGGGGCGGGCGCTATACTATTTAAGGTTATTAATTTTTTCTTCCAGTTCCCGCTGAACGGCAGCGGCGGAAAGGGTTGAATATCCAATACGAGAATACATTACCGTATCGTTATATGCCACCACAAAAGTAGGCAACGACGTAATGCCCCACGCATCTTTTAACAACATTCCGTTTGTTGGTTTTACGTCGTTTTCTACATCTACTTTGCGGATGATTACGTTCTTGTCCTGCGCGTATTTTTTGGTAAGAGCGGTCATCATCGTCCGCTCGGCCGCGTGGCAAGGCCCGCAATAAGGTGCGGAAAACATTACAACAAACACTTGGTCTTTTTTAAGACCGTTATATTCCCGGCTGGTCATTGTGGGAATAGTAGCATTTTGTTGGGCCACGAGCGCAACGGCAAACAATACCAGTACGCACAAGGCCCCAAATAACTTTTTCATACAGCCTCCTTACAGCAAGGAGTTTAATTTTTCCTGCAAAGCGGCTTTGGACTGCAACCCCACGCTCTGCCCGACTAATTCTCCGTTTTTAAAGAAGAGCAAGGTCGGGATAGAAGCAATGCGGTATTTGGTGCTGGTGGCAATACCTTCGTCGGTATTTAACTTGCAGACTTTTACTTTGCCCGCATATTCGGCGGCTAATTCTTCCACCACTGGGCCCAGCATACGG
>OIZP01001601.1_pt1 | contig 11305 bp, 11 predicted proteins | sample 1588531 | NCBI WGS metagenome assembly OIZP01 (sample SAMN03283283) | human gut metagenome | biome: human-associated habitat; material: feces | host: Homo sapiens | place: Peru | collected 2012 | reverse complement strand
CTGCGATACGGTCTGCCACCTTATCCGGATGGCTTGGATTTACTTTTTCAATCATAATTTATTACTTTAAATTAATTGTTTTTATATTGTCTAAAAGTTCTGTCAACGTAATTGCTTCGTCACCTTCTGCCTCCTTGAATAATTCTTGTTGTGTAAGGGCAAGAGTATGCGCACGGCTAAGGAAACTTCCAACTTGGGCATTGCCGTTTTTATGGCAATGTATGCACTTGTAGGATATTGATGTTGTGCCACTCAACGGACTACCTGCAAAGCTATATATGAAAGTCTTGTGCCCACATTCGCATTGATATGTAAGCCACTCGTTTTCATTCGCCCAAAGTCTTAACATCGTGCCAATACAGATAGGTTGACATACCATATATACTTTCAATGGTATTGTAGCCATTGCCCATTCCTTATGAGCAAGAATTTCATTTCGATGCTCATAAAGCAATTCGATGTTGTCTATATATGGACTCCATATCCTTTTTTCAGCCGAATTATGCTCTCTTTGTTTGACTAATGATGTAATTGTATCATGAACGTTTTTGAGCGTAAGATGTTCGTATTCACCTGCCGCCTTGCTGTATCGGCTACAGTGTTGCTTTAAGCGACTTAGCCTGTCGGAATTGTCTTTTTGAAAAAGAACATCTTTGATTACCTCCGATATGGTAGCCACTTGTGTAATTCTTTCCAACCATTCCAATAAACCACCTAAAGTGTATATGAAATCTCTGTCTTGATATACAGGTATCAAAAACATACGGCTGTTATCGAAAATGAACTCTCTATGTTCGTAAAAGAAATCAGCATGTTCGCAAAAATACCTTATGGTATTCTTGTTACAGTGCTTTTGGCCGCCATAGAGTTTTAACTCCTTGCCACTCTTTATTTTGATTGTATTGCTAATTTTCATGCCACTATATGTAAGTTAGACATTGGTGTGTTATTGGTTGGGAACGTGAGGCGTTTGCCCATGATGTGAATGTCTTTTGACTCCAAAAAAGCGTAGTCTATTGGTGGTTCTACGCCTTGTATAAGACAATCACGGCAAATCATGAGAATCTTGCCAAGGTTATTCTGACCAACAAACACACCGAAGCTATTCACTTTGCAAATCTCCATGTTGACTAAGCGTTTCAAAGCTGCCTTGCTAATCTTTGGATTGTCCGACTTAGCCTGTCTTGTAACTTTCTTTTTAAGCTCAGCTCTTCTTATAGCCAACTCTGTATTGGTACATCCCCAAACTTCTTTGGTGTCACCATGTTGCTTGGTAGTGTCTTCTATGATGATAGCGTCATGTGGTAGCTTTAAGAGTAAATTTGCAAAGTCGGCATTACCCATACACTTCTGCCATACAACGTAGAGCATCCATTGTATGCGGAAATCGGCAAAATCTTGGCGGATGAGGTTACTGTTTCTTTTCTTGATAAAACGTTTAGCTGCAAAGCCACTTGTCTGACGTTGCATATCCTCTTGTACCAACAGATGCTTTTCTGATGAGTCCGAAAACTCACCACATAGATAAAGCGTCTCACTATCACGCCAAGTTACACCTCCGAATGAAAATGGATAGCCACCTGCCATGTTGCTGAGACGCACGTTAATGCCATTCACCATGTCTGAAGCCTTGGCGAAAGACAAACAATTAAAGTGTGAAGCGTTGATGTACTCCACACGACCTAAGATGATTTCTGATGTTTTTGATGTTGCCATAAATTTTAATTTAAAGATGAATAATCAAGCCTTAAACTCACATCTATTTTACCACCGTGGCAATGGCTAATCTGCTCGGTTGGTTCTGTACTTAAACAGTCTCTTGATGCTTGTCAATAAATAAAAGAACAACTTCCCATTTTGGAAAGTAAGTGCAAAAGTATAGACTTATTATGAGAAAAACGAAAAATCCCTGCTAAAAATAGTTAATGGATAATAGTTGGAAAAATGCTAAATAATATTTCATAGGTGTACAAAAATTAAATGGAGGCTGCTTCTGACAGCCTCCATTTTATCGCATTACATATCTTATCGGTATTGGCTCGACGTGTTCTGTATGGAATAATATACTTGCTGACTTGGAGCCGACATCAGGCTCGAACCATTCCCATGCGATATTGTTTCTATATTTAGAATCAAAGATTTCTCTAAAATCTACCATTTTCGTAGGTTCAAAATATATATATGGTTTGCTTTCTTTTTTGTCAGGTAGATGAATAACGAGAGGGTATTCTCTATAAGAATCCATGACGAAAAAGCGTATCATTTTGTCCTTTACGTCTTCAGTCTTGAATTTGTCACCTCGATTGTAGAGTTTGGAAATTTCAAAACCTCCTGCATAAAGAGAAAGGATACCGTTATCACTTCGGATTTCCATATAGCCTCTAAACCACACGTTGATTCCATAATTTGATGATTGCTTATTGAAATAGAATTTCTTTGATGGATAGATTAATTTAAATGCATCATCATAACTTGTAAATTTATCTGGTATGATTCCGTATTGTGATTTCCTTTGTCTTTCTTCACGATGAATCTTGTTTTCAAGTTCAATCTTCTCATGCTCTCTACGATATTTTTCAGCTTTTTCTTTTTGTTGTGCCTTGAGTGACTCTATACGATTTTGTGCCAAATACTTGTCTTGATGGTCTAATGTGCTATATCCATTAAGCGTAACTATGCCATAGGTGCTAATATTTGTACCTGAGTTATATTCGTTTATAAGAGCTAACCCTTGGCTCATGTCTGAACAATTTACGCCTTCCTTGACTCGTAGTACAATCTCGTTCTTCTTATTTATATAAATATTTTGTGTTTGCACAAGGCATACTCCGTCATGAAAGTCATTGAATTCCAGCATATCTCCTTCTGTGGAATAACCTTCATATTGGCAAGGAATGACTATCTCACCTTGGGTGTTGATGAATCCGAACTTATTGCCGTCTTTTGAGACAGCTGCTAATCCTTCCGAAAAACTGTTAATAATCTTGTATTCCGTAAGATTAAGAACCTCAATGCCGTTTTTGTCTATAAATCCTTTTCTGTCTATACAATCATTAATGTTGTCGTAATGTTCGAAATACGCAAGTCCCTCATGGAAATTGCTTAATCTCCAATATTTATCCATAGATATTTTTAGCACCACTTTACCTTCTGAATTATAAAACAAATATTGATTATTGTCTGTATCTGTAGTCATAAGCATGCCATCAACGAATTCTAAATTTCGGTCAATCATACCTTTGATTTCGAATAGTTTTTTCCCTGTTATATCAATAAATCCATTGAATGTTTCTGACGAGACATATGCTTTACCTTCTGAAAAGTCACCTGCAGTTTGGTATATTGGAGGAATTATAATTTTCCCCATTTTGTCCATATAGCCGAATTTTATGTTTTTTGCTCCAAAAGATTCCTCTGCTCCACTTTCTCCATCGAAACTACATACTTTAGCCAAGCCTTCTTTAAAACGGCCGAAAATGACAGATCCATCATCCATACCCGGCTCTATGTAGTATTTTAATGTGCAAGGGATAACTTCTTCGCCTTTAGCATTAATATATCCCAATTTCTTGTTTTTGGTGACTGGAAGAAGACCGTCACTGAAATTGTCTAACACTTCGTCATATTTACAGATGTTTTGACTAAATTGTTGTGACAGTTGTATGTCATCATCTTTATCATTGTAGCGACTACGGTCTATTTCCGTTATTCTTTCGTTCGGTTTTTGTTTTTTTAAGTCAGATATTTCACCATATTTCAATTCTGTTTTGTCTTTGTTCTTATCATGTGGCATAACATTATCTGCTCTTGTATGTTGATGCTGAAAGATTTTGTCATTGAAATTGAGTGTAGATGTTATGTTTGGAGTTAAAGTGTTGGTCGTATCATTATTGTTTCCATAATTGGTATTTTCAACATATATATCATCATGGTCACTGCCATCATGTACGTTGTCTTCCTCTAACTTTTTAGTACTATCCTTTACCTTTTTGCCTTCTCGGTTAATCTCCCAAACTTTGTCTTTGCGGTAAACTTTGCAAGTGCCATTTTGGAAATCGTCCACTCTGTCATATTCTTTTGGCTTAATAGCAACATTACCCAATTTGTCAATAAATAGATATTTGCCATTCTCGTTGACAACTGCTGCCAATCCCTCTGAATAGTTATGTGCTTGTGAATAAACGAAAGGTACAGATTCTTTTCCCTCTTCATTGAGAAAGCCATACTTATCACCAACTTTAGCCACTAACATATTATCAGAATACATACCCAACGAATCGTATTTCACAGGTATGAAATCTTCACCATTTGCTTTCAGCATACCCACCTTGCCGTTATTGCGTACATACATATTCGATTGGAATGCCATGCTTGGCATCTTCTGCTCTGACAAAGTGCTACCATCTATTTCTACATTATCATATATGGCTAATTGGATTGTCTTGTTGTTTGTGTCAATTATTCCCCATTTTCCATTCTTCTCGCATTTATACACATTGTCTTCGTATGCACCATATTCATTGGTGAATTCTATTCGGTCATATTCTACAGGTATATATACAGTGCCGTCTTCATTCACTACGCCATACGCATAAGTTCCTTCTTCGTTATTATCCTTGCGCACTATATACAAACCATTGTTATAGTTCCCGATATTTGAATAGATGTGCAATGGATTCTTCTCTATCTCTGCCTTTCTCGTAAGGTCGGCAATGGATTGGGCATAGCTGACCATTGGAAGCAATGCCAATATGATTATGTATAATGCTCTTCTCATAACAAAAGTATTGTTTAATAATATGTATCACCGTTGTTGTTATCAACAAGTCTGTTTCCGTCTCTTACCACAGTTATGGATATGGATGGACGAGCCGTAATTATACCTTTGTTAAGTGATATTTTACGGAACACAGGCTTGGATGTTGAAATCTTGTTATCGTTTGCATACACGGCTTCGTCTGTGATTCTAAGTGTAATGCCATTGTTTGAATAGCTATTTCCGATTACGAAATCCATGACGTCAACGTTTGACTTAAAGCCGACTTCTTCCTCTTCTATTTGCTCATTACTATTGTAGTTGTTACTTGATATGATTGTATCTTCTGTGGCTACATCATTTGTGATGGGAACAACAGCAGTTGTGTCAGACATCAGAGTATCAACAGGAGTAGTGGCATTGTTTAATGTGTCAGCGGAAATTTCTGAATTTTGTTTTCTACTTCCAAGAAACATATAGCCGCCGAATCCTATTGCGATAATTGCAAGTGCAATAACCAAAGCGACCAATCCTTTATTTGGTTTATCTTCTTCGTAAATATCTTGTATGTCTGTTGCTTCATTATCATTGTCATAGAGCTTTTCAGCCGTTGAAACAATTCCTGTGTTTTTAATAGAAGTCATTTCTTTAGCAGGAGTTTCTTCTGTTATGGAAGTCTCTTCTTTTATTGAAAACTCTTTAGGACAACCACAATGAGGACAGAAGTCCGCTCTATCACTCATCACATGACCGCAACTTTTACATTTAATCAGTGCCATAATTATTTTATTTTCTTTATAGGCAATCGTAATTCAGGATTCTTGGCATCTGCCGCATCTGAATCATAGTAAATATATTCCCCGTCTATGCAAAAATAAGCACATGCTGCAGGACCGATATGTCCATAGTCTTGTATATATAATTCGCTACCAGGGAATGTTATCATAGGAGCACGGTCTGAACAAGAAAAATGTGCATATCTCATGCTGTTATATTTATACCAAGAGGCGTATGCGGTGGATTTTCCATCCTTATTTTTTATTGTAGCTGTTTCATCAGCTTTGACAATAAGAACCCACACATTGTTAGATTTGTCCGTGAATTCAAAAGTTCCAACAAATTCATTTGCCTGTAGATTTTCTTCTTTTATTTTTTCTTCATCAAAATTTTCTATTTCCATTTCCTTTTTGCTAACATTCTCCTTTTGCTCCTCTACAATTGAGTCATTTTTGTATTGGTCCGAATGATTATTTGTTTTCGAGTCACAATAATTTCCTTCATAAAAAATATAACTTTCGTAGCCTATAATGACTATTAGGAAGAGAACTAATACTATTAGTGTTTTATTTTTCATCTTCAATTATTTATTATTAGACATAGCATTCCAGTAACGTTTGTTGAGTCTCCTCCATGTTCTGTGCAGACTCGGCCAATAGCGGTGGAGGGCTTTGCCCATTCCGCAACAGTCAAGAACAATAAAGTAAATGATTACAACATAGAACATTATTGCTGAAAAAACACCAAGCAAGATCAATCCGTCTGTACTGTTATTATTTGCCATTTCCAATTCCCTAAAGGCGAATATTAGGGCAAACATTAGATACACAAAAAATACAACAATACCCTTGAAGAAAGCCCATATAGCTGCGTATAGAAATGTTTTGAATATCAAGTTGAAGAAATAGAATATATTGTTGATTACAGCATACTCTTCCTTCTCGCTTTCATTTTTACAAGTGAGATACCATGGACCAAACAGCCATCCCAAGAAAGGATGTTCTTTCTCGAAAGCCTTGCGAGGATAGTTTCTCAAAGGCCAAGGGTCAGTGAATAACCATGAAGATGGTGAGATAGGAGAATACTGACCATTCTCGTTGAAATCTTCTTCATAGTCTGTTGGGGTAGTCTCATGTACTTGCTCCTCTTGCTTTGGCTTCCAATTATCATTAGGGCAACCACAGTTAGGGCATGACTGTAATTCTTCTGAATATAATTCACCACAATCGGGACATTTTACTTGGCTCATAGTCTGTATTGTTTAATTGTATTACTAATTTTTTCTTATTGACAAGATAACAACATCTTTGTCTCGTCCTATGGTGCCACGAGACTTTAATGCTGCTATTGCTTCACTTTCATTGTCTGAATAGAGCATGATAGTTGCACTTCCATTTGTGCAGCTTCCGATACCTTGCACTCTGTATTTTACAGTGTAACTTTCTTTGATCATATTGCTAATATATATTGGTGTTCAGTAGCCCTTGTAATTTAAAGGCTACTGAACCATTGTTACTATTAAAGAATTATCTTGCAAAATTGAAATCAACGGTTGCTGTTCCGTTGAAAGTGTAGGAATACTCGCCACCTGCCATTTTGAGGTTGTCGAATTTGATAGTCATATCATCTTTGCTCTTGTCGATAGATACAACTTTGGCAGAACCGCTCTTGTAAGTAAGGGTAGTGTACCAAGCATCGGAATCATCCTGTGCCATCAGCTCCAATGACTTCTTAGAGAAATCATCACCTACTTTAGGCTTTGTTGAATCCGTGTAAGAGAATTGATAAAACCAACAGTCCTTAGTGTTGCCAACTTGATTAAATACCCCTACAGTAAATTCACCTTTACCTGCTTCCGCATCGAAACTTCCCTCTTGAACAACATATGTGTCAAGTTCATAACTTTTACCATTGATTTGGATTGTGTTTGATGAAAAAGGATTATCATCATCATCGTCAGATGAACAACCTACCAATGTGAATGCACTTACAGACATCAACATTGCAATTAAAAGAAATAAATACTTTTTCATTTGAATGATATTTTAAAGTTTGATATTGAATTTTACACAATCTTCTGTTTATCTTTTTCTCCAAACAGTTCCGTCTATTGCAATAATACAGCCTTTTGACCTATCAACAGTAAAATATACAGTTCCATTAGGGACTGCATTGATTTTAATCCTTGCTCTTGGTCCATTAATTGAAGTCACAACAGGTGCAAAAGTAGGGGTGTGATTACCATTGACATATAATCCGTTGTATTTTATACTTATTCTCATTCCGTTTTGGTTATTGTAGAAATTGCCCGATGTGTAATTGATTACGTCTTGGTCTGAATCAAAAGACCTTGAATCACCATCAGATGAATACTCGTCAGAGGAATCAGAATATTCGCTACTACTTGATTTTGACATAGGCGTATTTTCGTCAAGCATAACTCTTTGGCTGTTTCTATCCAACAAGAAATAGCTATATCCACCTGATTCTCTGTCATATATGATTTTGTCATTCTCTATTGTATACAGCCCGTCGTATGTTGTGCTACTTCCAAAAGTAACCCTTATATAGTCGCCATTGATATTAACAACAGCTTTACTATATTTTGCGTAGCCACTCCATGTGCCTTGTAGCCATGACAAGTCGTTTTGTTGGTCATATTTTTCTTTTTCTTGTTGCCATTTAAATTCGTCCTGATTGAAATCATTGTTCTTCTCTTCTACAAGCTTGTAATCTTCACTTGTAAAGGTTTCGTTACCTTTTAAGTCGATATACCCATATATGTATTCTGTATATGTGTTTTGCGATATATCTGAACTATCTTCAAAAGTACAGCTTGTCATTTCCAATCTCTTGTATGCAAGAGTTGCGACAACCACTCCATTATGTAACTCTATATAATCATAACCTCTTTCACTTTCGCCGATAGAACTATATTTAGCAGGAACAACTATCTTTTTTGTCTTTACATTTTTGACACCGACCAATCCATCGTTATTTCTGTATATCTCATACTCAGATGTAGTTGTTGATGTAGACGCTTGTGGCTTGGGTGGGGCGACCTTTTCTCCCTTGGAGTTAATATAATAGTTGTAATCATCACCTACTAATATATTACAGGTTCCATTATAAAACTCAGGGTATGGATTTCCTTCGTTACTTGAGCCTGTGTTGATATAAAAGCCTTTTGGTAGATGAATTTTTATATTTCCGTCTGTATCAATAAAGTAATGTCCTTTTTTGTTGCCTGCATAGGCAAGACCTTCGCTGAAGTTTCCACACTCTTCAAATTTGAATGGAATAGCAATCTCTCCTTTTTTATTGATAAATCCTTCTTTGCCATTCTTTCTTACAGAAGCAAGACCTTCAGAGAAATCGTTGGCATACTCATATATACAAGGTATGACTAACTCGCCTTTGGTGTTTACATATCCCCATTTGTCGTTTTTACATACGGCAGCCAAGTCGTCATGAAATGAATTTACCATATCATAGATACAAGGAACAACTTCTTTTCCTTCTGTATTGATGACTCCCCACTTCTCTCCATTTCGTACAGATGCAAATCCATTCTCAAAGTCGCAAAGGCAGTTATACTTTCTAACAGCCTTACAGAACTCGGGAGTTAGCTTCACCATTGGCTCTTTATGCAAGGCTTCCTTGATAATATTCTCCTTACTCATGGTGAAATATGCTACACCGCTACCGATTGCAAGAATAGCGATTAATGCAACTAATATCCACTTCCCGATTCGTCTTGGACGATTTGACGATTCTTCTACTTGGTCGTCATGCTCAACAGGACAACCGCATTTTGGGCATGACTTCGCTTGGTCTGAAATCATTGCGCCACACTCCGTACATTGTATTAGTGCCATATCTGAATTGATTTAATTAATAATTAATCACCTTCTTCTCCCCAATGCTCAAAGCCTATGAATATTTTTCTTGACTTGTTTCCTCTTGCAAATACAGCTTCATAAGAATTCAAGTAAGTATCGTCATTCAATGTTCCATGAGTATTTAATATGTGAAGAGAATATGCAACATTATCAAGACTCCCTTTGAATATCAAACCACCATCATTAGCTACTTCTCCAATTACAGGAATCTCATAAATATTTTCGTAATCTGTTTCATTTTTGTTAGAACAATAACACATTAAACCTTGATAGGTCTGTGTACTATCGACATTGTATATCAGACTTATCCCCCTTGTAACAGTTCTTCCATTTTCTTCTTCAAAAACAGAATACCCCATGCCTCCTATTCTGACCAAAGAAGGGTCTACGGTTACTTTTGTATGCTCCGTATCAGACAGTTGCGTTACGCTGTCTTTAGATATACTGTCGTTTGCAAATTCATGATTTCCGATGATTTTATTCTTCCCAATTAAGAAATATAGAGAAGCTGCAACAATACAAAGAATTGCCATGCCAAAGATGATGATAATTTTCTTTGACTTGCTTTTTGCTTTTGTTGGGCAACCACAATTCGGGCATGACTCTACATTTGCCGGAATCTGTTCCCCACATTCCTTACATTTTATTATTTTCATTTGCACTTAATATCAGCTTTGATCTTTTGTTCACACTTAGTTAATTCTTGCATATCTTTTGCCGTAAATGTAGAATTACCATATTCGTCTACATATCCAAATTTCCGATAAGTTTCCTCTGAAGGCAAATCCATTGGACTTCCAAGACAAATGCTTACAAGTGCAACTCCGTCATGAAAGCCTGTTATCAGTGTGTAGATGGCAGGTACTACGATTTCCCCCTTTTTGTTTTTTAATCCAATTACATGCTCTGAATAGTCGTAGTCTTTATCGTATTTTATTTCTTTCGAATATGGAATGTATTTGTTCGGTTCGTCAATGGGATTACATGCGATAAGCCATGATAGATTCTGATTATTACTTGGCACCCTTTCAAAACATAAATATTTGTCTTCATTTGTAGCAAATTTCAAGGTGTATTGATAGGGGGTGTTTGAAACGTTTCCTTCTTTATCAATACAAATAAAGTCACATTCGCTTGCTGACGGATCAAATAAATGATTTGTTGATGAACCTGGATATATTAATGTACAAAACCCATTAATGAAACAAGGCAACCTAAAACAGGTAAAATCGTCTAATATACCTCCGTATGGTGTCATATACACATTGTCCCCAGAAAGATAGCCATCTTCTACAAAGCATTCAGCTCTAGAGCCAAACTTGAATCCTTTATCCAAAACAACTTCATTGTTTTTATTGATGAATTTTACTCCATTTTCATTATCAGAAGGAACACAAGCTAATCCTTCCGAAAAGCATCCGACATGGCGATTATACATACAAGGTATAACCTCTTTGCCTTCCGTGTCAATATATCCCCAAAGCCCATTCTCATTGCACACGGCTGCCATACCATTATGGAATATGTCTAATTCCGTGTATTTCTGAATTCTTTCAATAAACTCTTGTGTGATTTTTACAGTCTGCGACTTTGCTTGAATTCCAAAAGATAAGATAACCATCAGTACAATCAAATGCTTCCTCATATTGAACTTAAGTATAAGCAATATGCCCTAATATTGCGAGTTTAACATCTTAGATAGTTATAGGCATAAAATAGAAAGCAGGGCTACCATACTTCTTTATCCTCGATGTAGGGTTGGACTTCCCGTAGAATGGATAAGGAGAATGAACAACCCTGCTTGGAGGTATTTCGGGCTCACCCGATAAACCCAGGGGGAAGAATCTTTGATTCTACAGAAAATTTATAC
>OIZP01001600.1_pt1 | contig 11307 bp, 8 predicted proteins | sample 1588531 | NCBI WGS metagenome assembly OIZP01 (sample SAMN03283283) | human gut metagenome | biome: human-associated habitat; material: feces | host: Homo sapiens | place: Peru | collected 2012 | reverse complement strand
CTGACCATAAGGAAATGCATGCTGATAGACAAATTGGTAATTGGCTAGCAAATCCATGCTCCATCCTCTATCAAAACGGAACTTAAGATTAAACTTACCGCCTGCCTCATCATAATTGTCGGCATAATCGCTGGTTCCTGCGCGATGGAAGAATCCCTTCTGTCCATCATAAAAAGCAGCTACCCCTAATGCGATACGAGGTGAAAGCTTCATATAATGAGCCGCTTCTACATTACGGTAGAAATGAGAACCCAATCCCAGATTAACGTAGGTGCCCTTGCTATCATAAGCATCGCGTGAATAGATGCGCACCAGACCACCTTCAGAATTCTGACCATAGAGTGTTCCCTGAGGACCACGGAGAATATCTATACGGCTGGTCTGATAATGATGAAGATTGAAAGCTGCCTTGCTCAACACCGGAATTCCGTCAAGATAAATTCCTACAGCCGGACTGTTGATACGACTTCCAATACCGCGCACATACATAGCGTTGGTAAAACGCGAACCATAGTTGGGCATTACGAAGTTAGGAACATAGCAGGAAAGTTCACGCAAATCGCGAGACCCCAATCGCTGCATCTGATAAGAACCAAAGGAAGTGCTGCTGAGAGACTGTTGACGAAGACGGAGATTCTCCTTAGGCTGCGAAACAACCACAACTTCATCAATATCATAAACTCGGCTGCTATCAGCCAGCAAGCCATTAGCAGCCGTAAGCTTTTCACTCGTACCCAATGTCAGGTCAGAGCAAATAGCCCTTTCGTTATCCGCAGCACTAACCTGTAACGCTACCGCTGCCAAACCAATGCATACGCTCTTTTTACTATAAAATACCATTCTTTTCATAACGGGTGCAAAGGTACATATTTTTTCCTGCACCCTCTATCCTTATTTATGAGGAAACAGATAAGCCCGTATGGCAAACCATATATAGGCTACGAGCAGTAAATACCCTATATAATATAAGGTAGTAACACTGAAAATGATGTAATCAATGGCGCAAACACCCACTAAACCACCCAGATACAGAACTGCATCACCTGCCGGCAAACGGTGTTTTACCTCATCAACACAAGCCAGTCCTACTATCAGTATCGCCCAGACTGTAGCCAGGAAAAAGCCCAATATAGGCGGTACGGCAAAAGGATTGAGCGTAGGATGGAAATAAAAATGACGCCATACTTCTGGCAAAAACATTTGAATGGTAGCATAGAAGGTTGCTGATATCGAAACAATAAGCACCAAGGCTGTAGGATATGGTGAATCAATATCATTAAAATGAACCAGTTTACCATTACTATGGAATATCCTGCGAACGGTATAGGCTACAGCTATGATGATAATGATAACCAGGAAGATGAGCAAGTGAGTATTGCTGAAGGTCATGATGAACTCCGAAATAGGATCATCGGGAACAACCTTCGGCAGCAGACGGGACTCACGGGTCCAGCCAAACTGATTATCTTCAGTAGCCAACTGCACCCAAACTGAATCTATAGAATCCTGAGGAACCATACGGATATCCGTAACCACCAGCAGGCGGTTCTTTCGGACGGCAAAGGAGTCGATAGGCAAATTGCTCAAAAACTCTTCAGGCTGTTGTGCAATCAATTCCAGGGAATCCTTGAATACCAGAAAATTGAATTTGTTGGTATAATGATGGGTGGTAGAAAACGAAATGGAATCGAGTTGTTTATTACTGTACTCTACCATAGCTGCATGCATCTGGTGATGAGCACGGCGATGATAACAACTGCTGAACATCAAGAGGATGCTCAGCATACAAAGAATCAGTATCGTCCATTTCTTTTTCATTTATTTCTCACTATATAAGTTCATCTGACATTCGTTGCACGCAAACTCCAGACGGAAGCGGCGACCATCACCCAACTGCAGGAAGAGAGGCTCTCTCCAGGATGGTTTCTTGCCTCCACGCTTCACACAGTAACCCAACGAATAGCGGATACAATGGCGGCACTGCATCAGGAGCGATTCTCCCTTTTCATTGGTATACTTAGGCTGCATACTTCGGTTTGCCTTGTCTTTTTCAATATTCTCATCATATTCTTCCTGGGTCTTAGCATCCCATGCAGAAGGAATATTCTTACCCAACTCAAATGCTGGAACTACTTGCGACAGACCATGAATCTGATAAAAATCTCTTGCATCATAGTTAGCTATATTATAGAGATATCCCCATTTTCCGTATTCCGGCTGCCAAGTCAATTCCTCTTTCGTAAGTCGGTGCTCACCGGGCTGACTGAATCCAAAACCATTGTTGAACAAGGTTCTATCCCATCCACCCCACAACGACTTATCAAGCTGTTTCTGATTTGCCTTGGTAAGTTCATCTATCAATTCACGCCGGATAGCAGTAAGAATACTGTTCGGAACAAAGTATGTTTCCATTCCCTTCAGAAGTTCTACCTGGTAAGCTTCGTAAATCGTATCGCCCAGTTTGCTCATCTGAGCCTTTATATTTTCACCTTGCGAGCGTTTCGCCTTTTCGAGTTTCAATTCTTTAAATACCTCAGCCACCTGATAAATCAAGCCTCCAGCAGCCTCTATCGTCTTCATGATGTTGACTGTAGCCTTAACGCCCTGTGGCTCTTCCCTGAACTCGTTACCCATCACAGGCTCCATTGCTATGACAATATAGATTTTACGTTCAGCAGACTTACGAGCCAGCAAAGCCTCGAAAGCACGATCGTTATTACGATAAAGAGCCATACCCGGACGCAAATGTTCAGGCATTCCAAACGGATAGAGGCGATTACCCTCTACTCTGTTCACACGAAAGCCTTCCAACTCACGGTCATCATTGATAAAACACAGTCCATCGCCATTTTTGAAGCTGGCTACTGTGGCTACGTTGAAAGAAATGTTGCCACGTATCTCCTTAACCTTACCCACAAACTCGCCGATAGCTTTCGGCGTATCGAAAGAAGCAATATCCGGCTGTCGCCCATTCAGGAAATAATGGGTAAAGCCACGATTGAAAGTCTTCTTCAGATTAGGTGTAAAATTGTATTCAACATGTCCCACCGATGCGCGGCGATACTTGCGCGGTTCTGCTTTTACGATTGCATCGAGTTGACTGCTATAGGCTGCCACCACATTCTTGACGTAGTTGATATCTTTTAATCTTCCTTCTATCTTGAACGAAGTAGCTCCAGCATCAGCAAGTTCCTTGAGATGATCAAGCTGACAAAGATCCTTGAGCGACAACAGATAACGCTGATGTTCAATCTCCTGACCATTGGAATCAATCAGATCAAACTTCATACGACAGAACTGTGCACATTCTCCACGATTGGCAGAGCGCCCGAAACACTTCTCAGAAGCATAACATACACCCGAATAGCTTACGCAGAGCGCTCCATGTACAAAGACCTCTATTTCTCTATCAGGAATCGCCTGATGGATCGCCTTGATTTCATCGAGCGAAAGCTCACGAGCCAGAACAACACGTTTGAAACCTAACGTGGTAAGCCAATACGCCTTTTCTGGAGTTCTTACATCACACTGGGTACTGGAATGCAATTCTCTACTCCACAAATTCTGCGCTCTCACCTCAGTAAGCACACCCATATCCTGCAGCAAAAGTGCATCAACACCAATCTCATCAAGTTGCTGGATCATCTTAAGCGTATCCAACATCTCATCCTGATAGATGATAGTATTCACAGTAACATGAACCTTTGCTCCAAACTGATGAGCATAATCACACAACTGTCTGATATCTTCCAGCGAATTGCCTGCTGCTGCTCGTGCGCCAAAACGAGGTGCACCAATATATACGGCATCTGCACCATGATCAATGGCAGCAATACCACATTCCAAGTTCTTGGCAGGCGCCAATAATTCTAATGTTTGCATAAGAAATCTGTCTCTAAATCACCCGACTCCTTCAAATTAACTGATTTCGTCAATATTGTAAGGAGTCTCCTGATAAACATAATAGTTGATCCAATTACTGTAGAAGAGGTTGGCATGAGCACGCCATGTCACCAGAGGTTCTTCGTTCGGATCGTCATGATAATAATAATTCTTTGGCAGTTCTACATCATCACGCTTGCCCATATCACGCTTATATTCCTTATCCAGCGTGTTTGGCGCATACTCAAGATGACCCGTCACAAAGAATTCGCGACCGTTTCTGGCCATCACAATGCTGACACCGCTTTCAGGCGATTCGGCAATGATGTCAAGTCCTGGTACTTTTTCAATATCCTCACGTCTTACCTCTGTATGGCGACTATGAGGCATATTAAAGACATCATCAAACCCGCGGAAGATTGGCTGAGACAAATCGAGAGGCTTCTGTTTAAAAATACCAAACATCTTCTTCTCTAAAGGATACTTAGGAACACCATAGAAATGATAAAGACCAGCCTGGGCACCCCAGCAGATATAGAGAGTTGAAGTAACATGGGTACGGGCCCAATCAAAAATCTCTTTGATTTCAGGCCAATATTCTACCTCCTCATAAGCCATCGTTTCGATAGGAGCACCGGTAACTATCATTCCGTCAAACTTCTGTTTGGAAAGTTCCTGAAAATCCTTGTAGAACATCATCATGTGTTCTATTGGAGTATTCTTTGGCGTGTGACTTTTCAACTTCATGAAATAAACCTCTATCTGAAGAGGAGTATTCGACAGAAGACGAACGAGATCTGTCTCGGTCGTAATCTTGAGGGGCATCAAATTGAGCACACAGATTTTTAACGGACGAATCTCCTGTTTATGCGCACGACTTTCGTCCATCACGAATATATTCTCATGCTTCAGCAGTTCGATAGCTGGAAGCTTATCTGGTAATCTTAACGGCATTTATTTTATTCCTTTCTTAAAATTTTTCTGCAAAGTTACACAATTTCAGCGAAGATAACGAAAGAAGAAACATTTTTTTGAGAAATATAAATAAATTAATGTGGAAAAGCAAAAGAAATCTTTCACTTTGAAAAGGATTGTTAAAGATAAATGCGAATATTAAACCTATCATCACGTTTTTAATCAAAAAAGCATATAAGTTGCAACTTTATAGGCAACGCTTACGTCAAAGCAAAAAATGATGTATCCTATTAAGATTTGCAATTATGGAAAGTAAGAACATTAATCCACATTTAAACAGAACAGAGAAAGAATGTTCTGTAAAGATGAAAACAAAAAGTAAAAAGAGTATGAACGCAAGTTTAAAAAACATGGCGGTAGCGCTGTTCATTATGTCGGCTCCTATCGCTGTACAAGCTAAGCAATGGTCACTGCAGGATTGTATCAGTTACGCACTGGCTAACAACATTCAACTGCAGAAGACTCAACTCACGAAAGCTTCAGCTCAGGAGGACTATCTGCAATCTAAGTCTGCACTTCTGCCATCGCTCTCTGCCAGCACCAACCAAAACGTAAACTATACGCCTTGGGTTTCTAATGGAATCAGCGGAGAAGGTTTCAGCAAAGCTTCCATCGACAAGGTATATTACAATGGCAGCTATAGCGTGATGGGCAATTACACGATTTGGAACGGAAACAAAAACAGAAATCAGGTGAAACTGAACAAGCTGGCAAAGGAAGCGGCACAACTCGATTCGACAGCACAAGCCCTCAACCTGCAAGAACAGATAGCTCAACTTTACGTACAGATACTCTACTCTACAGAGGCTATCAACGTAAACAAAGAAAGTTATCAGTCGAGTGTTCAAAACGAAGAGCGTGGTAAGGAAATGGTAAAAATTGGCAAGATGAGCCAAGCAGACTTAGCACAACTCACAGCACAGAGAGCACAAGATGAGTTTAACATCGTGCAGGCTGAAAGTAACGTTAAAAACTATAAACGACAGTTGAAGGAACTCCTGCAGATTACCAGTGAAGAAGCTTTCGACATCGCTATTCCAAGCACAACTGACCAGATGGCTCTGGCCTCTATCCCAGGAATGAACAGTGTCTATACAGCTGCGCTTCAGAATCGCCCTGAGTTTTTGAGCTATCAAAACAAACTCGACCAGAACGATCTGAACATCAAGATTGCAAAGGCAGGAAAGTTGCCAACCATCAGTGCAAATGCAGGAGCTACGACCAGCACCACATCCATGAACAAAAACGGTTGGGGCAGTCAGATGAAAACCAACTTCAGCATGGGTGGTGGAATCGGTGTCAGTATTCCTCTCTTTGATAACCGACAGACCAAGACATCTGTCAATAAAGCACTCATTCAGCGTGAAAGCATCTTGCTCGATATAAAGAATGAGCAAACTAAGCTCTACTCTACTATCGAAAACTATTGGTTGCAGGCTAATACAAACCAAAGCCAGTTTAAGGCTGCCAAGGCGAGCAGCGAAAGTGCACAAACTAGCTACGATCTTTTAAGTGAACAGTTTAAACTGGGATTAAAGAACATCGTAGAATTGAGAACCGGCAAAGATAATCTTCTGAAGGCTAAACAGAATGAACTTCAGGCAAAGTATCTTACCATTCTGAATATCAACATGTTGAAATTCTACCAAAACGGCAGAATCTAAAGAAAAGATAGGTGATAACATCCGAAAACATATTGCAAATCATTAATAGGTACATACATTTTTATGAAAAAACTTAGAATCAGCAAAATCTGGATTGCCCTGATTGTGGTAATCATCGTAGCTGTGGCAGCATGGCTGTTATCTGGAAGTAAAAACGAAGAGCAAATAGACTTCAAGCAGGAAGCTGTAACCACACAAACATTGCAGAATAGTGTAACTGCAACCGGTACTATTGAAGCGGTAACTTCTGTAACGGTTGGTACACAGGTGAGTGGTATTGTAAACAAACTTTATGTTGATTACAATTCGCAGGTAAAAAAAGGTGAAGTCATAGCTGAACTCGACAAAACCAACCTGATGAGCGAGTTGAATACTGCCAAAGCTAACCTGGCAAGTGCGCAAAGCAGTTTGAACTATCAGAGTGCAAACATGAGCCGCTACCAGACCCTCTATAAGAAAGGTTTGGTAAGTGCTGACGATTATGAAAATGCGCTTCTCACCTATCGCCAGGCGAAAGAGCAAGTAGCTTCGGCCAAGGAAAATGTACAGAAAGCCCAAACCAACCTGAGCTATGCTACAATTACATCGCCAATAGATGGAACTGTTATATCAAAAAGCGTAGAGGAAGGACAGACCGTAGCAGCAAGCTTCAACACTCCAGAGCTCTTTACTATCGCTAAAGATCTGACCAACATGCAGGTGATTGCAAATGTTGACGAGGCTGATATAGGCGGTGTAAAAGAAGGCGACCGCGTTAATTTTACTGTAGATGCTTATCCTGACGATGTATTCCAGGGAACAGTAAAACAGGTTCGTCTGGAAGCTACTACAACAAACAATGTAGTCACTTACGAGGTTGTCATCTCTGCACCCAACGCAGATCTCAAGTTAAAACCTGGTTTGACAGCAAATGTAACCATCTTTACACAAGAACGAGCTGGTATTCTTGCCGTTGCCAACAAAGCACTCCGCTTTACTCCAACCAAGGAAACAGTGGGAAAGAATATCAAGATTGTTGACTGCAAAGGAAAAAACAAAGTTTGGACTCTTGCTAACAATACCCTTACAGCTCATTCTGTAACCATCGGTCAGAGCGACGGTATACATACTGAAATTATCAAGGGTTTGAAGAAGGGACAGAAGATTGTAACTGAAATCATAGTTAATACCCCTGAAGAGAATGAGGAGCCTCAACAAAGTCAAGGTTTGATTAGCGGTCCTGGACCTAGAGGAAAGAAAAAATAAAAAATAAGAGTATGGCAAACGACAATATTCAAGCAAACAGCGAAAAGAAAGTTGTGATAGAACTCGACAATGTTCGTCGCGACTTTCTTGTGGGTGAGGAAACTGTCCACGCCCTAAAAGGTGTAAGCTTTAAAATATACGAAGGTGAGTTTGTTACCATCATGGGTAAATCAGGATCAGGTAAATCTACCCTGCTGAACCAGCTAGGTTGTCTCGATACCCCATCCAGTGGCGAATACTATCTGGATGGAGTAAGCGTACGAAAGATGTCACGTAATGATCGCGCCATTCTTAGAAACCGAAAGATTGGATTCATCTTCCAGAACTACAATCTTCTACCGAAGACTACAAGTGTAGAAAATGTAGAACTTCCACTGATGTACAACCCGAACGTAAGCGCAGAAGAACGAAAGCAACGTGCTATCGAATCGCTGAAAGCTGTTGGTTTAGGAGAACGTCTCTACCATAAGAGTAATCAGATGTCTGGAGGACAGATGCAGCGAGTAGCAATAGCTCGTGCGTTGGTCAACAACCCCGCTGTGATACTTGCTGATGAAGCAACGGGTAATCTCGACACCAAAACCAGTTTTGAGATTCTGGTACTCTTCCAGAAACTTTATGCAGAAGGAAGAACCATCATCTTCGTTACCCACAACCCAGACATTGCAAATTATTCGAGTCGTAATATCGAACTGCGTGATGGTCACATCATCAGCGACACCTATAACGAACATATTCTCTCGGCAGCCGAAGGTCTGGCAGCCTTGCCGGCCAACACGGACGAATAAGTTTTCAATGTTAAGTGTTGAATGTTAAATTACTTAGCATCCAATAGCAAACGAAGTTTTCACTTAACACTTAACATTTAACATTTAACATTACAACAAGTAAAATGAATTATCAGAATCTTTTCAAAATAGCCATCCGCGCCATTGCAGCCAACAAAATGCGCTCTTTCCTTACCGCACTTGGCATCATCATCGGTATTGCTGCGGTTATTACCATGCTTGCCATCGGACAAGGAAGTAAAGCCAGCATCAAGGCAAACATCGCAGAGATGGGATCAAACATGATTATGATTTCACCAGGTGCAGACATGCGTGGCGGTGTGAGACAGGATGCTTCGTCAATGGAGACGCTGAAGCAAGCCGACTATCAGAGCATCAAAGACGAATGTAATTATATCTCAGCTATTTCTCCTACTGTAAACAGTTCCGGACAGTGGATCTACGGAAACAACAACACCCAAAGTTCCATTTATGGTGTAAACCAAGACTATCTTTCCATCCGACAACTGAAAGTGGCAGATGGAGAAATGTTTACTGATACAGACATTAAGGCTGCATCTAAAGTTTGTATTTTAGGACAGACAGTAGTTGACTATCTTTTCCCTGATGGCAGTGATCCTATCGGTAAGGTTGTGCGATTTAACAGCATTCCATTCAGAGTAATCGGTGTCTTGAAGAAGAAAGGTTACAATAGTATGGGTATGGACCAGGATGATTTGGTTCTTGCACCGTATACAACAGTAATGAAGCGAATTATGGCACAAACCTATTTAGGAGGCATCGTCTGCTCAGCTATCACCGAAGAGGCTTCTCAACCTGCCCAAGATCAGATTACAGAAATATTGCGACGCAACCACAAATTGAAAGACGCAACAGATACTACTGAAGCAGATGAAGATGACTTCAATATCCGCTCTCAAGAGGAAATTTCAAGCATGATGAATTCTACCATGTCTACAATCACCATCCTGCTCGGATCCGTGGCAGGAATCTCGCTGCTGGTAGGCGGCATCGGAATCATGAACATCATGTATGTATCTGTAACAGAGCGCACCCGCGAAATAGGTCTTCGAATGAGTGTAGGCGCACGAGGTATTGATATTTTGAACCAGTTTCTGATAGAAGCTATCTTACTTTCTGTAACTGGCGGTATTATAGGAGTGATATTGGGAGTTAGTTTATCGCTCAGTCTGAACTCTTTCTTCCATATAGCCACCCAAATAGAGCCTTGGAGCATTATTATGAGTTTTGCTGTCTGTACATTTACTGGCGTTTTCTTTGGATGGTATCCTGCAAAGAAGGCAGCAAGGCTCGACCCTATCGAGGCTATCAGATACGAATAAAAAAAATTGGGAGAACATTAAATATTCTCTGAGGTTTTTCAAAAAAAACAAAAAGTTTTTTGGTGAATACAAAATAAAGTTGTACTTTTGCGTCTGCGGAAGTGCAACTTTTTTTATTTGAAGTTAAACGAATCGCATGAATTGAATAGTAAACAGGTTTAAACATAGAAGATTATGAAATTTATAGGAATTATTCCAGCAAGATACGCATCAACACGTTTCCCGGGAAAGCCACTTGCCATGTTAGATGGCAAACCAGTGATACAGCATGTTTATGAGAAAGTAGCAACTTGTCTAGAAGCAGCCTATGTTGCAACAGACGATGAGCGAATTTTCAATGCTGTAGAAGCATTTGGCGGTAAAGCTGTTATGACGCGCAAGGATCATAAGAGCGGTACTGACCGCATTGAAGAAGCTATCGAAAAAATTGGTGGAGACTGGGATGTCATTGTCAATGTTCAAGGAGATGAACCTTTTGTTGACAAGAGTCAACTGAAAACCATCTGCCAGTGTTTTGATGACCCAACAACCCAAATTGCCACTTTAGGAAAAGCTTTTACCAGTATGGAAGCTGTAAAAAATCCTAATAGTCCAAAGATTGTTGTAGACAATCAAGGCTTTGCTATGTATTTCTCTCGCAGCATCATTCCATACGTAAGAGGAAAGGAAGAGGAAGAATGGCTCAAGAGTTTTCCTTATCTGAAACATTTGGGCATCTATGCTTACCGCAAAGAAGTTTTAAAAGAGGTAACCAAACTGCCACAAAGTTCACTAGAAATAGCAGAGAGCCTGGAACAGCTTCGATGGCTGCAGAATGGCTACAAGATAAAAGTTGGTACTACAGATGTTGAAACTGTAGGCATCGACACGCCAGAAGATTTGCAGCGGGCTGAAGATTTTTTGAAAAACGGAAAGTAATAAGAAGCATCATATACTTTTAAAGTTTCGCAGAATGAACAAAATTGAAAATATCGTCAAAAAATATATTATTCACCACGGTATGTTCAAGTGGCAAATACCATATGTCGTTGCCTTGTCTGGAGGTGCCGATAGCGTTGCCCTATTGCTTATCCTGAAAAATTTAGGACTGAATATTACTGCTGCACACTGTAACTTTCACCTTCGCGGCGAAGAGAGTGACAGAGACGAGCAATTTTGTGTAAATCTGTGCCAACAACAGGGAATCAGTTTGTCTCGAATCCATTTTGATACTTATGCTTATGCCCATTTGCACAAGGTAAGTATCGAAATGGCTGCGCGCGACTTACGCTACCGCTATTTTGCCCAATTAGTAAAAGACTTGCATGCAGGAGGCATATGTGTGGCCCATCATCGCGATGACAATGTAGAAACTTTACTTCTGAATCTGTTAAGAGGATCTGGAGTAGACGGATTAGCAGGCATCGCCCC
>OIZP01001598.1_pt1 | contig 11320 bp, 9 predicted proteins | sample 1588531 | NCBI WGS metagenome assembly OIZP01 (sample SAMN03283283) | human gut metagenome | biome: human-associated habitat; material: feces | host: Homo sapiens | place: Peru | collected 2012 | reverse complement strand
TGGCATGCAAGAGGTCAGCGGTTCGATCCCGCTATTCTCCACCAATCAAGAACAAGACGAACACAGAACCACCATTCAAATGGTCGGTAATGTGTTCGTTTTGTTTTGTGAGATTCCCAATGTCACTTTGTCTGGCGGCTTCCCGCGGGCACAGCTGAACAAGGCAGCAGCACCGCCGCGTCCGCCGGGAGCAACGGCAGCACCACTTTCTCTGCCACGGCTTCCGGCTCGTCCTCCTCCCTCCTCCGGTACGGTGAGCGATCCGGCGGGCGGCCGGGTGCGCGTGATCGCAGCGGTCAAAAAAGATTGAATCATGGGGTTCTGGCAAAGCATCGGCTTCTTTTCAAAAAAGGGGCGGATGCTTTCTTTTTTTGCCCAATGAAAAGAAAAAAGATTCTCTATTGAAAGAATCTCTTTCTTATGCTAAAATTACAAAGATAGGAACCAATTGTTTTGGAAGCGTCCGGAATGAGCCGGACAGGGGATGCTTTGCGAGTGTGGAAGCGAGAAGTGCAGAGTGAGGAGAAGAAGATCCAATGGTTACAAAACGTGAAAAGCTGCAGTATGGTTACCTGTTTGTAACAGATCTTGTCTCGCTGGCAGTCAGTATCGGGCTGGCATGGCTGGTAACGGATGTCATTCTTGGAAAAATGGATATGTTCCGGGGCGAGCAGCTGGTGGAAGCGTTCTTGCTGCTGCTGCTTTCGTATGTGCTGTCGTTCTTCACCTTTGACCAGAGCGAGAACATCGTCACCCGCACCCAGACGCGGGAAGTGGAGATCGCAGTGCAGTTCAACTTCCTGCTGGTCCTGATCGATGCAGCCTGCCTTGCGCTGACCAAAGCTCCCATGCTGAGTTCGCGCTATTTTCTGGTGTTTGTGCCGGTCATCAATATCTTTGTGATGGCGGGTTTCCACGCCCTGCTCAAGCGGGCGCTGATGCGCTCACGCTATACCAAGGGGATCCGGAGCCTGGTGGGCATCGTGACCACCCGCGAGTGTGCGGGGCCCATCATCCGGGATCTGCGCAACGACTGGTCCAAGCGGGTCAACGGCATCGCTGTGCTGGAAGCCACCCCGGAGGAGACGGTGGGCAGCATCGAGGGCGTGCCCGTCCGGGCCAACTACGATACCTTTATGGACTGGCTGCGGCAGGAAGCGTTGGACGAAGTGTACATTGATATCCCGATGGACAGCTGCGAGACCCTGATGCCCTATCTGGAGGAGATCGAGAGCATGGGCCTGACGGTCCATTTCCGCCTGCCGATCCTGGACCGGATCGAAAAAGCCTGCTGTGCAGAGACCAGCGCTGTGCGGATGAGCCGGAATCTGGGCCGCTGTGCGGGCGGCAATGTGGTGACCATGAGCACGGTGGAACTGAAGCTGCGGGATCAGATCCTGAAGCGGGCGCTGGACATCGTGGGCGGCCTGGTGGGCTGCATCATCAGCATCCCGATCATTGCGATCGTGGCCATCCCCCTCAAGCTGGAAAGCCCCGGCCCGCTGATCTTCAAGCAGCGCCGGGTGGGCCGCAATGGCCGCGTGTTCTACATCCATAAGCTCCGCAGCATGTACGTGGATGCGGAGGAACGCAAAAAGGATCTGATGGCTAAAAATGAAATGAACGGCCTGATGTTCAAAATGGAGGATGATCCCCGCATCACCAAGGTGGGACGATTTATCCGCCGGACCAGCATCGACGAACTGCCGCAGTTTTTTGATGTGCTGCGCGGCGATATGAGCCTGGTGGGCACCCGCCCGCCGACGCTGGACGAATATAAGCAGTATGACAGCCACCACAAGCGGCGGCTGTCGATGAAGCCCGGCATCACCGGCCTTTGGCAGGTGAGCGGCCGGAGCAATATTGAAGATTTTGAAGAAGTCGTCAAACTGGATGTCCAGTACATCGACAACTGGACGATCTGGGAAGACCTCTCCATTCTGTGCCGGACCGTCGGGGCTGTGTTTGCAGGACGGGGCGCAAAATAAGGGAATTTCAGGAGATCCGGGCCAATGCATGGCCCCGGCCAGGGGAGAATGGTATGAATTCCAAGAAACCGGTGCGTGTGGCGCAGATCATGGGGAAACTGTGCGCGGGCGGAGTGGAATCCGTGGTGTTTAATTACTACCGCAATATGGACCACGATCGGATCCAGTTCGATTTTTATTATGATGCAGACTCCACGGTGGAACCGCCGCAGGAACTGGTGGAGATGGGGGCGCGCTTTATTCAGGTGCCGCCGTATCAGAAGATGCCTGCCTATCTGAAAACGCTGCGGCAGGCGTTCCGCGAGAATCAGTATCGGATCGTACACGCACACCTGAACACGATGAATGTGTTCCCGCTTTCGGCTGCAAAGGCCGAAGCGGTGCCGTATCGGATCGCGCACAACCACTCCACAGCAGGCAAGGGGGAAACAAAAAAGAACATCCTCAAGGATGTTCTGCGTCCCTTTGCTACCTGTTACCCGACGCAGCTGTTCTCCTGTTCGCAGGTGGCAGGCAGATGGCTGTATGGAGAAAAGCCGTTCCGGGTGCTGAACAATGCCATCGACCTGAACCGGTTCCGGTATCGTGAGGAAACACGACAGGCAGTCCGACGGGAGCTGGGGCTGGAAGATCAGCTGGTCATCGGCCATGTGGGACGGTTCTGCCCGGCCAAGAATCATGCATTCCTGATAGAAGCATTTGACGAAGTCCACCGCCTGCATCCGGAGTCCGTGCTGCTGCTGATCGGGACCGGCTCGCTGGAGCCGGAGGTGCAAAAGACGGTGCAGAAGCTGGGGCTTGCGGATCATGTGCGCTTTCTTGGGGTGCAGGAGGACACCAGCCGGTTCTACCAGGCCATGGATGTGTTCGTGCTGCCCTCCCGGTACGAGGGGCTGGGTGTGGTGCTGATCGAAGCACAGGCCAGCTCGCTGCCGGTGGTCTGCTCGACCGAAGTGCCGGAGGAAGCCAAGGTCCTGCCGACGATGCAGTTTGTGGACTTGAGTGCAGGCCCGAAAGTCTGGGCCAAGAAGATCCTGCAGGCGGCAGAACATTCGGCTCGGCACGACACAACAGCCGAAATGCGGGCGGCAGGTTTTGACATCCATGTGGAGGCCGAAAAGCTGGAACGGTTTTATCTGAAACTTCTGGCAGAAAAGGAGCAGGACACATGAACCCATGGATCAGCGTGATCGTTCCGATCTACCGGGTGGAGCCGTATCTGAAGCGCTGCGTGGACAGCCTGCTGGCCCAGACCTACCAGGAGCTGGAACTCTGGCTGGTGGACGACGGCTCGCCGGATGGCTGTGGCCCGCTGTGCGATGCCTATGCGGCCGCCGACCCGCGGGTGCGGGTGGTTCACAAACAAAACGGCGGCCTTTCGGATGCCCGGAACGCGGCCCTGGCTTTGGCCACGGGCGAGTATATTGCCTTTGTGGATGGCGACGATTGGGTGTCGCCCTACTACATCCAGAACCTGTATGCGGCGCTGACCAGAGCGGGCGCGGAGCTGGCCGTCAGCTGCTTTGAAGAAGTGTTCGAGGGCCAGGCCCCGCAGGCCCGGCCAACACCAGAGCTTCAGGAATACGAAAGCCTTGGGCAGGCCGCGTTCCTGAAGCGGATGCTGTACCAGGACGGGGTGGAGATCTCGGCCTGGGGCAAGCTTTACCACAGGCAGCTCCTGGCGGGCCTTTGCTACCCGGTGGGAAAGCTTTATGAGGATATCCCGGTGACGTATGCGGCAGTCCGGCGTGCCCGGACGATCGCCCGCATCGCAAACCGGGATTACTATTATTTTCAGCGGAAAAACAGCATCCAGAACATGGCGTTTGACCTGCGCAAGCTGGATGGTGTGGAACACTGCCGTCAGATGCTGGAAGCGGTGCGGCAGGAGGTGCCGGAGCTGGAACGCGCGGCAGAGTGCCGCTACCTCAGCACGGTGTGCAATATCCTGTTCCAGATCCGGGACAAAGCGCACGAACCCCAGCGCAAACAGCTTTGGGAGGAGGTGCGGCGTTACCGCAAAGATGTGGCGCTGGACTCCCAGGCCCGCCGGAAAGCCCGCCTTGCCGCGCTGCTTTCCTACGGCGGGTATTCGCTGATGCGCAGGGTGTATGACCGCACCCAGTGGCGCGGCCAAAAATAACAGAAAGAATGGTGACGCTGTGAATCAACTGACAGAAAATAAAACGGTGGCAAAAGGAATGCTGATGGTGTTCTTTGCGCTGGCATCCTTTCAGAACCTGTCGATCCTTTCCCTGAGCTCGGTCGCACTGAAGCCGGTGCATGCGTTTTCGCTGCTGTTCCTGCCGCTTCTCCTAATGAACAAAGAGGTGCGGATCAACAAGGCAGTGACCGTTTTCACACTATTTGTTCTGGCCGTGTCGCTTTGGAACTATGCACACTTTGGGTTTGATGGAAAACTGACCTATTATGTGTTTGGCCTGTTTGTGGTGGTGATCTTCCAAAACTGCGGAAAAAAGCTGACGTATGACGATTGGCTGGATGCCGCCTGCGGAGCAGCGGCGTTTGTAATGCTGATCGTTATTTTGAACGATATCAAGTGGAAAGGTTCATTTATCACGTTCTTTTCTCAGCCGCAAAAGAGTCACCCGTATTTTCCAACGGTCATGAGTCATCTGAACTTGGAGTCCACCTGGCTCGGCACTTTTGCGTTCGCCTTTTATAAAAAAGGCCCCTGGAAATGGGTGTATGCGTGCCTGAATATGGGCATCGCGCTGTTGTACGGCAGCCGCTGCGGCATGATCGTGGGTGCAATGGCGATCCTCTGGCTGTTCATCCAGGACCTCCCCAAGTTGAACACCCGCAGGAATCGGATCATCCTGGCGGTGATCCTTGTGGTGGGCGCGGTCGTTGCAGTCCGCTCCGGCATGTACGAGGCGTTCATTGGCCGCGCTCTGCGGCGCTTTTTGAGCAAGGGCAGCGAGATCGGCGATACGGCACGGCTTCAGCTCTGGCAGTACGCCGGGCTGACGATCCGGAGCTATCCGCTGGGCTGTGGTGCAGGTAACGGCATCAAGGCGCTGGTCGAAGCTTCCGGTGTTCCGACAGGCGAGGAAAACTGGTGCAATGTCTACCTGCAGGCCTTTGTGGAGTTTGGCTGGGTCGGCGGTGCGCTTTATCTGTATCTGGTTTGCCGGATGTTCTGGAATGGCCGAAAAGAACTGTTGTCGAATCCGTTCCTGGCGGCGCTGTCCTCTTACTGTGTCGTGGCGCTGTTTCAGTTCCGGGGCGGCGAGACGATCGCGTTCTTTTTGCTGGCGTTTTATCTGGCGACCCGCAAGCCGGAGTCGGCAGGAAAGAACGATCCGGATCTCGTTGTGAGAAACCCATTCTTACGAAAAAAGGGAGAAGTCTGAAGTGGAAAAGAAGCAGCCCCTGGTCTCGGTGATCGTTCCGGTTTATAATGTGGAGGACTATCTTGCCGAGTGTGTGGAAAGCCTCCAAAACCAGACCTATCCGGAGCTTGAGATCATTCTGGTGGACGATGGCTCGACCGATGGAAGCGGCCGCCTTTGCGATGCCCTTGCAGCGCGGGATGCAAGGATCCGGGTCATCCATAAGGAGAATGGCGGGTTGTCAGATGCGCGGAATGTTGGGATGCGATCTGCAGAGGGAACGTATTTTACCTTTGTGGACAGCGATGACGTGCTCCCACGGAATGCAGTGGCCCGGATGTGCAGCCAGTGTGAGGAACAGGGGGCAGACGTTGCAATTGCGGAGATCCTTTCGTTCTTACAAAAAATTCCGGACCTGCCGGAACAGACAGGTCCGGGAGAATTGCTGACTGCGCACGAAGCGATGCGGCGGATGTTTTTACATCAGGGGATCGGGCACGAAGCTTGTGGAAAGTTGTATCACAGGACCCTTTGGGAGAAACAACGCTTCCCCAAAGGAATGCTGTATGAAGATTACGCAACGATTTACGGCGTGACTGCGGAGTGCAGACGGGTCGTGGTACTGCACGAGCCGTTGTACTATTACAGAGCCCGAAGCGGCTCTATTATGCAGAGTGAAATTCGGGCAAAAAATCTGGTTCTTCTGGACGTTGGGGAACAGGTGACACAGTTCATTTCCCGGAAGATGCCTGATCTGAAAGAGGAAGCGGAATATCTTCAACTGGTCACGTCGCTCAAAACGATGAAAGGCATCCTGGATGGCGGATTTGGAAATTATCCGGAAGCACAGGAACGGATCATGTCGTTTGTCCGGGAACACCGCAGCCTGGTGTGCCGGAGCTGGGCTAAAAAGGCAGACCGCATCAAGGTGGAGACACTGCTCCTCAACAAGCATTTATTCTACTGGGTGTATGAGCTGGGAGAGCGCAGAAATCAAAAAAAGCTGGAAAGTTAAGGAAAACAGAGGATGGTCATGTATCTAGGAACGTTTGCGGTATCGTTTGGCCTGGCCCTGTATGGGGACAGCCTGCGGAAAAAGAAAAATATGCGGGGATTTGCGCTGTGCATGATCCTGGCCGTGCTGGCCGCTGCAGTGCTGGCCGGTTTGCGGGATGTTACAGTCGGAACGGACAGTGTGAGTTACTGGAAGTGGGAGATCGATGCACGATATGTGGATAACTTTGCACAGTGTCTGAAAAAAGGAAGTCCGTCCGAGCCGCTTTTTATGATGCTGGTCTATGCGGCCGGAAAGTACCTGGGCTGTGTCCAATGGCTGTACTTCCTGGCTTCGCTGATCGGCTGCGGCTTTGCGATGGCGGCCTTTGTCTGGATGCGGGATGTAGTTTCGATCCCGTATGCCTGGGTCAGCTATCTGTTTCTGTTTTATGGTCATTCCCTGAACGGTACCCGCCAGGCCATTGCTATGACGATCGTGCTGCTGGCACTTTTTATGGCGATGCGCGGAAAATATTTGTGGTACGTGATCCTGACTGTGCTGGCGTATGGCTTCCATAACTCTGCCGTGCTCTCGGTGGGGTTCCTGGCCCTGTATCTGATCCTGAAAAAATGGAACACCCTCCCGGTCAAGGCAGTGCTGGTCGGCGGCATGATCGCTGCGGTGGTGTGCTATGAGCCGCTGTTCCTATTCCTGGCTAAGATTGGCCTGGTCAGCAGTCGGTTTGCGTATTATCTGGATGTCAGCGACGTTCATATCTCGCTGAACCCCATCCTGGTCCGGCTGCCTTTTTTCCTGCTGGTGCTGTTTTTCTACCGCGACTTTGCAAAAGAGGAAAAAACGGGGCATGATACATTCCGGAAATCGGATGCGGATTTCCTGGTGATCATGATGATCGCGGATATGATCACGGCAGAGCTGCGGGTCATCAGCGTTCCCATCTACCGGGTCAGCCTTTACTTCAGCGTGTTCCGCTGCATGGCCATCGGCCGGGTATTGCATGTGCTGAAAAAGGACCCGGAGCGGAAAAACTGGGCAAGGCTGGTGGCCGTGGGGGTTGTGGCCCTTTTGGTGGTCATCTGGCTGTATCAGGTCGTGCTCAAGGGCAACGACGGAATCTACCCGTATACTTCGCGCATCCTGCACATTGGCAGGGAGACCTTGATCTGACAAAGGGGAGAACAGTCTATGGCAGAAGAAACGATCAGCGTGATCGTCCCGGTTTATAACGTGGAGCCGTACCTGCGGCGCTGTGTGGACAGCATCCTGGCGCAGACCTACCGGAACCTGGAAGTTTTGCTGGTGGATGATGGTTCAACGGATCACAGCGGGGCCATCTGCGATGAATATGCCCAGCAGGATGCCCGTGTGAAAGCGTTCCATAAAGAAAACGGCGGTCTGTCCGATGCACGCAATTTCGGGATCGAGCGGGCAGGCGGCAGATATCTCAGCTTTGTGGACAGCGATGATTTTCTGGATGCACGGATGGAAGAAGTGCTTTTGCAGGACCTGACCCGGAACGGGGCCGACCTTGCGATCGTGGGATACCAGCGCTTTGAGCAGAGCGGTGAAATTCACCCGGATGCCTTACAGGACCCGGTGCAGATGCTGACCGGCGAGGATGCGATCCGGAGTGTTTTGCTGACAGAAGATTTTGGCGTGTTTGCCTGGAACAAACTGTACAAAGCAGAGCTGTTTCAGGGGGTCCGGTATCCCAAGGGCCAGATGATGGAGGACCAGGGAACCACCCACAAAATTTTCCTGAAATGCAAAAAAATCGCTTACCGCCCGGCAGAGCTGTATTTTTATTACCAGCGGGCAGACAGCATCCTGCACCGCAGAACGCTGAAATTCTACGAGGATAAGTGGGATACAGGCCTCCGGCGCTATCAGGACCTGCGGGAATGCGGCGTTTGCCCGCTGGAAAACGATGCGGCACTGCTGAATATCCTGGAGCACTGCTACCCGTATCTGTTCCGGGATGCCCGGCGCAAGGCACAGATGGAGCAGTTTTTGCGGACGTTCGACTCTAAGGCGCTGGAGCTGGTCAGCCCAAGCAGCCGACGCAAATATGATCTGCTACGGCGGAACCGCTGGTTCTATGCAAGGCTGTTCCTTTGGAAAAACGGCCCGGCGGCAGAGGAACAATGAAAAAGGGGAACATGTTTTGGAACAGGAAAAATTGATCTCGGTGATCGTTCCGGTTTATCGTGTAGAAGAATACCTGGATCAGTGTGTGGGATCCATCGTTTCGCAGACCTATCAAAATTTGGAGATTCTTCTGGTGGACGATGGCTCGCCAGATGGATGTCCGGAGCTTTGTGAACAATGGGGGAAAAAGGACCGCCGAATCCGTGTGATCCATAAAGAAAATGGCGGCTTGTCCGATGCAAGAAATGTCGGCATCAAAGCGGCGGCAGGAGAACTGCTGATGTTTGTGGATTCCGATGACTGGATCGCACCGGATATGGCCGAAAAGCTGGAACTGGCATTGGCACAATACGATGCAGACATGGCATTGTGCCAGTTTGCAAAAGTGTTTCCGGATGGGAAAAAGGAAGTATGGTTTTCCTGCGGAGAAGCTGTAAAAGTTTATAACCAGAAGGAAGCGCTTCATCTTTTGATGCGGGATGAGGAGATCACAAATCATGTCTGGCGGAGGCTGTATAAAAAAGAACTGTTTGAGAAAACACAGTTTCCAAAAGGAAAAAATTTTGAAGATATGTACATTATGGCAGACCTCACAAGAAAGTGCAAAAAAATTGTGAGTCTGGACGCAGTGGGATATTTTTATCGGCAGAATCAGAACGGAATCTTGCAAAGCCGGAGTTTCCAGAATCTGAACGATTATATGGACGGCCTGGAAAAAAGCTATGCAGAGATCGAGCAGGAATGTTCGGATATTGCAGAAGATAAAATGATTGCCAAAGCACGGACCTCGACCTATATTTGGCAGGATGTGATGTACTCCAAAAGAATGACCGCAGAGGAACGGGCCGCGATCCGCGCCAGATTGAAAAAATGGGCGAATGTGCCGCTATCTGAAACAAAGAAATTATTTTGGAGAAATAGAATCTATTATCGGCTGATCTATCAAAATTGTGATTCTGCCGCAGCGATTTGGTATCAGCTCTGGTTCAATCCGGATAATGGCTGGAGCCATTTTCGGAAAGCGGTCAAAAAGCTGGTTTTGCATAAAAAGTGATCGGATTGGTATTTAAGGAAGCAGAATGAAAAAATCTCTTGGTCTGAATGCAGTGATGAGCGGGCTAAAAACCCTGATGAACATTATCTTCCCGCTGATAACGTTTCCGTATTCTTCCAATGTCCTGCAGGTGGAAGCGCTGGGGAAAGTAAACTTTGCAAACTCGGTCTGTGGATACTTTGTGCTGTTTGCAGGGCTGGGAATTTCCTCCTATGCCGTAAGAGAAGGCTCAAAATATGTAAATGACCGGGAGAAGCTGTCAAAGTTTTCATCGGAAGTGTACTCCATCAACATGATCTCCACGGCGGCAGCGTACATCGCGTTGGCGCTGACGATGATCTTCTGGACCAAGCTGCATGCGTATACTGACCTGATGCTTGTGATGAGCCTGCAAATTTTCTTCACGACCATCGGAACCGAATGGATCTTTACGATTTTTGAGGAGTACACCTATATTGCGATCCGCAGCATGGTGTTTCAGGTCATTTCGGTCGCAATGCTGTTTGCCTTTGTGAAAAGCCCGGCGGATTATTGTATCTATGCGGGCATCACGGTGTTTGCGGCGGTGGGAGCCAACGTTCTCAACTATTTCCGTGTCCGCAAATACTGCACGATCCGCCTGACCCTGAACATTGACTGGAAGCGGCATCTGAAACCGATCCTGATCATCTTTGCATCTTCGCTGGCTACAACGCTTTATGTCAGCTCGGATACAACGATCCTGGGCATCCTCTGCACGGATTACAATGTTGGCATCTACGCAGTGGCCGGAAAAATTTACGGCATTGTAAAAAATCTGCTTTCGGCGGTCCTTGTGGTGTCGATCCCGCGTCTTTCCCATTACGCAGGCATTGGAGAACACGAAAAATTCAACAAGTTGTATAATGAGATCTTCAATGCCTTGATCGTGGTCGTGGCTCCGGCCGTTGTTGGCTTGTTTTTGCTGAGCAGGGAAGTGATCCTGTTCATTTCCGGAGAAAGCTATCTTGGGGCTGTGCTGCCGCTTCAGATTCTGTGCATCGCGCTGTTTGTGTGTCTGTTTGGCTGGCTGTACAATTCCTGCGCGCTGCTGCCCTGCCGGAAAGAAAAGGAACTGTTTTATGTGACGTTGATCAGCGGTGCGCTGAATGTGATCCTGAACCTTATTCTGATCCCGCTGTATCGGGAAAGCGCTGCCGCATTCACAACATTCCTGGCGGAGCTGTGTTCACTGGTGCTGTGCGTTCATTATGCCAAGGGGCTGGTTCAGATCAGCTGGAACAAGCGGATCATCGGGTCCGTGTTCTGCGGCTGTGTTGGAATCGTTGTGGTGTGCGGATTCACCAAACGGTTGGGACTCCCGGTGCTGGGATGCATTCTGGCCGCAGTGCTGGGATCGGTTGTGGTCTACGCGGGGATCCTGCTTGCACTGCGGAATCCGTTTGCAATTGCTGCCGTGGAAAAAGCAAAAGAAAAACTCCATATTGTATAACCCGTTCCCCCCCCTCCGCGCTGGGCTGTCCTTGCCCCGGGAGGGGGATTTTTGTTGCAGGAACGGCTGCTTTTTCACCGTATCTGGCAAAATAGACACATTTTGGAGTCTGTACAGGAAATGTTTGTTAATAAATTATCTATCGCCTGTCCTTGCATTGCACACGCATTTCGTCTATAATAAAGCTATACGGGGAGACAGCCCCGAAGCGAGTGAATTCGATTCCGAACGAAAAGAATTTGAGAGGAGCTTATTACCATGGGTTTAGGTAAGAAAACGATCGAC
>OIZP01001597.1_pt1 | contig 11320 bp, 3 predicted proteins | sample 1588531 | NCBI WGS metagenome assembly OIZP01 (sample SAMN03283283) | human gut metagenome | biome: human-associated habitat; material: feces | host: Homo sapiens | place: Peru | collected 2012 | reverse complement strand
TGGAGTTGAAAAAAACTACAGGTGAGTTGAAGGATGGTATGCACACTGCCTGTGCCTTCTTGAATGGTGCTGGCGGTTGGTTGGTGTTCGGCATTGCCCCAAAGTCTCTTAAGATTCTCGGACAGGAAGTTACGGATAATACGCAAAGAGAGATTGCTCAAGCGTTGAGCGGTCTCGAGCCTGCTGTTTCGGTTGACATCCAATACATAGACGTGCCCGACAGACTGGGCTGTCAAGTCATAGCTATGTATTTCGAAGCATTCGTTTGGGGAACGTCACCATACACCTTTCATGGTAGCCCATATTATAAGGTTGAGAGTACTACGAAGCTAATGCCTCGAAATATGTTTGAGGAACGATTACGTGCCAATAAGCCAAACTATTATGCTTGGGAGAGACAGACGGCTGATGACATAACCATTGATGACATGGACGAGAAACTTATCAGGGGAGCTATGCGGCTTGGTGTGGAGAAGAATCGTATGCCTGCTACGGCTTTGACAGAACCTCTTTCGGATATACTCGGAAAACTTGAACTGATGAGCGAGGGTGTTCCTAATAACGCCGCAGCCGCTCTGTTTTCCACCAAACTAACGGGCTACACACAGATGCAGTTGCGTTTGGCTCGTTTCCGTGGAATTAATAAAATAGAATTCATAGACAACCAAAGGGTGGAAGGCAATTTTTTCCAACTGCTTGATGCTGGTATGGCTTTCTTCTTGAAACACCTGAACATGAGTGGCAAAATTGTTGGTTTTCATCGTGAGGAAAATATGGAGGTGCCTGCCGAAGCATTGAGGGAAGCCCTTACAAATTGCCTTTGTCATAGGCAGTTCGAAAAGTACAACCTTACACCAAGCATTGCCATATACGATGACCGTATAGAGATTGAAAATCCTGGTGTGTTGCCGCCACAACTCAACACGGAAACCATCAAGCAGTCACATAGTTCCTATCCGTACAATCCCATCATGGCGGAAGTACTTTACCGCACCACTTTCTTAGAAAGTTGGGGCTCTGGTGCATCTCGTATCATAGAGGCTTGCAAGGCGCAGAATGTAACTGAGCCGAAGTGGAGCATTAATGGTGGCTTCATTTGCGTGACATTCGTGCGACCTATAACCGATCCAAATAAGATTCCTGTGGGGATGCAACTGGGATTAAATACGAACCAAGTACGAACCAAGTACGAACCAAGTACGAACCAAGTTAAAGATTTGATTCTGTCTGTTTCTGAAGATTATTTATCTATAGGAGGAATGATGGAAACTTGTGGATTAAAAAGCCGAATGAGATTTAGGACAACCTACATTCTTCCAGCCCTCGAAGAAGGGGCTATAGAGCGTAGATATCCTGATAGCCCTAACCATCCTCGCCAACAATACAGGTTGACGAAACAGGCCATAGAGTGGAAACGTGGACAAAACTAATCCATCATGAGATTATCTTTAAATAACATTAGCTGCGCTCGGCAACACCTTCATTACCCACCTTTGGTTACTTACCGTACCAAGGGTGGGTAGTATTTTGAATTGGATATAGAAGAATACTCACCATAAGAATATGTTTTTTCCCTAAAACTTTTGGACGTTAAAAAGAAAAATCGTATATTTGCACATAGTATTATACAATTATTAAAAGGAGGTTACGACCATGACAGAACTGAGAGACAGATACATACGCTTTGACTGGGCTATCAAGAGACTGCTCCGACAGAAGGCCAACTTTGGTGTTCTGGAAGGTTTCCTGACTGTATTCCTTAACGAGCCTATTAAAATTATAGAGATTCTTGAAAGCGAGGGAAACCAACAAACGGAGGATGACAAATTCAACCGTGTCGACATAAAAGCCAAGAACAGTAAGGGTGACATCATCATCGTCGAGATACAGAACACCAGTGAACTTCACTATCTTGAGCGTGTACTCTATGGTGTGGCAAAAGCCATCACAGAGCACATTAACCTCGGCAATAGCTACAAGGAGGTGAAAAAGGTGTACTCTATCAGCATTCTGTACTTCGACCTTGGCAAGGGCTCTGACTATATCTATATCGGACAGAACAATTTTACGGGCCTTCACACAAAAGACCAACTTGTAATAAGCGCCAAGGAGAAGAACAATATTGTGAGAAAATCACCATCTGAGATATTCCCCACATATATTCTTGTGCGTGTCAACGAGTTCAACAAAGTGGCTAAATCACCCTTGGAGGAATGGGTAAACTACTTGAAAAATGGTGTTATCTCTCCTGACACCAAAGCTCCTGGTCTACAAGAAGCACGTGAGAAATTGAAATACTATGAGATGTCGAATGCTGAACGTCATGCCTACGACGAGCACATCAATGCCATCATGATTCAGAATGATGTGTTGGGAAATGCAAGGATGGAGGGACATGCAGAAGGAAGAGCTGAAGGCAGAGCTGAAGAAAAAAGCGATATTGCCCGCAAGATGATGAAGTGCGGCATGGACGTGGAACAAATCAGCCAGATAACAGGGCTGTCACTTGAACAGATAAAGAACTTGTAATATAGTTATGCCCACCCTTGGTTACTTACCGTACCAAGGGTGGGCATTTCTTTTTATCTTCCTTAAGCTTGTTTATAAGTGCTCCCCAAGCCTTGGGCATTGCCTCCCCACCGCTTGGGCATCGTGTTCCCAATGTGGTTCTTTGGCAAATTGCTCTACGAGTGTAGATTTTCCAACTCGTCTCGCTCCTTTGACAAGCAAAGCTGTACTTCCTTTACGCTCGTTTTTCCAAGCTAACATGCGATTATATAGCTTTCTTTTGAAGATTACACTCATAACTGTTTCATAATTAATTATTTAACGACGCAAAATTAAGAAAAATCGTTCGAATCCCCAAATTTATTTTGCCAAAAGTTGTAGTTTTCCCCAAATTTGTTGTGAAATGACTAACGTAGTAGCTCATCTTAGGGAATCTGCCACATATACTTAGTGCTGTTTTTGCAAAGATACTAATAAACAAAGGTTTATGGATAAAAAACACATTATCCTAAGGACTTTTGCTGAAAAAGTTATTACCCACCTTTGGTTACTTACCGTACCAATGGTGGGCATTGTTGAATTCTCATCATTATTTTCCTCTAAGGAATTTCGCTGAACAAATCATCGGATGATGACTTTACGTACTTCGCCATTGGCGTAACGTACGATGCAGACTCCGGGGCGAGGACCATTGAGACGAGTTCCATTGAGCGAGTAATAAGCCACGATGCCATTCTCTTCGCCCGCCACGATGTCATGAATGCCTGAATCGATGGTTGGGTCTACCACCTTCACCTCATCGAGGAAGAAACGCTTCTTGTCGGCCTTGAAGGTTACCTTTACTGTGCCAGTAGCTGTGATGTTGACACCAAACTGTTTCCATAAACCTTTTGGAATCTCAACGGTAGTCTTCGACAACGTGCCATTGTTGACAGAAAGCGTCAGGGAGGTGGCATCATTAGTGCCTTTCCACCCTCCTGCCTTGAATGACAGATAAGCAGAGCCATTGACGGAAAAGGCGGGAGTCGTGATAACACCAGCCGTACTGCTGTTGCCCAATCGTACACATTGATTGCCAGAAAAGATCTTATTAGAACTGGTCCAGCCATTATTGTCGAACTCCATACTGAGGGCTTCAGACCCAGCTACTCCATTGCCACTCCACTGATTATCATTGCCTCCCGTTCCACCACACTTATCAAAAGACTCGTACAACAAGACTGAGCCAGATGGTGTGACAGGAGTATCGGGATCAATCTCTCCCCCACCGCCACTACTGCGGTCTGTCTTGCTGAAGGTGAGCGAGGCTGTTCCATCAGATGCCACACTGATATCCGTGATGTCTACATGCATATACTTGGTGCCATCGCTATTCTTATTATATAAGGTGGCAGCAGGATTGGATGTGGCAGTAAGACTGTTGTTGGTGTTATAGGGATAAAGGTCGGAAGTAACGCCATAATCTGACGTAGACTTGCCTGCGCGGAAGATGGTTAAACGCTGATGGTCGTTATAATAAACATTTTTATGTTCATCATAGTAATTCCCCTTTGTATTGGGCATATTATTCCACCAAATATAGGCATCGTAGTCCACATGGGTAATCATCACACCTTCAGAAGGCAGATAAGCATCCCAACCTGTGTTTTGACGATTTTCCACGATGTAATATTCGTCCTCGTGTGCCTTATTCTTTACGACATAAGCACTACCGCCCTCGCTGATGGCTTTCAGTCCTGCGACATGAAGGTCTTCCTCTATATGGGTAACATCCTGGAATGTTATCCAGCCACATTCATGCTTCTCGTAAGCCGAATAACCTGCAGGACATTTGCCGTCACCATTATAATTACCTGCACACATCAGATCGTAATCGCCCATTCCGAACCAACCTGAATAGCCGGTATCATATAAGTCAGGGAATCCCATGCAATGGGAGAACTCATGACAGAAAGTGCCAATACCATCGAGTTTGCCACGACCATTCAGCTCTGCACTGCAGGCATAGGTGTCTACCTTAACACCATTGAAGGAAAGAGACTTGCCATAATCGGATTCAGAAAGATAGTACATGTGTGGCCAAACAGTAGAAGTAGCACCGCCATCAGCCTCTCCCTTTCCAGCATAAAGCACAAACACCTGGTCTACTTCACCATCGCCATCCCAGTCGTATTGAGAGAAATCGATACCTTGAGTGGCAGCCCACTGACAAGCCTCAGCTACCATCTCACCGGCGCGAAGGTCGTCGCCATTAGAAGCATTTCCTCCATAATAGGAACATGGGTTCTTCAGCTGACAGATGCCTACTACATCAAAGTCGAGTTCGAACTGTCCTGCGCTTTGTGCCTTGAAGTAATCTTTCACACTGCCTTTGAATCCATTGTCGGTATAGTTCTCAGCATTGGCTATCTTGTTGTACAAAGCACGGTCGTGACCACTCTGAAACTTGGAGTCGGTAAACTGAGCCAAGATGATCAGTCCTTTCTTCGTGCCTTGGAAGATGTTAGTAACATTTGCCTTTCGCCTCACTGCGCGACGGTTGTTGACCTTGGCTCTCCGTGCCACAGCCTTGCGACGAGAATTCGAGAATTGGCTATCAGAATAAACCTGATAAGTTGCTGAAGCAGCATCATAGAGATAACGTGTTCCGTCCGCACTCTGGTAATAGTGCATGAACTCATCGCCCACCAACTGCACCTTGACCTGTGTACCATCAGTGAGCGAAATGGTGCGCCAGACTCCTGGCTTGGCGGGTACTGCCATTGCCGACAAGACAACAAAGAGCACAACCCATAGTGTAAACCATCTTTTCATCGTAAGTCTTTTCGTTGTGTTTTAGTAATTGAATGTTATAGAACTTCAGCAAGTTCAGAAGTTATAGAATTTGTGTAACCATCCGTTAAGTGACGCAAATTTACACATTTTATTTTCACTCCACAAGATTTTCTGCATAATTCTTGAAAAAAACTATCGACTTTTCGCTAATGAAGAAGTTATCTTTCCCCAAAAAGACACTACATAGAAATGTGGGATAGAAAGAGAAAAAAAGTCCCGCATCATAAACATGACACGGGACTTTTGGGTGGATTATCCTATCCTACAGAGAACCACAAAGGCTCTCTGATGGATAGAAGAAAGAATTTACTTGAGTGCGAACTTAATGGCAGAAACCTTACCATCGATGTCGGCTACGAGGTGATAAACACCTGCTATAGAGCCAGACAGGTTAAGGCTAACCTTATCGCCTGCATGTACAGGAGCGGCTATCTGCTGAGCCATCAGCTGACCGGCATTGCTGTAAACACGGAGCACGGCCTTGTCGGCATTGACATGGAGAGTAACCTCACCATTCTCGTTGACCGTTACATCACCCTTGTTGCTGCCATCGGCCTCAACACCGTCGATGCCTGTGGTCTCTGATACGGTCAGAGAGATGACACCAGTAGAAGAAGCACCGTTGGCATCGGTAGCCACTACGTTGATGTGGGTCTTGCCTACTGCCTTGCCAGCCACGATGAATCCATCTTCCGACTTGAAGACAGTAGCTACAGATGCATCCTCGACAGAAGCTGTGTAGGTCATCTTGTCGCCATCCACATCCTTGAAGAGCTCAGCGAAGTTGTACTGACCAGAGGTCTCGCCAACCTTCATAGCCAACTCTGTGGCACCTACGTACTCAGGAGCACGGTTGGTATGCTCTACATTGTAGTTGACAATAGCTGAGCTTTCATTGCCAGACTCGTCCTTGGCATTAACAGTGAAGGTATGCTTGCCAGCTGTACCGTAATCAGGAGCAAGAACGACACGGAGCTTTAAGCTGCCGCCAGCCTCAACAGAATAAGTACCATTGCTTTCAGAAATACCTTCCTGAGTACCGTCCTCATTCTCATAACTCTCAACAGCAGCGATACCGTCAGCATCGTTCAAGCTTACGGTGAAAGTCTCACCCTCAGCATCAGCAACTGTTACATCAACAGCTGCCTTGCTTGCCTCAGGAACGGTAGTCTCACTCTCCGGAGCGGTGATGACAGGAGCAGCATTCTTGTCGAGATAGATGTGATAGTTGTAGAGCTTGTTCATAGGATCATTGCTCTTCACTACGAGAGTAGCCTTATTGTTCTTGGCAAAATAAGCACTCTTGGCATTCACCTCGAACTCTACAGGAATAGCCTCGCCAGGAGCAATCTCACCTTCCTTATTCTCGTTGAGCAACTTAATCCATGGCTCACCCTTCTCCTTCTCGATACAAGTCATGAAGTAACCGAAGGCGCCATAACTGTAAGCATTGTCGTAGAGTGTCTCAATGTCTACCCAGCCACCCAAAGACTTCAGGTGTGCCATGTAGCGATTGGTCTCCATATCTCCATCCTTGGTAGCCATCAAGGCTGATGACTTGTAGCCGGCAGGATACTTCAATACGACATAGAAGGTATCGGCAGGATTGATGTAGATAGGGTTGTCAAACTCCAACATACGTGCAGCACCCTGATAACTACCATCATCACGAGGTTCTTCCTTGGCAATATGAATCTTTCCATGACCGATGGTCTTCTCTGTAGCAGTAACATCATTGCCCAGAATAACAGAAGCCTCGATGTCTACATTCTCCAAGTCGCCTACAGTACCGACGAAATAGAGATGAGTCAAATTGAAACCTTCTGCAGGAGCCTCATAGCGAGTGGCTGCATAGAAGTTCTCATCCAGAGCAGTAGCACCCGTACCCATCAGGGCAGCCTGAGCATTTTTTACAGGGTTGAGTACTGGATAATAGAGCGCATTGCCCTCATAGCCTGTAGGCAAGTCGTAGATGAACTTCTGATCGTCCTTCACCTTCTTCAAGCCAAGAGCCTTCACCATGCCCTTCTTGCCGGAAATCTTCTCTACACAGGTAGCAACGAAATTCTTGGCAACATCCTCTGAAGGATAAGAGATGACGTTATAGGCAGGAGCAGGGTCGTTGCCGTCCTCATACTCATTGCCTGCATCACGACCAGATGGATCGAGACTCAATGAGTAAGTAAGCTTATACTCGCCATCGTTCTTCAGATTGACGGTACGAGTGCCCTTATAGTCAGAAGCCACATTCTCAATGTGCAACTCCTCTGGGTCGAAGGCCATGACAGGAGCCTCAGTGATATTCAACTTGATGGTAGAGGTGTGTGTCTCCTCATTCAAGCCCTCTACTGTAAATACGAGAGGGAAATCCTTCTTATGTACCTCAGCTACATTATAAGGTGCGATTCTGAACTTCACGGTGTCGGTACCTACTACGATAGGTGCCATCATACCGCTCTGGTATGGAATCCATGCCTTGGCTGTAGCATCATCAGAGAGAGCCATTGGACCTGGGTCGATACCGTCATCGCCGCCATTGTTACTTTGTGCAGCATAGACCTCAAGCTCACCTTCTGGAGCAGAAGGCTCAACATCAGGGTCATCAGACTCCGAGCCAGTAAACATCTCAGAAGCCACGTCTGTGATAGTGAATGCCTTGGTTCCCTTATTGACTACATAGAATTCATAGTATGAAGGATCCATTGCGTACTCATCTACAGGCTGCTCAACATTGATTACCTCTGGGAACTCAGCCTGAGCCTCACCAGTGATATTCAGCGTAACAGGAATCTTGACGCTTGGCTTAGAAGGATCGTTGGTGGTAACGTTCAACTCATAGTCGTAAGTATCAGCCAGCTGGTTAGCCTTCAGCTCAACCGGCATTTCAACCTGCTCACCTGGAGCCACTACATAGTTCTTATAAGGAGTAAACTCGACGGTATTGCCGTCGGTGATATACATATCGGAAGGAGTAATACCACGGGTACCGGTATGATCCATGATACCACAGAGTCCGAATACGCCCAACTGGAATCCATCAGGATCTACATTGTACTGGAACTTGAAGGAACCGTCCTTGCGGAGAATTACCTCAAAGTTCATACCCTGCATCATCGTATTGCCATAATTCTTATAGCTTACAATGACCTCATCATCCTTTGCCTTGTAATATACACCATCAGAAGATGGAGTATTCATAGAGTGGTTACCCCAGAATGGGCAGATGATGTTGGTATAGAAGGTTTCTGTTGTTGGCAGACTTGCTGGTGGCTCAGGGAACTGCTTGTAATCCTCTACCGGTGCATCGAAAGACACGAAACCAGTATTGTAGATATACATCTCCTTGTACTTCTTGCCATAGAATGGGAACTCGAATGGAAGTTCCACCTTCTTGAAGTCTGTCTTATCAATATAGTATGCATAAGGCATGTGCTCAGTATAGTCGTTGGTGATGTCTACCCAGTTATAAGGTATATCGAAGCCATCGAGCTTAGACTTGAACACATAATCTACTGTAGACTTTCCTGTAGCCTCCAGGTCGGAAGCGCTGAACCAAGAAGCAGGCTCAGCAGAGAACGTAAGGTTCTCATCGCCCTCGTTGGTTACCTGGATTGTCTTTTCTACGTTGGTACCATAAGGAGTTTCAACCTCCAGGCTCTCTGGATTACTCTTCCAGGTAGGATTACCGATCACCTCAGCCTTCAATGGGATTTCCTTGGTTGTACCATCCTGATAGGTGATAACGAGCACATCTTCTACAGTACCCTTCTCGGCAGTAGGCAATGTTACTACGATATCCTTGCCCTGACCTGCAGGAACAGAGAAGGCAGAAGCCATCTCGTCAGCAAGAGTAAACTTGCCGTTCTTGACAGTTACGCTTGTCACCTTGAGAGCATCCTTACCATTGTTGCTCAACAAGACTGTGCGCTGCTGGGCAGAAGTGCGGAATACCTTACCGAAATCTACGCTGGTAGAATCGAGAGCAGCCTCAGCCTTCAGGTTATCGCCTACGATATTGGCTGTCAACTTAACGGTTGAGCTTGGGGTGATAGGGTCGTTGGTGATAACGGTGAGATAGTTGGTCAGAGGTCCTGCCACCAATTCATCGTTGGCTGCCAATGTCACCTTGATTTCCTTGCTTTCACCATTGCCTACATAGCCATCAGTGCTTGACAGGCTCTTGATCATAGACTTGGCAGGAGCCACAATCTTGATGGCGCTGCCTGTCTCGATATCATAATAAGGAGCATCCAGACCACCATTGCTCTCCTGTACCTTGTTGGCATCAACAAATATACAAGGATCGGAAGCAGCAATATCGCTGACACCTACGAAGTTGTGACCACCTAAGCCGAATACGCCTGCTGGATTATAATCATCGTAGTAAACCTCAACACTTCCGTCTGGGCAAAGAGCCATGTGGAAGCTGATGGTTGTGGTCTCGCCGGCACCATTGGTTGCAGGAGTTACCACATCCTTGAACTTGATATAGAGTTTACCGTTCTTATGACCATAGGTAATCTTACTGTTGGCACCCATGTCCATCCAGCCAGAGTTGGTATAAGCCGAAATATAGCCCAATCCCTGTACACAATCGCCGGTAGGAACCATACAAGAGATACGGCCATCCGCCTTCTGCATAGAAACACCACCATAAGAAGATACGTAAATCTGCTCGTAGTCCTTGCCATAGAATGGGAACTTGAAGCCCACCTTGATAGGACCCGACTGCCAGTTGTCGTTGGTGAACTGAGAGGTGATATCCTTCTCATCGGCCAACTCTGGGGCTGGCTCATACTCGAATGATTCATCACCGGCTACGTTAGAGATGGTAGTATAACCAAACTTATGTACTTTGGCAGTAGAACCTACTATCTTCTCGGAAGAGAACTTAGGGAAGACATACTGCAAAGGATAGTTACCCGTGTTCTTGATAGTGATGGTAGCAGTCTTATCCTCACCGCCTACCTTCAAGTCGCCTGCATCGTAAGCATCAGGAGTTACACTCTGCTTGGCAGGAACTGAAGCGACACCGCGAACCAGGAATGAATACTGCTGACCATTCTTATCGGTCAGGGTAATGGTACTGCTGAAGTTGCCCTCCTTGGTAGGAGCAAACGTCACAGGCAACGTACCGGTAGAGCGGGCTGCAATATTATTGGCACCCTTTGACACATTGAACTGATCGGATGAAGACTTCACTTCGTTCCGTGAAGCCTGGAGCATACCACCATATTTACCACCGAACACACCATAACCGCTATTGGTCAACTCTACATCAATGGTCTTGGTCTGACCCACCAGCAAGTCACCGAAGTCAACCAGCTGCTGGCTGTGCAGTTCAGGCTTATAGCCCTTCACGGTCATAGACAAAGCAACCTGCTGCTTGGAATCAACAGCCTCATTGCTCTTGACATGGATATTGAAGTTGTAAGTACCATTCACCAGTTTCTGACCATCATTCTTCAGAGTAACCTTCTGACTTTCGTTAGGACGAACCTCACCGCTGATAGGCTCAGGGTTGAGCACCTCACTCCAGTCTGGGTTCTTGCTGATGGCCTGTACTGCCCATGTGAGCTGACTGGCTACAGCCTCGAAGCTGGTGCCCTTGAGCACCTCACTCAACTGTGTCCAGGTTGTACCGTTATCAGAGCTATAGAAACTGTACTGGGCAACATCGGTTCTGGTAGTCTTGCCTGTAGCCAATGGGTTCTTGGCGCCAGCAGGGAACTTAGCCACTACCCAGAAGCTTGAACCAGGAGCAAAGTGAATCTGCTCTTTCAGGGTGATAGGATAATTGTATGCCCAGAAGCCATAATTAACCTTCTGAATCAAACTTGCAGTAGAGATAGAACGTGAACCGTCATAAATCGCAATCTCAGGATTCTGTCCGTTCTGTCCCTGAATACGAAGATCAGTCAGGTTGAAACCATTAGGATAAGTTGCCTTATCTACATAGAAATACTGAGCCAAAGCA